>Ga0326513_10002440_pt1 | contig 13757 bp, 15 predicted proteins | sample 2_2465_0518_D_FD_203654 | JGI IMG/M metagenome (GOLD analysis project Ga0326513, IMG submission 203654) | Bovine rumen microbial communities from UC Davis, California, United States - 2_2465_0518 | ecosystem: Host-associated > Mammals > Digestive system > Stomach > Rumen | place: USA...
CTAGTCGACTAGCCTGCTACCCCTATCGCTCTCTAGTCGACTAGCACACTCGTCCTACATCATTATACCTTGGTAGTCTAGTTGGCTAATCTCATAGGATTTAGTCCTATATCTTATTCCCATAAGCCAACCATTCTAAAATTCTTCTAGTCAACTAGACTATCAGAAAACAAATTAGGTACTCATTATGGGTCCTACTTTCATATATAAGGAGAAAGAAAATGAAATTTATAGAAGAGATTGCTCCAATAGTCCAAAAGCTTTCTAGTCAACTAGGATACAAGTATCCTTCAGCGATAATAGCACAGGCTTGCAAAGAAAGTAATTTTGGTAAGTCTTTACTATCAAGTAAATATCACAACTACTTTGGTCTTAAGTGCGGGCCTTCCTGGAAAGGGAAATCTATAAACTTAAAAACAAAAGAGGAATACACTGCTGGAACTCTAACAACCATAAGGGATAACTTTAGGGTATATACTTCAATGTATGATGGAGTAGCTGGCTACTTTGATTTCATAAAATACAGGAGGTATTCAAATCTAAAATCAGCCGCTTCTCCAAGGGACTATATTACAAAGATAGTCCAGGACGGCTATTGTACCTCCAAGAGTTACATAAATTCGTGTTGTAATTATATTGCAATATACAATCTAACACAATATGATAAGGAGGAAGGGACAAATGGCACTTGATGAAATTGTTTCATTATTTGTTAATAATGGAATAGGGATTGCATGTATAATCTACTTCATGTATAGAGATTATAAATTCATGCAGAAGATCACTGACTTACTAGCCGGCTTGCATTCAACACTGGAAGAACTAAAAGATGAACGATCGGCTAGTTAACTAGGAGGGTATTATGGTTCAAGATTTTCAGTATTTCCAATCTTTTTTATTCACTGACAGAAGATGCTTGGAGTACGTAAAAGACAAGTCAAAATCATCAGCATCAATAATTAACTACATGCTCGCTAGACTGCAAAAAATGTTTAAGTACAGCGGGCTACCGGACTCGATCCCACGTCAATACTTAGAGAACTATCTTTTAGTCAACGGTTCTTGTATAATTGCTCGTGACAAGAAAAATCCATCCGATAAAAATATCTACGCTTTTGTAGGAGCGGCTGGTGGAGAACCGGACATTTATTATCGACCAACTAAATACATGATAGCAAACCCATCTCTGCAATTTTCAGCAGAGTACTACATATCAGATACAGATCCAAAGCATGAGCGAGATGCAATTCTTATTCGTAATGATACAATGTGGCAGGGACTCTATCCAATGATGGCTCGTTATGCATCACTCATTTCAGAGAACTTACTTACCATCAGAACAGCAGACATAATGCTTCGTATCTTATCTCTAATAACAGCGCCAGATGACTCTAGTCGACTAGCAGCCAATCAATTTCTGAAAGATATGGAAGATGGTAATTTAGCATCCATAGCAGAGAACCGTTTTCTTGACGGCATTCGTATGCAGAATCCACCATCCAATAATGGTTCTTATCTAACCCAGTTTATCGAGCTGCATCAGTACTTGGTAGGATCATTCTATAACGAAGTCGGTCTAAATGCGAATTACAATATGAAGCGAGAAGCTTTATCTGAGTCTGAAACCGGGCTAAACGATGATTCTTTAATGCCACTATGCGAAGATATGCTTCGATGCAGACGAGAGGATATGCAATCAGTCAACGAGTTATTCGGTACTTCCATAGAAGTGGACTTCGACTCATCCTGGCTAGAGAACCAAATCGAGCGCCTTCTAAACCTTAAACAAGAATCATCAGAAGCTTCTAGTCAACTAGCCAATCCCGCGCCGATGGGTGTTAGTAATGAGGAAGTTGGACAGGAAGGGGCTAGTATGGAAGGGGTTAGCAATCAAAATGATGAGGAAAGTAATAAGAATGAAAGCGGCGATGATGAAAGTAATAATGACTCTGGAGAACTGGATCCTGGATCTGAAGATGGAGATAGCATGGAGGAAAGTGGAGAAGGAGAGAATGGAAACGGAGAAGAGGCTAAGGAAGATGGAATAGAAGAGAAGATAGATGATGCTGTCGAAAAGATGATTGATATTATGATTGAAGAGAGTACAGATGATAGTACAGATGATAGTACAGAAGATAGTACAGAAGAGGAAAAGGAAGAAGAGGAAGGAGGTGTAGAAGATGAAAACTCCGAAGATTAAAGATTGCCTACCTCTTGCGAATGGAATATGGTCACATATCAACTATGACTTTCCTGATATATTTGATGTGGACTCTAGTCAACTAGACATATTGTTTCTCAGTAATTGGAGCATGAGAACAGCAGCACCCATAATTAGAGTTATACATGATAGTGAAGTGGAATATCCATTAAGTAGTCAGGAACTTGATACATTGGCTGGGATCATAAAAGGAATGTATAAACATAAATGGGATAAGCTTATGAATGCAGCTATGATGGAATATGATCCTATTCATAACTATAACGACCACTTGACTGAGAAAATTGAATATGGAGAAAAAGTTGGTAAGACAAAGAGTGGGAGCAACAGTACTTCTAATACTAGAACTGATAATCTTAGCGAAGCTGTTACGGATGCTAGGCAAGTAACTGAGACTAGAAATCTTACAAACTCTGGTACTGGATCAGTAGATAATAGTATTTATGGTTTTAATTCTTCAAGTTCTGTTGGAGATACTGATAGTGATACAACCAACAGTAATACTGAGAGTGGAACTGTTACTACAGCCCATGGTGGTAATATGACAACTGCCAATACAGGGACACAGGCTAATAGCGGTAGTAGCACATATAGTGAAACTGGAGGGGATGATACTTCAGGAACACGTAGCAGGGAATATACAAAGACTGGTAACATTGGTAATATTAGTACACAAAAATTGTTGAATGAAGAAATTGATTTGTGGAAGTATAATTTCATTTATGAAATCATGAGAGATGTTGCTAATTTTGTATCATTACCTATTTATGAACAGTAACTAAAAAGAAAGTCCTAGTTAACTAGGCAGAAAAGGAGAAAACTATTATGTTAATGACACAAGTTTATGAACTCGCAAATACTGTAACTAAGGAGGTACTCGGCGAAACTGCGGTAGTGCAGGAAGATCTTTCAAATATTGTTGATATTGGAGATCAGATTACTAACTTGAATTTGATGGATCATTATGTAAGAAGTCTGGTTGATCATATCGGAAAAATGATTTTTGTTAACCGTGCTTATCAGGGCAGCGCTCCATCTCTTTTGATGGATAGTTGGGAATATGGAAGTATTCTTGAAAAGGTTACATATGATGGACTTCCTGAAGCTACTGAGAATGAAAGCTGGGAACTTGAAGATGGAGAGGAATATAATCCTAATATCTTTACAAAGCCTCAGGTATCTGCTAAATTCTTTGATAAGAGAGTAACTTTTGAAGTTCCTATGTCTTTCGCAGAGCGCCAGGCTAAGAGTTCATTTTCATCAGCAGCTCAGATGAATGCATTCTTCAGCATGATCTACAATGCAATAGATAAGTCAATGACTGTTAAGACTGATGGACTTATTGAGAGAACTCTTAATAACTTTATCGGTGAAACACTTGCTACAGGTTCCGGTACAGTAAGAAGTATAAACCTGCTTGCTGGATATAATACTCAGTATGGTGCTTCACTTACTGCAGAGCAGGCAATATTGAATCCAGAGTTCATTAGATATGCTGCTTTTATGTTTAAGCTTTACTCTGACAGGATGGTTAAGATTAGTAACCTCTTCAATGTAGGTGGAAAGGATAGATTCACCCCTAAGGATATGCAGAAGATTATTATGCTTTCTGAGTTCAAGACCGCTGCTGATATTTATCTTCAGAGTGATACTTTCCATAATGAACTTACAAAGCTTCCTGAAGCTGATGAAGTTGCTTACTGGCAGGGTCCTGGTGTAGCTTATGATTTCAAGAGCACATCCGCTATAAATGTAAAGACTTCAGCTAATCATACAGTAGCACAGGCTGGTATTCTTGGAGTAATCCTTGATAGGGATGCTTGTGGAGTATCTAACCTTAATAAGAGAGTTACAACAGACTGGAATGCCAAGGGTGAGTTCTGGAATAACTGGTACAAGTTTGATGCTGGATATTTCAATGACTTCAATGAAAATGGTATTGTATTCCATATGGGAGCTCTTACTCCTACTCCTGCTAATAATCAGAATGGAAGAAGTGCTAAGAAGTCTGCTTGATCGTTAATGAAAGGAGTCTAGTTGACTAGACTAGACTCCTATAAAGAAAGGAGAATAATATGTTTCCTATACCATGGAATAGAGCATTTCGTAAGAAAGATGGGACTCTTGTTAATATGGAAGATATTGCAGGAGGAGGAAGTGGCGGTGAACTGCCTGAGCATAGTAGTGCAGATGCTGGGAAAGTTCTTGGCGTAGATGATGATGGATCACTTGGTTGGATGGGCGCCGGTTCATTAAATTTGTATTTAGTAACAACTAATCAAATGATAGCGCAAAAGATATATGTACTGACAACCGTTGAAGATGATATTACGTCTTTTGAAAAACTTAAAATTGCATTAACAACTGGTATTGGTTTTGTTGTTAGTGGTACAGATCCAGCAAGTTCTGATATTAGGATACCTGTATATACCCAGGCTAGTAATGAAATAACGGGTATAAAGGTTTATCTTACAGATCAAAATGGAAGTAGCGATAAGTGGAGAACGGGCGTCTTAATGAATACAGCAACCGTACATAGTACAAAGATATTCTAATTTTATAGCCTAGTTGACTAGAGAATGGCGAAAGTCGCTAGTTGACTAGGCTATTTGAAAGGAGGGTATATGCAAATAAAGTTATTCTCTTGTAATGCAGAAAGGAATAGAATAAATAAAAGACCGTATATACAAAATGAATATTGTCTAAATGGCTCTCTTAGAAAAGAGACCTCCGTTAAAGATCTTGTAATTGGAATCGAACGAGATAATTTTATTCCTTACAAGTACAATTATATGTACATTTCCGAATTTCAAAGATGGTATTTCATCAATGATATTATAAGTGTTAGAAATAATTATTGGGAAATTCATGCAAGTGTAGATGTATTGTATAGCTTTATGGGAGATATATATTCCAGCGAAGCTATTGTAGAGAAAGTTGAAAGTATAAATGAAAATCTTTATTTGAATGATGGATCATTTGTAATGGATACTAGAAAATATAATGAGATACTTGAGTTTCCTAATGGATTAAATAATAATGGTGAGTACGTTCTTATATGTGCGGGAGGTGTATAATGTCTGCTCCTATAGTTGAATTTTCAGAATTATTAAAAGAAGCCATAGCTGCAGGTCAAACTGTAGTCGAAGGAAATGTAGTAAAAGTTGTTGCTGACAATGGAACTGAATTAGGAAATGCAACATTAAAAGTTATAAATGGAGGCAATGGTGCTGCTAGTGAAGCATATGCTTTAACTGGAGCAGTTAGTGGTGGTGCTGCTACTACTAGTGGACTAGCAATAATGGCTACTGCTCCGGAGACTGCTTTTTTTGGAATGGCTGCTGCATTAGGAGTTGCAGTTGGAGTAACCTGGTATAATATAAATCCGGACTTATGGATTTCAATAGCAGATAAATTAGATAATGCAGGAAGAACAATTGGAGGCAAAATTGTCACCTATTTCGATGGAGATAACATATTCTATGATAAAACTACTATTGAAACTTTCAAGCAAGGTTTAATTGAAGCTGGATTATTTGATGAGAGTGGATATGCTCCAGAGACTGATAACTTACATTATCCAGAATTGTATGATAATATACAAGTAAGTGCTACTTACATAGACATACAGGGAGGAACTCCAAATTATTATTACAGTGTAGATGAGGGCGCTAAGATTGTATCATGGGGAAAATCTGCGGACGTTCCAAACACATGGTTATTGATATGTTCAAAGACTCCATTTTCATATTATGTTAATTATTATGGTGGACAGCCTCAAATAAAGCATGATGCAAATACTCCATTTTATACAAAAAATGGAAATATTTATTATGCAGTAAATATTAGTAATAATTTAGATAACAGTGCCTTAATAAATCCAAATATATTTACAGGACCTGGAACTTATTATGTAGACAATATTATAAGTGATCTTGCAGAAATTGTTTTATATGGAAGAGATGTTACTCCAAGCTATTTGCAACCTGGGGCTGTTTATCCTAAACCTGAAGAAGAGTTTCCTTTAACATATCCTCAATGGTTTCCTTTTGAATATCCAACAGTTGCTCCAGAAAATATGCCTAAGGTTTATCCTGTAAAATATCCTAGTACTGATCCTTCAGTAAAGCCAGAACAAGAGCCGGCTCAAAATCCAGAACCTGAGAGTGTACCTGAGACATATCCAGATATAATTCCAGATTTACCTTTACCCGATCCTGGAGTTAATCCTTATACTCCTCCAGTTCCAGATCCTTCTCCTCAGCCTGAACCCGAGCCTCTTCCAGATCCAGATATTCCTGAGACTCCTGAAAATCCAATCGATCCTAATAAGCCAGTAGATCCTTCTTTACCAATAGTACCTCCAGTGCTTCCTAGTACAGTAGATAGTAATAAATTATTTACTGTATATAATCCTAGTTCTAGTCAACTAGACCAGCTTGGAGGATACCTGTGGGATGATAATCTTATTGAAATATTAAAGAAGATTTGGCAGGATCCACTAGATGGAATTATTTCGTTGATTCAGGTATATGTTACACCAACAACTGGTAGTAACCATAATATAATACTTGGATATCTTGACAGTGGAGTATCTTCTCCGGTAGTAACTAGTCAATTTGTAACAGTTGACTGCGGTAGTGTTGAAATAAAAGAACTAAAGAACAATGCTACTGATTATGCTCCATTTGTATCATTGCATGTTTACTTGCCATTTATTGGAGTTGTAGAACTTGATGTAAATGAGTTTATGAATGGTAAAATGGGAATTAAGTATAAAGTAGATGTTTACACCGGAACCTGCATTGCAGAGGTTAGCTGTACAAGAGAAGCTGATATGCCAAGTGGAAATAAGATATATGAGTTTAGTGGTAATTGCTCTCAGCAAATTCCATTGACTGCAGGAAGTGCAACTGGATTACTTAGTACAATATTGAATGGAATAAGTGCAGGGTTATCTATTGCAAGTGGAGGTAGTCTTGGAGTTGTTGCTGGTATGTCTATGGCAGGCCATAGCTTAAGTCATGAAATGCTTCATGTATCGCATTCTGGAAATCTTAGTGCTAATGCCGGAATACTTGGTAATAAGAAGCCTTTTGTAATCTTGACCCGTGGACAAAGTTATGATGCTAATTCATACAATACTTTCTATGGCTTCCCTGCTAACAAGACAGTTTATTTGAACAATTGTGTTGGATTTACAAAGGTTAAGGCAATTAAATTAAAGACTACTGCGACAGATGATGAAAGGCAAGAGATGCTTGATTTGCTTACCGAAGGAGTATTTATCTAAAGTAGTAAAAATAAAAGACCCCTAGTCTAGTTGACTAGGGGCTTTTTTATTTTGCTATTTGAGTAGATGTTTTACACCACATAATATAGTTACGAACCAATTCACCTACTTCATTATCCTGGTAGAAAACTTTTTCAGCTTTAAAGAAGTTTGAAATTTTTCTATGTACTTCATATGTTGGATGCAAAATATTGCGAGTGATGTTTGGCTGAGGAGAATATTCAGTAGTAAAAATAATATCCCTCTCAGGATTTTGAATTTCAGTTGTTTTACGATGTATGTATGTAAAAATACAACCGTCCTTGACAACGATTTCACATTGAAGTATATAGTCATTGAAAAGAATGAAGTAAATTAACTGAATATCCGTTTTAACATAGCGTATTGGTAGATGTGGATATATATCTATTTCCCACGCACCTCCGGTAATCATTTCCAGGGATGGATTATCAAAAGTGAAATACTTATTAGAAGCTTTGGAAGATTCTGGGTCATCACATCGTTCTACTGCTACACTAAGTTCGGACTTACCATAATGGTATAGATCGATCGTACCTAATGGCATTTCATCAACGTGCCCCAATCCCATTTCTTTGAAGTAAGGACAGAATTTGTTTACTGTATTACCTAGCATATAGATTGTAACATCATAGCGCCCTCGAATGATAGTAGATAGCACGTTCATGAAAAGAACGAATTCGTCTGGAAGATAATATGATCTAGTTATGAACTCGTCAAATATTATTGTAATAATATCAGGATAGGATGTTGACTTATCATGCTCCATTTCTGATAAGGAAAAGCCAAAACAAAATGGTTCAGTATCTCTTATATCCTTATTTAGTATAGGATCGAATTTTGCAAAATACCATCTACCAGCATAATATTTTACTGAAGTCCATTCTCCATTGGTAGCATCTGCTATAACACCATTTGAAATATGAGCAGCAAATAATTGATCTCCTCGCTTTCCTCTAAAATCTTCACGATAGCGTCTAAGATATGCTCCTTGCTTTCCTGTCTCTGCAAAATCTCTAATGACTTTTTCTAGGCAAGCATACGTTTTACCATTTGATCGCTTACCAATAATTACATTGTAGATAGCTTTACACTTTTCTATTTGCGCTAATGAGTAGAATTTCGAATCTTCATTTCTTTTATGGTCACTACCCTTTCGAGTAGTGACTAGTTGACTAGAGGACTTGTTTGTGGAAAGCTTTTTAGATTTCGACATATTGAACCCCCCTTATGAAATTCTTGTAGTCCTCAAGAATTGACATATAGTATCCTTGAGGCTCCATATAAATTGATGACAATTCATGGAAATGACCTGATACTCCGTTGTAGTCTTGAACTTCGCCCTCCTGCTCATTTTCAATGTAGGTTACTGTCTGCTTTCCAGTGCATCCCGGCGGTACATACATTCCCTCACCAAAGATTTCAAAACACATGGCATGAGTTTTATATTCTTTGAGCAGATATGGGATTGCGAATTTCTTATTCAGACCCGATACTGTTAAGCCTAGAGTATTATTTTCATCATCATACTCATACATATATCTTTTAGCACCGCAAGTTTTGAAGCGATAGTATGGTTCTTCCATATCCCATACACCAATTAATTTTTTCTCACCTTTGATGGTTTTTGGCTGACATGCTGAAAATGGTATATCATAATGATTGCACATATTAAGAAGCTTGATTTGCACTTCTCTGTTGTACTGCTTAAAGAACTCCTTATGAGCATCGAAGTTCAATCCTTTTATTGAATCTGTATCAGCATAAACATAATCCTCGCCAAATTCATAGATTGCTTTAAAGAGAGAATGCCTTGCATGTGCAGTAACCCATATGCCCCATCCGTAATACAAGAAGCGTGTATATGAATTATTGTATGCTTCTAGTTGACTAGCAACGTCCGGCGCTGTACGATGCCATTCTTCATCAAATACAAATTCATCACGTATTATTGCAGTAACCATCATACCGAAGGACGCATTTATCATATTTTTTGATACCATGTATTCTACAAGTTTTTCTGCTACCCCTTTAAGAGCAGTTTTATTACCATATAGATGGAGAATTGCTAGAATGAGATCCTTAGGAAGATAGCCCCTGGATGCTACTCTCATGTTAAAGATCTGAACCTCATCCCATTCGTAGAACTTATAGATGGTATCCCAGTCAAGTTCAGTAATAGTAGTTGTGGCTTCTCCTGCTGATACTAGACGACCATTGTTTACTTGAAATGGAAGATTTTCATTGATAATGCATCTTGAACGAGAAATCGGGTTCTCGAAAGTTACAGCCGGTCTTAAATTTTTGAATGTTACATCAAACATACAGCAGTAATTCTTAATGTAATAATTGAATAACCTATTGTCAAGAATTTTGCCAATGTACTTAAAGGATGTGATAGGATAGTATTCAGCTATCATGTGATATGGATATGATGATGTTAAGTCTGCTGAGCCTACGTTCCTAAGAACTTTATTTACATGAAGCGAGGAAGCATGAGTGAACCCTCCTGCAAATGCTCTCTCCATCTGATAATATTCCTCAGGAGAATTGATTTTCAAAGAACGCATCAGAGCATGATAAGCCTTTTTATTTTTCTCCTTATCCTCAGGAAGAAGTTTATCTGAGTAAAAACACCAATTACGACAGTACTCACGCACATATCCTGTATTTGTTAAAGGAATTTTTGTTATATCGCCATCTTCCTCTATCTTCTGCTGAATATAACACATCACTACTTTAACATCGTTAATACAATAGCCTAGTTCACTAGAGGTTAATGGAGTCTTGGAGTGACGAATTTTTGAGTAATCAAGGTCTCCTACCATTTTCTGCATTGGATATTTGTACAGAAGATGTTCCCCTATGTAATATAGAGCATAGTTTGATAGTATTAACGAACATCTGAACTCAAACCCTCCTGCTATTGCATAAACAGGTCTACGCTGCTTTACTGCAAATACTCTATCCCACTCTATCCACTTATTTATGAACTGAAACTCATAAGCAAGATTGTGAACATAGATTACGAGACGCTTCTTTTCTGAAAGATCGAGTGACTCCTGAAGTAGCCCCAGCATCTCAAAGAAATCGTCCCATGTTCTACCGTAGATTACTGAACCATTCAAGCCAAACTGCCAGATATACATACAAGCGCACTTTACTTCCTGCCCATGTTCCTCCTCGTAAGTTGTGAATGATGAAGTTTCAATATCGAAGGAAGCTGGAATATTGTAGTATGTTACACTACCTTTTTTTACCTCTAGTTGACTAGGAGCGTTGTTCATTGCTTCTGCAAAGAACTCATATGCAGTTCCTTCCTCATAATTGTAGACGTTTGAATTATAATAACCCTTCCAATCTCCCATAATATCCTCCTTTCTGGAATAGACCGGATATACCTGTTACCTGATTACGCTCTTTTAGAAGCTCTTGGAACTCTGGAATTTGCTCTAAGCTAAAATTCTCCAAAGCCTCTTGACCATATTTCAGTTCATCAAGACCTCTATTATGTACATCAATCATGTATAAAATAAGGTTTTCTGAACCATATACTCCTTTTTCTCCCTGCTTTCCTACCAAGCCCTGCCATGTAGCTTCTATTTTTCTATAATTGGAGAATATAGCCTTTGCCTCTTCCTCTGTTGCAATTAGACCATCCTGGACATATGTATTGTTTTTAAGGGAGTCTAGTTGACTAGAGTATTTCTTATGTAACTTCCTGCTAATCTCTTCTCTCTGACCAGTAAGAACGTTAGTATCTGGAGCATTCAAGAATGCCGTGGCTCTTGTTATTTCTGCTACAATATCAGAATAGGATTTTGCTTCCTCTAAAGTAAACCCCGATCTTCCTAGCTGAGCAAATTCATCATAGACTCTCTGCTGTGATAATGATCGAATACCTTTTTCCTCCATTAAAGATAATACCCTGTTAGCTTCTCCAATCAATCCTTCTGACTCACGCTTCATCTTTTGCATTACACGACGCTCTCTTGCACGAATATTCCTGCGCTCCCTCTGAGATATTTTCTCTCCTGCTTCCTCACGTTCTCTAAATGAACGTAAATCCTCAGCTAACTTCTTTATGTAGTTTTGTTCCCTTTTACTATGATTATCCCTCCTCGGCATAATTAACCCCCTCCCTCTCTAGTTGACTAGGAAACCTTGACTTTAGCAAGCAATTTGAATGAAAATAAAAATGCAAAATTGATCTTCCATATCTCATCTTTATTTCTTGCACATCATCTAATTTCGTGAACTTATTATGACACAATGTGCATGTGGAAAATCTAACCCTATCTCTCTGAGATTTTGCCATATCCTCATACTTCATCTTAACCCTCCTTTTTACTTAAGATAGCCTTTAATTATTGCCCACTTAATTACATCTCGTACAGTGGGCTGCTCAATCTGGCTCCAGTGTTCCTTGGTGTCGCTCCAAAACTCTTTAACGTAAGCATCCTCTTTAGATTCAGCATCATATTTTAACTCCATATTATCTCTCCTTATAAAGAAAGCCCCCTAGTTGACTAGGAGGCTCTCCACTTTAAAATCAAATCTCCTCAAAAGTAGCCCCATAGAATGTTTCACCTGGGAACTCTTCCTCATTTGTGTACTCATAGACTTTAATGCCTACCTTACCTGCACGAATGAGAGCCATTGCATCTGGATCTGCAATCATTTCCTGCACTGTTGCTGTCATGTGCTTAGGAAGATTGATATTGTATCCATCTGATACAATTACAGGAGCATCCCCGAACTTTGACTTATCATTGATGTAGATTGAACGGATAGGATGAATTAAATTCGGGTCCTCCTCAAAAAGACCCCCCAGTGTCTTATATTCCTGCCCTGCTCTGTTGTACTTTGAAAAATTGAATTTTGCCATAATCGGCTCCTTTCTGTCTAGTTGACTAGACGATAAAATTGATAGTTTTTATGATTTTAACACTTCAACGTAGTAAAGCTGTGATGTGATAGCGCATTAACGCTTTAGTGTGATAAAGACCAAAAGTTTTTCAACTTCACCGTGTTAAAGTGATAAAATTTTCATGGAGTATTGCTTTACAGTTCTAAACTTTAACGTGTTAAAGCGGAAACCGCAAAGGAAGTAGGGAGTTTCCTCCCTATTCCTTTTGATTGTGTACTATTTAATTGAGCATGTCGCCAAGTGTGACATACAAGTTGTCAAGCCATGTGGATATTAACTGTTCCTGCTCCTCTGTTAAAGTCAATTTCTTAAAGTTCTCCTGCAATGTGTTAATAATGTTCATTGACTGTCCTATAATTACTTGCTCCTGCTCCTGCTCCTGCTCCTGCTCCTGCACTTCCTTGTTTTTCTTTTCGAGTTTAGCATTCATAATAGCTTCAAGTGCCTTTTTGAACTCCTGTACCTCTTCATCCGTCATATCATGCAGTTCCTTTTCCGTCTCGATAGACTTGAGAGCATTTATAATACGCTTGTAGTCTTTTTGCTTCATGTATGGAGTAAGTATCCCATACTTAAAAAGGCACTCCACGTTTCGAATGTCGGGTTCTCCTGCTTCATTTTCAGCAGGAACAAAGGACAAAAGCTGATTGAGCAGTGATATTGACGTTTCCTGCGGAATTGCTCCTCTTAAAGTATAATCAGCATTTACGAAATACTGTCCTATACGTTTATAGTTCGCAAGTGTTGACTTTGCCTTGCCAAGAACTGCACCGACCAAAGACTCTGAATTGTCAAACCCACACTTGGAAGCATCACTGTCCGCAATGTTAGCAAGTTCACGAGAAAGCAGGAAAACAGAAACTTCTCCCAAACTGTCAGCTTTGCGGATACGTTCCAAACTCTCCATCAATCCTCTGTCATTGACTACTATCTCAGACATTTTAGAAGTGGGAGCTTTTAGCTTGAAAGTGGCGGATAGATAGTCTTTTCCATCACTGTCCTGCTTTACTTCTATTGCGGTTGCTCCTGCATGAACGTTAATAGCGTTCGTAAGCTCCTCTGTCATAATAGAAGTATTTTTGTTTGCCTGCTCCATGAGTGAAAGTTCGTTTTTCTTGTTAGCCATAGTATTTTTCCTCCATTCTTTTCTAGGCTTCTAGTTGACTAGCGTTGTCATGAATAATTATGCAAGCCTGCTATCGCGTAATGCAGTAGTTCATCCGATTGAATAATTATGCAAGTCGCCTTATGAAGTTGTATTGCAAGTAGCAGGAATTGCCTTACTTGCCTGCTCT
>Ga0326513_10002442_pt1 | contig 13750 bp, 16 predicted proteins | sample 2_2465_0518_D_FD_203654 | JGI IMG/M metagenome (GOLD analysis project Ga0326513, IMG submission 203654) | Bovine rumen microbial communities from UC Davis, California, United States - 2_2465_0518 | ecosystem: Host-associated > Mammals > Digestive system > Stomach > Rumen | place: USA...
GCTAAAAGCTAGCACATATTATGCTAAACAAAAATCAAAATAAAAGCTTGCAATAATTTAATTAAATTAAACTATTGCAAGCTGGCAAACTAATTAAGATTTTGTTAATGTAAATCTATAATTACCAATAACTGTTTTACCCTCGTTAGCTATAATATCCGCCTGTGTTGTTGTAATTACTACAGCTATGTTTCCATCACCTGTTGTACATATAATATCAGTTATATCAGCGTCATTAATTGTATAACGAGTAGTCCATACAGTAGCATTAGGACGTATAATTGCCATACTACCATTTTTTGTTACTGTAAAAGTATCATTATCTGTTAAAAATGGTGACGCGAAAGTATAAACAATCTGTGCGCTGTTAGAGTCACCAACAATTTGGCAAGTAGCCCACCCATAAAAGCTCTTAGACTCACCACTGACAAATGTTGGAAATAATGTGCTATCAGTAAACGTACTGCCATTATCATCAGATCGTCTTAGTTTTAATAGATTATTTGTTGCATCAAATAATATTGCTCTAACTTTACCGCTATCAGCTCTTGATTCTAGCACAATATAATTAGCTGAATCGCTAAATGCAAAAGCTGAGTTGTCGTTCATTCCAACTTTTTTGAGTCTTGTATCAACGCTAGCTTGCCTTAAATATACTTCGCTAGTTGTTACATCATCCCATTTATTAATATCAAACTGCTCCGGACTAGTCACCGCCACAATACATTTATACAGCTTACCATCCTGTGTTACCAAATCATCAATAGCATAAGTAATAGTGCTATCATACGCTGGCGCAAGGTTTGTAATACTATTACCAGCAGCCGCTTCTTGTGCTGCCTGTGCTGCTGTTTGCGCAGCTCCAGCGGCTGTCTGTGCTGCCTGTGCGTTAGTATTGGCTGTCTGTGCTTCCGCGAGCGCGTTATCTGCTGTTGTGCTTGCAGTCTGTGCAGCGCTTAAAGCATCCGCTGCTGTTGCGCTTGCAGCTCCAGCCGTCGCGCTAGCTCCATTAGCTGTTGTCACTGCTTCACCGGCTGCAACGTTAGCGTTGTAAATCTCGCTATCAATCTTTTGGTAGGCATTGTTTTGGTCGACTAGATAGGTTGGTTTGTCGCTGCCAATCCACTGCGGCAAGCCATAATGAGTTGTTTCATTTGTAAAAGCCATTTGTTAAACCTCCTTATAGATTAATCTATATATAGTTGTTTAAGCACTTCTCTACTCACTGCTCCAATTATCGGAACACTCTAAATTTATCCGATAATCTAAAATATTTAAATAAGTTCTCATGCTGCATAATTGTGCTTTTAGTATATAAATAGGTGTAGTCGGTGTAAAATCGAGTACACCTCTATCATATTTGCTTATTATGTTAGCTAACTTATTATGTCTATCTAGCAGCTCTAAATACTCACCTTGTAACCTGTCTTTATAATCATCAGATTGTATTAATTTGATAATATTATTATCCAATATATCCACCCTCACTATCATATGTATATGCTGTCAATTCCAAATCATCCAGCGCCTGTGCTGTATATTCTGCATCATCTCGCTGCTGGCAAGTTTGATAATAAATCCAGTTAAGTCCCCAATCGAGATAATAAGCGTTGTAGTCTCTATCATCCAGCTCCTGTGCTGTCAAATCTCTAATATCACGCTGGTAACAGTTAAGTGTTGGTATATGGTAGCCTAAAAGCTTATAAATAACGTCTCTGATATAAACAAAGTCACCGTACCATGGATTTCTTATGACATTTTTGTCACGCTCAAATCTCTTTAATAGCTCGCGACTGTTAGTATCTAGCTCCAGCGCTGTTAGCTTTTTATTATCCAGCTGCTCCGCGGTCCATCCTATCTCGTCAAACTCTAGCGCAGTAATTGCATAAAAACGATATGTCTCGTAAATCTCGTTTAAAGCTTCTTGCACTGTTACTATCTGCCCTGTCACTGGACTATAGACATAAAGCTCATAAAGTTTAGGGAAGTCACGTTTAAACTCTTCTATCAGACCATCAGCATATGTTTTAGCAAGTGACAGAGTCCTATCATCACCATCACTAATTAATACTTTTAAATTGGCTATATCAGCTATTACGTGACCATAAGCAGATACAAGGTTGTCTATTCTATCATCTACTCTTTTTACCTCAGAGGTAAATTTGTTATCTATGCTAATAGCATAGCTTTTTACATTATTTATAGAAGTAACATTATCACGTATCTGCTGCTGGAGTCTCTCTTCCGTCTGTCTTGTAGCATTTTCAAAAGTTTTTAAAGCATTATCGAGTGTTACTAAATCACGCTCCAGCTTGTCAGTATCAACTTCCAGCTGCGTAATTCTCTCTCCATAATCTTCAAATTGTGCAAGCTCTTCTTTAAATTCTTTAATTTGCTTTAAAATCCAATCTAAATTTAAATCGTGAGTATCTGTATAAGGAAATAAATGTTGTGAGACAGGTAACATGTTTGTGTACCTCCTATAATTTGATTATAAACGATTTATCATACATAAACAATAAATAGTTTATAATTTGTCAAGTTATCATATCAAAAGTTAGTATATCAAAATGCAAAATCTCTTTTTAAACTCGTTTATTATATAATCGTCAATATTAAATTTAGCTAGCGCTTGCTCTTCTCGTATCATCTGCTGTGTTGTCGTTACTCCCTGATTACCACGCTTATAAAACTCACGCTTGTTATTATTGTCTATCGTACCTGTATCTGTACTAGTATAATTGTCTGTGCCTGTATCAGTTGATTGATAATTGTCTGTACCTGATGTGTTACTAGATAAATTACGTGTCTCCAGCTCATTTTTGCCATATCTAGTTGTTGTAGTCTCGCGCCTTGTGGCACTTCCTGAGTTAAACGCGTTTACATCTACCTCTTGTATATCACTATCGCTAAATTTAGTATTTACAGTGCCTGTATCTGTAGTTGTTAAATTTTTAGTGTTGTTATTAGTTCCGGCTAAATCTCTAGTTTCATTGTTTGTGCCTTGCAAATTACGTGTCTCTTTATTATCTACCCGCTCGCTGTCGTGTACATCTACATTCCAAATTGGGTTATAATCATAGTGCTGTGTATCAAGTAACCAATTCCACGTTGATAATTCCATTTCAGACCAGCTCTTTAAAGCCGTTTTGAAAAAATCAGTATCAGGATATATACATCCAAACTCAGCACACTCTAATAGCAGATTGTTTAAAAACATATTGCGCGGGATTCTCTCCGGCAGCTGGAAGTCATCAAAAATAGTATTATCGTAGTTATACATGCCTAGTATTGATAATCTAGCTTTCATTTGCTGCCACCTCCTTTTCAGTTCCTGATGGATTTTCTATTGGGTTTACTCGCCAATTAACGCTAATATCAATACCAAACATGCGCTTGCAATCATCACAAGACTTTTGCAGCTCTTCCAGCCACATTTCTACTTTACTTCCTGTAGCTACATTATTAGCGTTTACTTCATCTACTATGAGTCTTTCTTTTTTCTCTGTGTTTGCGTTTGGAAGTCCAATCTCAGTCCTAAATAGATTTACCCATTTTTGCAAATCTATTAAAAGGCTATCTGCAATATATGTATTTTTAATATCATTTTGGAATAATTGCCAATTAGGACTACCATCATCCCTAAACATATTTTTATCTAAAAATGATGCTGGCTCTCCAGCGATAATTTTGTCATACATTTCTTTTAAAGTGTCACTACTAGACTTATTAGCACAACCAAAAACAAAAGCTACTCTAGTATTAAGTAGGTTTATTCCAGCTGCCTGTGCTGTTAGTGACATCATATCAGCGTAAAAATTTACAATATCGAGTATGCCACCATAATCAGGCATAAGTCTAAATAATATACACTGTTTACCTATACGTGGCATTAGAGTAGCTCTAATTAATGGGTTGGCTATAACGCAATGTGTTGGCTGCATACATACATCATAACCCGTCAAACTACACACTTGTGGAATAACACCAAACTTATCTGTCTCTATAACAGTTTCAAAACCATTTACATAAATACCATATTTAAAATAGTTGGTGTAATTTCTCCATATATCAGGCAATCCCCACTCAAAAACACTAATAGCATCTTGCAACAAATATCTAGCAAAAAATCTGTGCAGTGCTGTGCCGCGTACGTGACTTGTGCTAGGTTGTATAACACTATTTCCTACATTACTATATTGATAAAAAATAGGCATGTTATCGCTCAAAATATCACCTCCTTATGTTATCAAAAGTTAGTCGCTGCGCTCCTATGCCTTTTGATAATTTATTCCAAATATATACCTGTATTTAAGTAGCTTTCTATCATGCTGCGTTCATCTGCAAGCATAGCTCCTGCTACATGCGCATTTTCTGTTTGTATAAATCCGCTAAAACCCTCTAATGTATTCTCCGCAAAATAAGGCAATCCTAGACTATGACTAATACTAGTAGGATTTATCGCTGTTGGATGATAAACTGTTGTTAGTACCGGTCTATCATAATACTCAGCACAACCAACATAACTACCAGCACAGCTAGGTGTTTTTGTTAGCATACTTGCTGCACTGTTAACTATACCACCCATCATCGCAGCACCGGATGCTATAGGATTCTCGATTGCGGCACCAGCGCCAATAGCACCGCTAACAAGACTTGTTATGCCACCTATTAAATTATTTTGATATGCTGATGTCATAACCCTTGCTGCACAATTACCCTGATAGCTAGCAAAAGGTGTTAGAGCTTCTCCAGCATCATGTAAAATCCTATATGTCATATTTCCGGACATTATATCTATTTCTACTCCGATTGTTAAATAATCATCATTTAAGCAATCAGCAGCAGATATTGGCACACATCCAATAAAAGGTAAATACAAATTAAATGTGTGATAAAGTCTCCTAAAATCGTTTGTTTGCCATGGTATTTCAACACGCCAATCATAACTCTTTTTCTTATCTCGCAAATTGTGACCTGTACAATTTGTATCAAAATTACCTAAATATATAGTAGTGCTGCTACTTTCTACAGGCTCAAAGGGTAGTGAGTGACAAGTAACAAGACAGTTTGCAGCACTACCAGCTTGTGCAAGCAAGTCTTGCCAAATAGTTGTACCAGCTTGGTATAAATTCATTGTCAAAACTTGCAAAGTAGCATTAGTTACACGTACAACACCATTACACCCGCCTACATTACTTCCACCATCTTGTGAGATGTAATTTAAAATGTAATGTGTTGTATATAAATCAAAATCAAAGAGCGTTGCAGCTGGATTTGTGGTAAACACTCTTGTCTGTGATATTTGCTGTATACGATTGTCAACTATCCATTTATTAAACGCTGTCTCTGCATATTTAATAAAGTAAGTGCTAGCTTTTATAGCTGCTACGTGGCTAGCTAATACATCCAGCGTCAAATCAATTTCCCAATAGCCGCTAGTACTCCAGCGATAATCTTTAATAAAATAGTATTTAGCAAATTGTGATATAAAAGCATAATTCCAGCCAAAAGGCGTGTCATAATTTGGTAAATATACTTCTATTGTAGGATTTAAAAAGCTAGTATTATCTTTTAAATTAATAGGAAAGCTAGCTAGCGCGCTACCATCTGCCGGCTTTTTAGTGCTATTTTGTCTTTTATGCAAGTAATAAAAATTACAAATTAAATCAGCCATATAAACTCACTTTCTAAAAGAGCGTGGGCGCTTGTTACACGCTCACGCTCTTTAGGAGGAAATTATAAAATATGGAGTGTAGGAATTAATCTAGTGTTATAACGCAGCAGTTTTCCAAATTGTCATTAAAATATCTATTTGTAAAATGATAATGATAATTTGTGTATCCACCGCTTGCGTTCATAGGTGTTGGAAGCATCCAGCGATTAACTTCAGTCCATCCAGCTGCTTCTTCATCAAAAATTACACCAAAAATATCTTCTACTGTTTTGGTGGATGCTGTCTCAAGAGCGCCGCTTGTATTAGTATAAGTAGCTTCACATGATACATCATAAGGATTATTAATATCTTGCCAAAAATTAACAGCTTCATGGTCTGCAAGCTTTATAAAATTATCATGGTATGCATTAGCAAGTACGCGGCTAGTCATTTGGAAATCTTGCATAGCTGATATATACACTTTCTGTCTTGATAATGGAGTATGATGCATTACAGGTTTACCGCTAACGTTCTGATGATACAAAAGGCTTCTTTCTGTCATCATGCCGGAAATCTGTGCAAGATATGCGCAACCCCATTCCATAAAAGGTTTATAATTATCAGGTGAGTAAACAGTTGTTGGTGTCAAACTCTCGCCTGTATTATTATTGTATGCAGTAATAATATGTATATTACTTTCAGGACGATTAATAAGTGCTGTAGAACAAATAAGATTAGCAAGCGCAGAACGTGTAAGATTTTCTCTTGCTTGCTCCATCCTGTCAGACATGTTTGTCATAACCATAGTAAAAAATTCGCCTAGCTCTGTATCATTTCTAAAAGCATTATCTAATTGATCTTTATATATGGTAACAAAGTCAGAAAAAACGTTTGCACCATAAAAATTTGTTTGCAGCACTTTAGGCTTTTTAACAACATATTGGTCGATTGACTGTCCGTCTACCATGTCAAATCTGTTATCATTTTCCCATTCTGCATCCGATATCTGTAATTTACGTGTAGCATTTCCGAAACGCTCGCGGCTCATTTCAAAACCGCGAAATTTTGCTTCATATGGTCTAATGCTAAAAATTGTCCTTGTCATAACCTGAGATATTGCAGTATTTAGCGGGTCATAACCTGTCTTTAATGCCACCTGTGCCATATTAACAAATTCTGATGTATTAATTGGAGCTGTAAAAGTTTGACCTGTAGCAGCTTTTGTTATCTCAGTTAAGATGCTGCTAATTTGAGTAAATGTCAAATCATTTGCCATTTTTATTTACCTCCATTATATGTAGGATTTATAATTGACGCTAAAGCATTATTTGCTATATCTTCGCTTGTGCCTTGCGGCGCTGGCATGTAGCTAGTTAAAAGGTTACTTGCTTGCAGTGCTTTAGTTAAATTTACAATATTATTATTAAATGTATTTAATGCTTGAGCGTCAAAACCTGTGTTATTCTGTGGTTGCGCAGTTTCGACAACTTTCGGAGTTTGCTGCAAGTTTTCCGGTTGCTGATTAACTTCTGCTGGAGCTTTCGTTGTGCCATTAACTTGTGTCTGTTCATCTGCTTTACCTCCCGCCTCCGCTGCTGGATTGTCACTTGCAACAAGCTGCATTATTTCATCTTTAGAAAATCCCATTTTATTAAGTGTTATTATCTCTTCATAAGTCATATTTTTATATGTCCTCCTATTATCTACTATTTAAAAGAGCTGATATAGTGACAACCAGCATTTAGTTGTTATCAAAAGTTACTCGCTGCGCTCGTATGCCTTTTGATAATTTAGTTGTATATATCAGCTCTAACAATAGTAATTTTCCGCGGTCGCCACCGCTCGTGCACCTCTTCCGGAGGTTGCGTTTGCACAATTACTACAATTTAATATTAGCATATTATCGTTTAAAAATATACAAGTAATTGCTATTATTATCAAAAGTTACTCGCTACGCTCGTATACCTTTTGATAATTTTAGTATTTCTTCCCTTTTAAATATCGCTGGAATGCTGCTTGACAACCATACGTTTCAAAAAATATTTTTCCATCTAAATAAAATGCATCCCATAAATACGGGTATTGTCTTTTAAACATTGTGCAACCTCTATCAGATACGCTAAATGTGTTTGGTGTACCACTTTTATGTGTGCTAACATAATACTCATATCTTGACTTATGTTTATATATGCATATCTCACCAATAGTTACATGTGGTATATACTCAACTAGTGGACGTGATGCGATCAGGCTTGTATCATCATCTATAAATTTATTTTCAAGTGCCATTTTTGCAAAATCAGTTCCAGCAGTGAGTTTATAAAGACTAGTATTTGTTTTTGCTTCTGAGATAGGCGATTTATTAGGTATATACAACCTCAGACACCTATCTTTATTTATATACAACTCTTTACCTGTTCGCTGCATCTTCTCTGCTACAGTTACAAGCTGCAAATAATATAATAAATCATTATCGAGTGAGTTTGAGTTAGCAGCACAAATAACTTTAAGTGCTGGCAAGCCTTGCAGCTCTCTATTTCTCATTATTGTTTCGCACATATTTAAAAATGCAGTAGCTTCATTTTTTATTGGTCGTTCGTCTACCTGTTTGATAAACTCGTCATAAATTATAATATCAACGTCTGATAAGTCTATCGAGCGCAAGTTTGCAAAAGTTGATAATGCAAAAGCATAACCAATTAAATCTCCATACTTAACATATTTTTGTTTATCATCATCATAAACAAAATTAAAAAATCCTGTTATATCATGGTCACTGTCACAACGGATATTTAAATTTAAGTCGCTATTTAACTTTTTAAATGGGTTGCCCTTGTCAGATTTACAAACTTGTAGCTGTGTATCAGTGCGCCTGATATAGCAAAATTTTAATTTTTTGTTTAAGCAGTGCTGCAAGATTCCGTATGTTTTGCCAATAGCTCTAGCACCTATCAAAAATATAAAATTTTCCGGATATGATAGTAAAAGCGGTATATTTATATAACCATTAGCAAGATATATATTATCTTTTTTCATAGTCGTAAAACCTCTAGTAATAGAATAATAAATGCTAAATCTATGTAAGATAAAAGGCTAGCGGGAATTGGCTAGCCTTTTACAGAAAAACGTTTTGTTGGATCGAGACTGTGTTGGGGAATGCTTTGGATTTAATTTAATTATATAACGTATAATATATAACGTCAAATGATTTAAAAGGTAAAGCCTTGCAGCGACTAACTTTTAAATCTATAAATAATTTATCAATCCAAACTATTAGCATAAACAGCTGTGATAAAATCGCGACCGTTTTTGCTTGTACCTCCGGCAACCTTTACAAAATTGACCGGCATACCATCACCAGCAAACAAATCAATAATACGCTCAAACTCTTTTATAAATGTTGCTGAGTTTGTCGCGAAAACCTCTCCTAGAGTTGTTTTGATGCTAAGTATTGTTTCTGTTTTACCCTCTTCTGCATCTGTGCTTTTGTTATCTGTGTAAATTACCCAGCTGTCGATAGAGATTGTCTGTCCTTTAATATTTGACATCTTTTCAATTTCCGGTGACATTGTGAGAAAATATTTCTCTTCCGTGCTTAGCTCTTTTGATGCTCTGACTATTTCCATTGTGTATCCTCCTTTAATATTTGTTTGTGCTCTGTGATGATTTAAAAGGCATAGTCACGCAGTGACTAACTTTTAAATCTATAGTTGTATATTCTTTAGATAGAAACGTGTTATTACTTGTACCAATAACTATTATATCATATTAGTATAGAATTAAAAGTTACTCGCTGCGCTCGTATGCCTTTTAATTCAGTTCATACATATCAGCTTCAATTAATTGCATACTATAGTATTCTATAAGTTGTTCGTAATCATCTTTAATATTCAAAGTATATTCACCATCACTAAAATAAACATTGCTAGTTATATCAATATTATGTCGCTGGATAGTGCTATGTATTGGCGATAATATGTCGTTATAAAGAGCTTCAATACCGGCGGACTTTGTAAATCTTGTACCAGGTTTAAACATATCTATAGCTGTTATACTATTATCTCCTGTATTGATACGCTCTAAAGCTGCTAACTCTTCAAGCTCTTTAACTCCGCCGCTTTTATTAACTCCAGCTATCGTAATATGGAAAGTCTTTTTAAACTCTCCTGTCTTTTTATCTTTATCTAAACTATAATAGCAATACTTTTTAGCTCCTAAATACTTAAACTCTAAATACTCTCCATCATCTTCAAATACACCCATAAAATGAGTTTTTCCGTTTTTATCTGTAGCATAAGCATAGTTTTTTGTGCTGGAATTAACTTTATCTAAATTGTAAGCGGTAAAATCTACATCACCTGTATATTTTAAACTATCAGTATCCCAATATAAAAGCTGACAAAATGGTGTATTATGTATAAGCTTTTGTCCTAAATAAAGTTCGTAACGTGCCCACGCAGTTGTATAACAACCCCACGCATATGTAGAAAATGCGGACCTGTAAGCTTTTTCCAGCTGCTCTTGTGGAGTCTTGCTTTTATCTATGTCAAAACCTCCGCTTTCACGCGATTTATCTGTTGGCATTTGACGTAAAAAAGTCCATAACTGACGTATTACATGCATAGCACTCATGCCATATACTGCATTTAATTTATTTTTTTGCTTAGTATAGAAAACCTCTTGTCCGGATACGTCTTTTAGCTCTGTCTTATCTCTGTAAAGTTTTCTAATCGGCTCTTTGTATTCTTCCGGCAAGTCACCATACCTAGCAAAATATATGTCGTAAACGTCCATATCAAAGTCATATATCTCAGAGATTATTTTAAAATCTATATCCGTCAAGCTAGTTTGCAGATAATCAGCTGATAAGACACGACCATTATCTTCTATAGGATTGTGCAGTTTACGACATTTTGCTTTAGCTATATAAGGGTTCGGAAACGTATCATCTTTTAAGCGGATGTTATACATGTCTATTCTAAATATTACAGCTCTTCCAGCATCTATAAGCTGATATAATTTATCATTATTAGTATCTGCTTTTGCTACATGTATAAATCTTGACATTGGCATTGGTCTATTTAATTGCACGTCAGGATAGCTACTTGACCTATCTTTTGACTTTACATTTTTGATTTTTTGTCCGGTAAACCACCTATTACCATGTGTATCACCGCCGCGAAAACACTCTTCTAAAAGCTCTATTACTGCTAAATCAGGTAAAATTTTGTGTACAATACTATGCATTATAGGCTGCATACTACGCTTTACATCCCTCCTGACGTATCCTGTACTTGTTAATGGTATGCTTGTTAAATTATCTCCGTCTAATTCCATTTCATTTGTTAGAGCCTCATGTAGTCCTAACACGTCATTGATAATATAAGGATATTCACTTTTTTGTATTCTAGTCCATGGAAAACGCTGGATGCTATAGTCAAAATCCTCTCCGGATTGTTTTACATGTTTAGCTTTCATTTTGTTAGTAAAAGTATCTAAATTCATATTGCTATGATAATAGCTACAACGATATTCAAAACGATTAAACATATCACATTTTAAAACATGTCTACTACTCATAGCAAATACTTCGTCAGGTTCAAAAGGGTAAATCCCTTTTAAATATTGGAATTCATAAGATAAGTTATGGTCGTATATGACAAGCCATGTATCATCTTTCATGTTTTTGCCGATAATCTCCAAAAGTTTTAAATACTGCTGCCATGTACGACCTATTATAGTTAAATCGCTGCCTAGCTGGAATTGCCAAACATACATGACATTTTGTTTGAGTTTAGCAATATTAGTTGTTTCTATATCAAAACATGCAAAAATATCAATATAATTGCGTGTTTTTCTCCCTTTATTACCTTGTTTTTTTATCTGTATTCCTTTATGATATAGCTTAGAATTAATTAAGTCCGGTATATCCTCGCTATCAGCGGGATATACCAGGCTAGTGTTATCATAAAGAAATGGTTTAAATGTGCAAAAATCCATTCTTTATTTTTTCCTTTTATTTTTCTTTTTAGCTCGCCTAGATTGCTTCTTTTGTCTATTTTCTGCTATCTTTTTGAGCTGTCCTATCTTCTTAAATTTTCCAGCTTTTGTTTTAGCTTCTTTTTCCAGCACTTCGCGCTGGCTCTGCCATAACTTAAAGTCTCTGATAATATCTTCACCAGCTATACCGTTTTGCTTGTAAGCTTTAAACAGCATAACAGCTTGTTCACTTCCGCGACTTCCGCGCTCTAAGTCGTATTTTTCTCGTAAAGCTTCCATATACATACCAAATTCATCTATATTATCTTCGTTTATGTATGTGTATGCTCCACCTTTTAAACGTAACGTTTCGAGGGTTTTTTCGCGCCGCGACTCATAACCTGACTTTGTTGTGCTATCTTTTAATAAGATATGTTTACTTTCCATTAGTGCTATGTTTAAAAGATTCTTTTTAAAAGGTTGCACATACTCAGGCTTTTGAGCTGTCAAAGCTTTAGCATCTATCTCTGTTAGTGTTGGGAGTCTGTTCTTTAAATAGTCACCTTTTTTATCTGACATAATACCAGCCTTAACAGCTCGCTCAACTCTTGTTAGAGCTACGCGGCGCAGTTCACTATAAGCACGTCTTATATCACGCTCGCTAAAAGTTTCTAACAAGTCACCTGTTAAATCTTTTATAGGCATGTTACCTAGCGCGCGTATCTGAGTCTTTAGCGGTCGCGGCTTTAAATTGCTTTTGCTTTTACTCGATATCCTCCTTGCCATCAGCTTTATCTACCTCCGACAACATTGGTTTAAAGTAATTTGCAAGGATTGCTTCTATTGCTTCCGACCTGTTAAAACCTGTTACCTTGCAAAACTGTTCTAGTTGCATCTTAACAATAGCGTCTATTGTGATAGAAAACTGTGGCTTGCGCACTCTCTTCTGTGTATGTGGTTGTAAATTGTAAATGTTTTCCATGGTAAATCCTCTAATTATAAATCTTCTAACTCTATCATAGCTTCCGTAATAGTTTCAATAACAAGTCTGTCAAAATCTTTTCTAGTATCTTTAGCAAGATTATCAAGCCTTGTATAAGTTGTTATATCTTCCGGATATTTGCTTTCAAAATACAAGCGTATAGCCTTTTTAAGATTCTCGCGAGGTGAGCAAGGTATCATAGCATATTTTAACAAACCATTATCAATAAAAATGTCGACAATGCGGTCTACATCTTTAGATTTTATAATACTATTATATGCATGTGATGCTTCATCAGCTGGCAGCATCTTTTCAAGTCTAATACGTAATAACGTCTTATTCATTTTTCACACCTCCATAAATAATATCTAGTTTTGCGCTTGCCATATCTTTAATATCTGTACTTGTAAGATACGGACAAGTATCTGTTGCTGCAACTGCTGACATTGCAATATCTTCAAAAGCTTCTGATATGTCATCAAGCAGTTGCGATCCAGCAACGTAGTCAGTTAAAACATCTGACAAGTCACTGCACTCTTTTAAGTGCTTAACCAGCTGCATAAGCTCGCTAGTTAAGACATGGATAGATTTAGTTTGCATGTGGTCACCTCCTTTATATAATTATAAATCATTGTGATATAAATTGACCTGAGTAGGTTATATAATATAATATCATAATTTCATATCATAATCAATATTATATTTTAAAATAAAAATAAGCTGGATTCCTCCAGCTTATCATATTATTTGTTTGGCACATATACGATTATTGTCTTTGTATCTCCATCATAGCTACCAGCTTTTGTTTTACACAACGGATAATCTGTCTTATATTCTCTATATGACATTTTGACTTCTTTACATCCTACACTATTAATAATATCGCGTTTCTCATTATAGCAAGCTTTGCAGCATCCATAATTTTCATAATAATTTATTTTGCGTGCTCTATCCTCATGCTTGCCAAAAAGTGATACAGTCTCTACATGACCACAGCTAAATTTTACATCATATTTCATTTTATATACCTCTTTAAATAATTACTCGATTATCTCAACCGGTGATAAAATAATATCATAATTTTATAATATAGTCAATATCATTTATTAGCATATTGTATGCTATCTTTTAGC
>Ga0326513_10002443_pt1 | contig 13749 bp, 8 predicted proteins | sample 2_2465_0518_D_FD_203654 | JGI IMG/M metagenome (GOLD analysis project Ga0326513, IMG submission 203654) | Bovine rumen microbial communities from UC Davis, California, United States - 2_2465_0518 | ecosystem: Host-associated > Mammals > Digestive system > Stomach > Rumen | place: USA: California...
TACACATTGACATATCCGAAGCCGTAAGTCTCTTCCGAAGCCTGAAGCATGGGCGCCAGAATATCCTCGGCCCCGGGCAGAGTAATCTGGGTTTTTTTTACCGGAACACCGGCTTTTTCCAGTGCCGCCTTCAGCCGCAGCGCATAGAACAGATTCTCATCCTCCGCCCGGTCGAGGGCGTAGACCGTGAGCCTGCGTTTCCGGATCCGCAGTTTGCGGATGACGGACTGTTCACACTGCACCGCCGCGTTCCCGGTCAGGACGGACATTCCCGCCGTATTCAGGTCGTTCACCGTGGCCTCGTTGGCACTTTCGGCGATAAAAACCACCGAGGTCTTTCCCCTCTCGATGCATTGGTGTCCAAGCATGACGCTTTTTTCGTTGATGCCGTAAATCAGCGTGAGGTCCCCGTGGCGGGCCAGCACAAAGCGCAGGTAACGCAGCAGCCCCGCGCCGATGGTGTACATGGCGGCGCTGGCCATGGAATAGAACGCCATCAGGTGTACCGTCCAGAAGACGATCAGACCGGTCCGGGTCGAAACCGGGGCCGTGTTTTTGATGGTGTCCAGATCATTGACGCCGATGAACATGCGGATGACGGTCATCGGGGTGCGAATCACCGTCAGGGCTAAGTCCCCCTGAAACGCCTCCGTGTATCCGATCCCGTAGATGAGCAGGCCGCCGATGACACCGACCGCCATGAACACCGTGCTCAGTCGGCGCGCAGCCGTCGGCTTGAGCACCAGGGCAAGGATCATGGCAAAAAAGACCAGTGTCGAGAGAATCAAACTCAAAATTGGGCGCATCGACATGCCTCCGTTCAGATTGGTGAATCCGATTATAACACGCGAAGCCAGCGGAATCAATATCATCCGCCGGCTCCGTAAGCCTCTGGCTCTGCCTCTGTTCAGCCCCGGAATCGGGACAGGAAGTCGATGGTTTCCTGTTTCTGTGGATTGCCGAAAATCTCTTCCGGGCTTCCCTGCTCGCAGATGACGCCGTCGTTCATATAGACGACCCGCCTGCTCACATCCCGCGCAAAGGCCATTTCATGGGTGACGACAAGCATCGTCATGCCGCTCTCGGCCAGATCCTTCATAACCGTCAGGACTTCCCCGACCATCTCCGGGTCCAGGGCCGAGGTTGGCTCGTCGAACAGCAGCACTTCCGGATCCATCGCCATCGCCCGCGCGATCGCCACGCGCTGCTTCTGGCCGCCGGAAATCTGCCGCGGACGGGCGTTGATATAGGGTGTCATACCGACCTTGTCCAGATAGTGCATGGCGTGCTCCCGTGCCGCCGCCCTGTCCTTCTTCAGCACCTTGATCTGTCCCACCATACAGTTTTCGAGGACCGACATATTGTTGAAGAGGTTGAAGGACTGAAACACCATGCCCACGTGTGCCCGGTATTCCGCAGGATTCGTCCCGCGCTGCAGGACGTTCTTCCCATGGTAGAGAATCTCGCCGGAGGTGGGCGTCTCCAGGAGATTGACACAGCGCAGGAGCGTGGATTTTCCGGAGCCGGAAGCGCCGATGATGCTGATGACATCCCCGTGCCGGACGGTGAAGTCGATGTCCCTGAGCACCTCATGGGAGCCGAAAGACTTGGAGAGATGGTTAATCTGCAGAATCATGTCTTCCATCTTATTCCGCCTCCTTTTCACGGTTCTCGTACTCTTTACTGCGCTCGTCGAAGGGCGTTCCCCTGTCCGGATGCCGGTAGGTTCCGGCGGTCATGGTAAGCTGATCCTCCTGAACCAGTTCATAGTTGCCGGAGCCGTCCATCTTCTTCTCCACCCAGCGCAGCAGGAAGGACGCGAGCAGCGTCATGGTGAGATAGCCCACCATCTCCACCGTGGCCGAGGGGAAGTAAAGATAGCTCGCGCCCACCGTGGCGCGGTGTGCCGCAAAGAAGTCGGGGAAGCCGATGATGAACATGACGGAAGTGTCCTTCACGTTGATGATGAAGTTGTTTCCGATCTGCGGCATGATGTTGCGAAGCGCCTGCGGGAGAATCACGCTCGTCATGGTCTGGACGTGGGTCATGCCGATGGCCATGGCGCCCTCGGTCTGGCCGGGGTCAACGGAAATGATGCCGCCGCGGACCGATTCGGCCATGTAGGCACCGGTGTTGATGGACACGACGACGATGGCGGCCGCCCAGACGGAGGTAAACTTCACCGCGTTGTCCGTAAAGTACGGAAGTCCATAGAACAGAAACACCGCCTGCAGCACCATCGGCGTGCCGCGGAAGACCTCCACATAGATCCGGATGATCACCCGGACCAGGGTCAGGATAAACTTCTTCAGCGGGTGGTCGTTTTCTCGCCGGGGAATGGTGTTGAGAATTCCGCAGACAAAGCCGATCAGGCACCCGATCACCGTGCCCACAAGCGCAAGAATCAGGGTATTCTCAATGCCGCTCAGGTACGCCGAGCCGTATTTGGTCCAAAGCTTGGTAATGTCTGCCGCAAGCTGTGCAAACTTGTTCATGCGTCTGCTCCTTACTGTCCGTTCTGTCGTCAAAAGGGCGGGAGTTCAGCTCCCGCCCGGTTTGGTTTTTGTTCTGGGATGGTTTTCGCCTGCCTGAGATCAGTCCTCGCTCAGGGGCCGGACTGTCGGTTGGCACACCGCATCTTCCCCGCCGGAGGCGGGGAAGAATCTGTTTTCCGAAACTTAGTCCTCGCTCAGGGGCTGGATGGAGATGGACTCGGCCATCAGGTCGTTGAAGTCATCCGCCGTCATGGTGGAAAGCACTTCGTCGATGGCTTCCTTCAGGACGGTGTTGCCCTTCATCATGGAGACACCGATGTTGACGTTCTCAGCACGCTCCTGCTCGGTGAACTGGAAGTCGCCGTCCGTACCGGAGAAGTCCAGAATCGTCATGTCGGGATAGGCCGCCACGGCGCCCTGGGCAGTGGGCATATCGGTGCAGACAAACTCAACCGTATCGGTCTCCAGCGCCATCAGCATGGCCGGGGCGGTCTCGGCGGCGGTCATGATCTTGGCACCTTCGATCTGGGGCAGGCAGGTGTCATACCAGATGGTGGCAATCTGTGCGGTGCAGCTGTGTCCGGCGAGATCCGCAATGCCGGTGGCGGAGGCCAGCGGGCTGTCCGCCTTGGTCAGGCAGACGATGGTTGCATAGAAGTAGGGTCCGGCAAAGTCGACCTGCTCGGCACGCTCGGCGGTCATGGACTGGCCGGCGATGACGGCGTCAAAGGTGCCGGTCTGGACACCGGGAACCAGGGAATCCCAGTCGGACTGGATAACCTCGAGTTCCCAGCCGTTGGCTTCGCAGATCTTCTTGCCGATCATGACGTCATAGCCGTTGGCATAGGAGCCGGGGACATTCGCGATGGGAACGGCGCCGTTGGCATCGTCGGTCTGGGTCCAGTTGTACGGGGCATAGGCACATTCCATGGCGATGGTGAGGACACCGTCCTCCACGCCGCTGGGAACTTCGGCATCGGCCGCAAAGGCCTGGGTGGCGGCCAGTGCAAACAGCATCATGACGGCCAGCAGCATTGCAATCGTTCTTCTCATGGGTTTTCCTTTCTGAGTCGGATGACTCCCCGGCTGTTCCTCCCCGCCGGTGGGGACAATAAAATGAACCGCTTTGTAAGCGGTCCATGGAAAATCGGATACAGAACATGCATTCCGGTCATCATCGATAGCGCTCCACAAAGTTTTGTGACAGTCTGTACAATCTTCTTGCACAGCCCAGAACCGAAGGAGCAGGCCTCCTGCCGGATCTTCGGCGATGAACCCTTTCCCGTCCGACGGCTACCTGGCCTTGCCGTACGGTACTGATGAACACCGCGCCTCTATCTAAAGCGATTCAATTTGGCTGTATCATAGCACCACGCTTCAGTGATGTCAATCACTAAAGTGTGATTTTCAGCTTTTTTGTAGGAAGCGGTAAAAGCGGCAAATCCGTCAGGCCGATTTTGAGCATTTTGAACGAAATGGATTGCGGCGATACGGCATCTGTCTCACCGCCTCTTACTGCCGGGACTGCGCGGGCAGCTCCAGAATCACCCGGAACACGGGTGTATACGCAATCTTCATGCTGCCGCCGAAGGCTTCCGTCATCTGGCGAAGAGACTTCAGTCCGCCGTGTTCCGTGAGCGGCTTTTCCGGCGCGCGGCCGTTGTTTTGAAGCTCCGCTCTCAGACGGCTGTCCTTTTGCCTCAGCAGGACCTCCAGTCTGTCGCCGCCGGCATGCCGGACCGTGTTTGCGGCGCATTCCCGCACGGCATGGCCAAGGATTCGCCGGATCCGGGGATCCTTCGGAACCGTTCCTTCGATCCGGACCGAAACTCCGATTCCCTTCGCCTGGATGAGAGCGTTGTCCAATTCATCCTCCGTGCTGCTTTCCTCCAGCTGGTTCAGAAGATCCTGATTCGTTTTCCGCATCCGATCCAGAAGCTCCTGCCCGTCCGCCCCGTCCGGGTGATCGAGATACTGTCTGCATAACAGCAGCAGCTCCCCCAGCTCGTCATGAACCCGCACCCGAGTCTGAAGCAGGGCCTCCTCTCTCAGGACTTCCTGACGCGCCCGATAGCGCTCCGTTGCCTCGTCCTTCGGCTGCCGCGAGATCGCGGTGCGCAGGCTCAAAGCGGTCAGCGTCCCCATCACCAGTTCGCAGCACAGAATCACGCCCCAGGGGACAGCATGAAAAGCGAGTATAAAATCCGGCTGGGTGCTCTCCCCCTTATACCAGGGGACCGGCGGTTTCCCGTCCAGCATCAGCGCGAACCAGGAAGAGACCGCCGCCAGCTGCAGCACAGCGGGCAGAATGCTCCTTTTTCCTCCCCTTTCGGAAAAAAGCATGATCACGGCACACAGCTGTCCGAAAAAGAGCAGAACCGCAAATCCGGCAAGCAGGATTCCGCCGGGCGTTCCGATGATCTCATCAAAGGGTTTCATTGCTCCCCTCCTCTCCGGGCATAGAGCGTCAGGTACATCAGCCCGTCCTCTTCCGCACACTCCAGATGTCCGGGAAGCTCCGGCAAAATTGGCGGGGAGGGGCAGTCGGCCTCAAGCGTCAGGCGGTCCCGTTCAAGACATACCAGCAGGTTTTTGCTCCCCGGTATCAGCATCAGGGCGATACGGAAGAATCCCTCGAAGAGGTCCAGCCCTTCCTGTTTTCCGAAGGGCTCGGATGTGCGGCTCTCCACCAGAACCGCGATCCCGCAGAGGCGGAGATAGCGCCCCATTTCTTCCAGAGAAAGCACAAGCTCCTCTGCCGGAATCAGCCCCTGCTCCTCCCCGACCAGGGCAAGATTGGCTTTCCGCTTGACACAGGCATAAAGAACGCTGAGTCTTTCGATTTTTGTCCGGAAGTCCGGATCTTCCGGCGTGAGTTCTTTCAATTCGTCGCCGATCTGACGACGGACATCTCTGACCTCGTCGGAAGCCGCGGCGTAAACGCGCCGGGCCATCTCCAGGCGGGCCCGTCTTTCCTCATGCTCTCGGTCAAGGCGCAGCATATAGTTCCGCAGGCAGTATTCCAGGCAGCCCAGCATGCAGAAGCTGTCAATTTCCGGAACGGTATACAGGAGCGGAAGATGATGCGTACTCAGCCACCTCTCTGCCGCGCTCAGGATCGGGACCATCAGCAGGCACAGCAGAGGAAGCGCGCTCTCACGCCATCTGCCTGTCCGGCGGGAGCCGCGGATCAGCCTCAGGATCCCTCCCGCGGTCATCAGGATGATCCACCCATATGCGGCATAAAACAGGACGCCGTAAGTATAGGTACCGGCATCCCCTTTGAGGGTATCGATTTCGTCCAGCGGCATGAAAGCAAGCAGGTGGAGGTCGTTTGTCAGGATGCCCAGCACAAGAGCCGCGGCCGGAAGCAGCAGCCATCGCTCATCCCATTTTCTGTCTCGCTCCTCCGCGTAAAAACCCATGCAGCTCATGAAGAACAGCGTCGGAATCATCAGGCGCGGCACATAAAAGGTATACCACGCCCAGCGGGTCAGCGTTTCACTGGAGCTGCCGATGACCCGGTATTTGACGCAGCGAAGCGCCAGATAAAAAAGCATCATCCCGCCTGCCGCAAGCAGATATTCCCTTGCGCGGCAGGGCAAAAGCCTTCGCTGGATTGACAGCAGCCAGAAGAGAAGCAGCCCCGCATAAATGCCCGTATAGCAGCAGAAGAGAACTGTAGTGAAAAAGCCTGAGGAACTGTTATCGATCAGGTGCAGTACTCCGGCCAGAAGGAGAAGCGCAAGAAACAGAGCGCTTGATCTCTGCAGGTGATGATCCGTGATAGACTGCTCCACGTCGCTCCCTCCTCTCTTTCATGACGCTGCCATGCCGGGCAGCGGTCTGGTGGTTACATCATAGCATAGTTTATTAACATTTTCAATGCAGTTCGGTTTCAGAATGGTTATTTTATTACTTTCCAGCACATTCTATCCTGTCATTTTTGTGAAAAATATCTAAATTTGGTCCTTTTGGACCATTTACAAGATCTGGTGTCCATGTTAACATAATAATAGTATATTTAGGGGTAGGGGGATTGTACCCTTTTCTCCCGAACCGGGTACGGAAAGGCAGTGATGCGTTTGTCTGAAGAGAAGATCCAAGTGGTAGTCGCGGACGACCGCCCCCTGCCGCGCGGCTTTTTTGAACTGACGGTCCGAAGCTGTGAAGGCTATGAGCTGGCGGCTTCCTTCTCTGCCGCCGGCGCGGCGGTCAGCTGGTGCCTGGAGCACCCGCCCCAGCTCGTCATCCTGGACATCATGATGAGTCAGGGGATCGATGGTCTCACCGCCGCCGCCCGTCTCAAGAGCGCGCTTCCCGACCTGCGCATCATCCTTGCCACCTCCATGGCAGAGGCAAAATGGCTGGATGAGGCAAGGAAACTCGGCATCGAGGCTTTCTGGTACAAGGACAGCGAAGTGCCGCTTCCTGAGGTCATGGACCGGGTCATGACGGGCGAGATCGTCTACCCGGACATCCCGCAGCTTCCCATCGGCCGCGTGTCCCAGACGGAGCTCTCGGACCGCGAGCTGGACGTTCTCCGGGAACTGACCGCCTGCCGCACGAATCAGCAGATCGCCGAATCCCTCTGTATCTCGGTCAATACGGTCCGTCGGCATATTCAGAACATGCTGGACAAGACCGGCTTTACCGACCGTCTGGAGCTTGCCGTCCACGCCCGCGAGCTGCACATTGTGGTGAGCGACCGGGACCGCAAACAGAGCGTTGAGCGATAGCATATGTATTATCTTTATAAATAATAGTAAAATACGATAATAACAAGGAAAAGAGGATGCGACATGAAAAAGACAGTGTTCCGTAAAATTCTGGCCCTGATCATGGTCCTGAGTCTGATCCCCTGCTGGGGCGTCTCCGCCTGGGCGGGGGAAGGTGATCCGGTTTCGACCAATGGCACGGATCCGCAGCCGGTAACAGCCGGATACGTGGACGTCGATGTGAATTCATCGAGTCAAAGCGGAGCATTTGCTTCTCCGATAAATCCCGACGGCAGTGCCGAAATTATTGTCAATGGGCCGATTGATGTGACAAACAGCGGCGGAAATGCCACTGGTATCCAAGCCAATGCCGTACAGATTGGAAGCGAGGCATCCGTATCCGCCGAATCTGTAAGCGCCGAATCCACCGCTTCCGGCAACACCACAGCAATCGGCGCAGAAGCCAATGCACAGTCTCCCGGACCGGCAGAAGCAACTGTTGAGGTTTCGGGTACGGTTGAAGCCTCTTCCGCAGGTGACGGAGCCACATTCGGAGCATATGTTCGAGCCAATTCTCCCGCAGACAGCGTAGTAACCGCTGAGGTATCTGCAGGTGACGTGAGCGCCACCTCAACCGGCGATGCTAACACGACCGGTGTCCACACTGTAACGCCGACGGGCAGCAACGCCAATTCAACCGCCACGGCCGATGTCGGCAATGTTACCGCGGTTTCCGAAGGAGACGGCTACGCCGCTGGCGTATTCGCAGCCAATAATGACGGAGGCCGTTCCGAAATCACGGCAGGCGACATAACTGCAGAGGCCAATGGAGACAATTATGCTGTCGGTGTCGCTACCCGTGATTTGGGAGGCGGTAGTACTACTCTGGAAGCCGGAAATGTGGAAGCCACTTCGGCAGGCGCCGGCGCTTCATACGGCGTCTATACACGGACTTCTGGCGACGGGTCAAATTCCGACATCAAAGACGTCGGCAATGTTGTCGCAACAACCACCGGCTCAGGGACTGCAGAAGGTATTGATGTGAGTGTAGACCTTGGCGGAACTGCTGTTGTGAATGCTCAGGATGTGGAAGCAAGCGCTGAAGGTACCGGCAGGGCAATCGGTATTAATGCTTACGGAGCAGATGGCGGAACTGCAACCGTCACAGTCGGAAAGGTTGAGGCGGAAGCGGAGCAAAATGAAACTTTTAGTGCCGCCCGGGGGATTGTTGTACATGCTTACGATGGTACTGTTTCGGTAACAGCAGATGAGGTTGAAGCCGAGGCCGATAAGGGATTCGCTCATGGCATTAACATAACTTCTGATGGAGCAAACAGCACCGGCACCGTCAATGTCAATGGTCCGATAACCGTTACAGGACAAGAGTATGCTTACGGAGCAACGATCACTGCATACGACGGCGGCACTTCTGTTCTGAACGTAACACCGGAAGGCGGTTCATCAGAAGAAGCCCTGATCAAGGCTAAGTCCGAAACAGATGCCAGCGGTATTACAATCTGGTCATATAATGACGGAACGGTCGATGTCACCGTCGAAGGCTCAATCCAGTCTGACGGCATTGGGATTTACAGTAATTCTGACAGCAGCAGCCTTGTAGATGTCGATGTAATCGGCGATATCACGGCATCGGAAGTAGGCCTCGTATTTAACGAAGATGGGAAGAACTCCTTTGTTGTTGACGGGACTGTGCATGGAGGCATAGTCGGTATTCAACTGCAGGATAAAATCACGTCAGATAACCTGGATATCACAGTCTGGAAGATCGATCCATCCAAAATTGGAGCGGAAGATCATGTTGTCGCGGAGAAGAATTCAGGAGAATGGACTTCCACGGCAACCTCAAAAGAAGTCGAAGCAAATATCCATTATATTATCAAGATCGAACCCTCTCAGGAGAATATTTTCACTTTAGACGGTGCCACCGAGCATCAGGGATATAAATATACCGCGAAACAGGGTGAAAATGTTGCTGTGAAAGTGAATGTTCCCGGTGGATATCAGCTGACGGGAGCTTACGGTTATGACGGCGGAAAGCTTCCCCTGAAGATAGATCCCAATACCGGCGACTATTATGTGATCATGCCCATGGGGGGCGGCATTCTTCTGAGGGCAGACCTGAGCTGGATTGGGACCGGCGGTTCCGGTTCATACTCTTCCGGGGATGAATATGTCTATGCGTCATATACGAGCAATGTGCAGTATGCCACCATCACCTTTGATCTGAACGGAGGCCATACGCTCACCGGAAATCCGGGACCTGTCATCAGGAGCGTCCCCGTCGGGACCTGGCTGCGCCTGATCGACGCGCCGAAGAAAGACGCTTCTGCCTTTGAGCTCTGGCATACGGATGATGAAACTGTAAAAGCCTGCTACCCATTTGATTCCTTCTGCGTTATGGGAGATGTCGATTTCATTGCAAAATGGGCCGGTGAAGATCTTCCTTATCAGCCTACAGCAGAGGACACGCTCCTCGTGAACTCTCTCGTTACCACCTCTCTGCTTCCCGTCACAGAACGGTCCGTTGAGGAACCCATCCCTGTTGATGCTGCTGACAGTGAAACCTTGACTGACGATACGCCTTCTGTCGGAGATCCTGTTGACGTGGCGGTTGCGGTCGAAGAAGAGCTTGTCAATTCCGCTGATACAGAACCCGCTTCAGAGCTCACCGAAGCTGCTGCAGAAAATTCCGCTGAGACCTCTGAAGCTGTTGCTCCGGACGCTGTCGAGCCCGCCTCATCTGCCGCGGAGGAAGTTCCCGTCGCCGCAGAACCGGCATCGGAGAGCAGCATGATGGTCGAGGCGATGACCACTCTGACGGCCGCCACGGAAGCGCTTCAGGCCGCCACGGAAGCGCTGATCGCCAATACCGCCCCTGCAGCGGATGAAGCAGAAGCAGCGACTGAAGAGCTTGCCTCTGAGGAAGCCGATACCGCTTCAGTTGAAGATGCTGCGGACGCAGAGATCACCGCGGAAGCCGCCGAAGAAGAGCAGCCTGCTGCTGAGGAAACCGGAAGCTCCATGGATGCGGCCAGAGAAGAGCTTCAGCGCATCACGGCGGAACTTGATGCGGCAAAGAGCGAACTCAAGGCCACAAGCGAAGAACTGGATACCGCCAAGGGTGAACTCAAGGCTACAACCGAGGAGCTGAACGCGGCCAAGGATGAGCTCCGCGCCACGACGGACGAACTGATCGAAGCGAAAGACGCGCTCCGCTCCGCGGCGGATGAGCTGAACGCGGCCAGAGAGGAATTCCGCCTGCTTTTGGAAGAGCTGAAGGCCCAGGTTCCCGCTACAGAAGCCGAAGGAGCTTCGGCATCCTCCCCCGCTGCTGATGCGGCGGAAGAGGATGCCCCTGTGGAAGAGGATGTCCCCACAGAAGAAACCGACACTGTGAACGTCGATGATGCGGCAGAAGAAGAACCTTCTGCCGCGGAAGGAACCGCCAAGCCCTGATCATCTCTTCTCTCATGTCAGACATGCGAATTCTTCCGTTGACTTTTTATCGAAAAATAGTAATATAGGTTCTGTCAGGAAAGAGAAAATCGCTGTTTTTGATCACGGGAGTGAGGTGCCCGATTATGGACAAACTGATATATGACAGTTTTCTGGATATTCTGAGAGAAGAACTGGTCCCCGCCATGGGCTGTACGGAGCCGATTGCGGTCGCCTACGCGGCAGCTCTGGCGCGGGACACGCTGGGCTGCATGCCCGAAAAGACCACCCTCATCGTCAGCGGCAACATCATCAAGAACGTTAAAAGCGTGGTGGTGCCGAACACCGGCGGGCGCAAAGGCCTGCGCGCCGCGGTCGCGGCAGGGCTCTGTTTCGGGAAAGCCGAGAAAGAACTTGAGGTCATCTCTGAAGCAACGGATTCCGATCTTAAAGCCCTGGACGCCTACCTTGAGACCGCCGAGATCCGGCTTCAGGAAGCGGACTCCGACCAGCCCTTTGACCTGGCGGTTTCGCTGTCCGCCGGTTCCGATACCGCCTATGTGCATATTGTAAGCCACCACACCAATGTCGTCTGTATCCGGAAGAATGACGAGACCCTTCTCGAGAAACCCTTCAGCAACGAAACCATCCAGGCGCCCGAGAACCGTTCCCTGCTCACGGTCGAGCGTATCGTGGAGTTTGCCGGATGTGTTGACATTGAGGAGGTCCGCCCTGTCCTTCAGCGGCAGATTGACTACAACATTGCCATTGCCAAGGAGGGCCTGAGCGGTGAGTACGGCGCCGGGATCGGGAAGATCCTTCTGCGCAGCTACGGAAACACGGTTTTCAACCGTGCCAAAGCCTGGGCGGCCGCGGGGTCCGATGCGCGGATGGACGGCTGTGAGCTTCCCGTGGTGATCAACTCCGGCAGCGGGAATCAGGGCATCACCACCTCCGTTCCCGTAATCGTCTACGCGCTGGAGCTCGGCGTCTCGCATGAGATGCTCCTGCGGGCGCTCGTGATCTCCAACCTCGTCACCATCCATCTCAAGACGGGCATCGGCAGTCTCTCCGCCTACTGCGGGGCCACCTCTGCCGGGGCCGGCGCCGGCGCGGGGATCTGCTACCTCTACGGCGGCGGCTGTGACGAGATCTCCCATACGATCGTAAACGTGCTTGCCATCAATTCCGGTATGATCTGCGACGGCGCCAAGGCAAGCTGCGCGGCCAAAATCGCCTCGGCCGTAGAGTCGGGCATGCTCGGCATGCGCATGTACATGCATGACAGCCAGTTCTACGGCGGCGACGGCATTGTCGTCAAGGGCGTTGAGAACACCATCCGCGCGGTCAGCGAAATTGCCCGGGAGGGCATGCGCGGCACCGACAAGGAAGTCATCCGTCTTATGATGTCCACAAGCTGAGTTCTCCATTGCTTCCTATCAGAGCATCCCCTGAGGAAAGACCGTCTCTTTCAGGGGATGCTTCCTTTTTGTGTTTTCTTTTTTCCGTTTTGTTCCTTGACGCGAAAAGCCTGCCGTCTATAATACAAGATAGAATCCCTTATTTCACGTATGGATGGTGCAGTATGACAAACTGGCAGGGCAGACAACTGGATCATTCCGGGTCCGCCGAGAGCTCTCCCGCTGCGGAGACTGAAGAAACAGAAGACTATACCGGCCTGAACCGTCTGTTTCACAGCGACGCGGTCCAAGAGCTCATTCGGCGGCTCGACGATGGCACCTTCGCGGATTTTATCGACGACTGGAAATGGATTTTCAGCTTCTCCAGAAAATACCGATGGATCATCGTGTTCTATACGCTGGTTGGGATCTTCGGTTCCAGTCTCTCCATCGGTTCGGCCTGGCTGAGCCGGACGCTCATCAACATCGTCGTTGGCCAGCAGCGGGACAAGCTCTGGCTGCTCCTAGGTGCCATGCTGGGGATGACGGCCTTCTCGCTCCTGCTTTCCAGTCTGAACAGCCGGATCTTCACCCGCATTTCCATCTATGTCAGCAATGACATCCAGGCCGAGATTTTTGACCGGATCATCGACGCGCGCTGGGACGAGCTGAGCCGCTATCCAAGCGGGGATCTGCTGAACCGCTTCAACGGTGACGTTGGGACCATTGCCTCCAACGCCATCAACTGGATTCCGAATCTCATCATCAACATCTATACCTTTGTCGTCACCTTCGTGGTGCTCTTCCGGATGGATTCCGTCATGGCCTGGATCGCCGTTCTCTCCGCCCCCTTCCTGCTGGTGATGAGCCGCTGGATTATGCGCCGCATGAAGGAATACCGCAAACGCATTCTCGAGCTCAACTCCGGCATGATGTCCTTTGAGGTGGAGACCTTTTTCAATTTCGACATGATCAAGTCCTTCGGCGTGTTCGGCACCTATTCGAAAAAGCTCCGCTCCTGGCAGCAGCGCTACAAGGACTACAGCCTCGATTATAACCGGTTTGAGATACGCTCCCGCATTCTCCTGACGCTGGTTTCCACCACCGTTTCCATGGCTGCCTTCGGCTACTGTCTGTACCGGCTCTGGAACGGTCAGATTCTCTACGGCGACATGGCCTTCTTTCTTCAGCAGCGCGGCAGTCTCAGCGGGCGTTTCAACAGCCTCATCGGCACCATCCCCGGCATGCTGAATTCCGCCGTCTCCGCACACCGCATCCGGGAGCTCGTGGATCTGCCGCGGGAAGAGCACGACGCCGAAAGCTATGAGACGATGCGCCGCGTTGCGGACGACGGTCTCACCGTGAAGCTCGATCACGTGCGCTTCGGCTACTCTGAAGAAAAGGAGATCTATCAGGATCTGAACCTCTCTGTCGGCCCTGGAGAAATCGTGGCCGTTCTCTCGCCCTCCGGCGGCGGGAAAACCACCTTCATGCGCCTGATGCTTGGGATGCTCCGTCCCCTGGAAGGCAGCGTCACCCTTACCGGCTCCGACGGCCAGGCTGTCCCGGTGAATGCGGACCTGCGGCGCTTCTTCGCCTATGTACCGCAGGGGAACAGTATTCTCTCCGGCACCGTTGCCGAAAACATGCGCAATGTCCGGGAGGATGTCACCGATGAAGAGA
>Ga0326513_10002444_pt1 | contig 13745 bp, 27 predicted proteins | sample 2_2465_0518_D_FD_203654 | JGI IMG/M metagenome (GOLD analysis project Ga0326513, IMG submission 203654) | Bovine rumen microbial communities from UC Davis, California, United States - 2_2465_0518 | ecosystem: Host-associated > Mammals > Digestive system > Stomach > Rumen | place: USA...
CGTGGCGGAGTACCTGCTGATGCGCGAGAGCGGCAAGACCATCCCATATCCCGATGGACCGCTCATCTTTATCGATGCGAAGGAGACTTGATTGGGCGTCGTAGAGGATTCCAAGCGCATGTACGGACAGTTCCTCGATGCCGAGGACATTGCCAAGGTCGAGGCCATGGACGAGCCTGACCAAGCCTACTTCTGGACGAGACTGTGGTACGAGCTTCCGAGCCACCTGAGCAAGTCCCTGCTGCACGACATGGAGTCCGACGTCATCAACCGAAGGGCAATCCTGCGCACGGCAATCAGAATCGCGAACCCCGAGCCTCTGGGACTCCTGAGCGAGGCGTGGGATGCCATCAAGCCGCATGCATGGTTCAAGACCGTAGTTGGGTAGGTGAGTACATGAAGGGCATCAAGGTCACGGCAACCGTGCCGTATCTGAAGTGCGTGAAGGAAATCGAGGCGTGTCCCGAGCTTGCAGTCGGCGACCTCCTGTGGGGTTCCGAGCATCGTGAGATTTGGCCCGGTGGCTACGAGTACGTCGTATGCACGCGACGCGAAGACGGGCGCGTAATCAAGTTTCGTGCCGACCATCTGGACGAATGCTTCGAGATTGTCGATGTCGAGGAGGAGCAATACCTGTGAGTCCGAGCGTTCTCATAGCGGCTGCGCTTGCCGCGCTCTGCTTCGTCGGAGTCCACCACGAGGGGGTCAAGAAGGGCTACGTGGCAGGGAGAAGCGACGGCTACCTGTATGCCGTGCGCGACCTGTGCGAGGGCCACATGTGGGTCGAGGGCCGCAAGCTCAAGTTTGACGGCAACACCGGCGTGTTCTTCGACAAGCAGGAGGGCAAGTACGTCAACGAGCTTGACATGGACGAGATAGTATTCAAGGAGGACTAATTGAAGGCGACAATCTACTTCGACGACGACATGCTTCCGATGGTCATTGACGATGCCGACGTCGAGGCCATCAAGGCCGGGTTTCGCGTACCGAGTGGCAGCGCCTATGATGACGGCTTCGTCGTGGCGGACAACGTCATCATCAGTCGTCAGCATGTTCGCATCGTCAAGTTTGGCGAATAGACATGAAGCACATGTCTAGCGTTCTTCGCAGGGTACTGGCAAAGAAGCGAAAGGAAAAGAAATTGGAAGACAAGATTCACCTCTCTGCACCTTGGGTCACCCTCTACCGCGAGTTCGAGGCGATGTTCGGCGAGGACCCCGACATCAAGCTTGAGTACGTTGCTGGCGACGGCAACGACCCCATCATCAAGATGTACGTCGACGGTCAGGACAAGGCCGCTGCAATCGAGCAGCTGCTCAAGCCGACGCACGACTTCGGCGGCGTAAGCGTTTCCGTCGAGGTCATCCCGGCCAACATCCCGCAGACCAAGGCCGGTCTGTACCGTCAGGCGTTCGAGGGCAACCCGGCGTTCTCCTTCGCTGCCACCGCCGAGGGCATCTTCACCAACCCCGTCACCTACGTCGTGTTCAAGAACAAGGTCGTGCAGTTCTGGAACGACGACCTTGGCGACGTGAACGGCAACGAGACGACGCTCTTCGAGTGCATCGCCCCCAACCTGTTCGAGGGCGGCGACGGCGTCAGCTTCTGCACCGACACGCCTGAGAACCTTGGCGCTCCGGTCAAGAACATCAAGTAACTAATTGTCAGTTGATTGTGGCCGTCGTTATGTTGCGACGGCCACGCTGGTATAATTGCTGTATCAGGCGCGGCGGTGCATTGGGCTACTTCTTATATTTAGGTGAAGCTAAGCATAGAACCCGATGCGACTTTTCCCGCCTGTTATTGACAATCGAAGAACATCCGAGCCGAATGTGGCGGTTCCTTCTTGGTTCGAATCCAAGTTCACATGACTGCACGTGTGAACTGCATATGGTTATGCACCCGTCACAAGCCTCTTGCCGGATGTTCCTCGTTGACAATTGAATATTGCAAGTTGTCGTCGCGATGTTACAGCCGGTTACTTCGTCTTGAAAACGAGGGGCCTCCGTTCGAATCGGAGCGTGTCCGCCAGAGGCGGTCATGTGGTGTAGCGGTTAGCACCCTATGCAGCCGACTGGACCAGTTTACCGACGTCATCTTGCAAGCAGGCACGTATCTGAGCGTTGGTAGCTGCGACGTACTTCTGGGGGACTGTTTGCCGCAAGTTCGAATCTTGCCATCCACCATAAGCGCGGATGTAGCTCAGCGGTAGAGCGACAGTAATTGTGGTCGCGGCGACGGTTTACCTCAGATACGTGCTTTTTCTTTATGAAGGGAGCAAGGCATGGCAACACTCAACGCAAGTACCAAGGGCCGCATGAGGACGACGAACAAGTCCGGTCACGCGGCATACAAGCTTGACGACCGCACCAAGCTGGTGACGATGGCACTCACCACGATGCTTGGCGAGCCGAAGTTCTACGGGGACACGACGTCGGACCTGATTGAGCTTGCAGAGAGCATGTGCAAGAGCGGCGACGGCGAGTTTGTCGCAAAGCTTGCGGTCTGGGCGCGCACCAAGGGCAACCTTCGCTCCGTGAGCCATGCCCTCGTGGCCGTCTGCGGCCACTGGTGCGGCGGCAAGGTCACGCCTGACGGCGAGTCCTTCGTGCGCAAGGCTGCGCGTGCCATCGCGCGCATGCGTGGAGACGACGGCACCGAAATCATCGCGTCTTCGCTCGCGCTCTATGGCAAGCCCGTCAGCCATGCCATCCTGCGTGGAGTCGGTGACGCATTGAGCGTCGCCACGCCGTACTCCATCGCCAAGTATCAGTCCGCAGGCAAGGAAGTCAAGCTGCGCGACGTGCTCCGCATGACCCATCCCGCAATGGTCGACGAAGACGCGAATGCAGCCGTGAGCGCGTGCATCGCCGGTACGCTCCCGTTCCCCAAGAGCTGGGAGACCGAGCTGTCCGCGCGTGGCAACACCAAGGAGGTCTGGGACGAACTCATATCCGAGCACAAGGTCCCGTTCATGGCCGCGCTTCGCAACCTTCGCAACATGCTCAAGGCGGGGGCAGACATCGACCCCATCATAGACATGCTCAGCGACCGTGACGCCGTGGCGAAGTCCCGTCAGCTCCCGTTCCGCTTCTACAGCGCGTACCGCGAGCTTTCGTCCGCTGGCCTTGCCACGACGAGGATTTCCCGCGCAATCGACATGGCCCTCACGCATGCGTGCCGCAACGCCGACCACCTTCCCGGCAAGACTGCCGTCCTCATCGACACGTCCGGCTCCATGAGCTACAGCGTGAGCCGCAAGTCCACCGTCACGTGTCAGGAGATTGCCGCCGTGCTTGGTGCCATGGTCGTGCGCATCAGCGATGATGCCGCCGTGTTCCGCTTCGACAGCGACGCGAGCGTCCTTCCCATGACCGGACTCAGCGTGCTTGGCGACATCAGCGTCGTTCCTGCAAGCGGCGGATGGACCAACATGGCCGCTGGTTTCGACAAGCTCATCGAGACGCGCTTCGACGCAGACCGCGTCGTGGTCATATCCGACTCCGAGGTCAACAACGCAAGCTACTACCGCAACAACACGAAGACCATCCAGCACAAGATGGACGCATACCGCAAGATGGTGGGCCATGACGTGTGGTGCCATGGCATCGACCTGCAAGGCTACGGCACTTCCCAGTTCATCGGGCCGAAGACGAACATCATGGCTGGCTGGTCTGACTCCGTCCTGCGCTACATCAGCCTTGCAGAGTCCGGGTTTGGCGGCATCGTCAAGGACGTCGACGCATTGGAGCTGTAATGGAGTTCACCCACAAGCCAAAGAACAAGGTCGTGCTTGGCCTTGGGTATGGCGACGAAGGCAAGGGCATGGCGGTGGCCCACGAGGTCATCCGCGCCCTTGCCTTCGGGCTTACACCCGTCGTCGTGCGCTTCAATGGCGGACCGCAGGCCGCGCACAACGTCCGCGTCGTAGGTGACGACGGCAACGTGCTGCACCACACGCACTCCCAGTTTGGCTCCGGCGCGCTGCTGGGGGCCGACACCATCATCACCAAGGGCATGCTGTTCGACCCATTCTCCGTTGCGAATGAGGCGAGCCACCTGTCCTTCGTGACCAAGAGCGACAGCATATCTAAGCTCATGGTGGACATGGCATGTCCGGTCATTCTCCCAATCCACGTCTATGCAAACCAGCATCTTGAGCGCGGCAGGGGCAAGCACAGGCATGGCTCCACCGGTCGCGGCATCGGAATCGCGCGCGCATGCGAGCACGCATGCAAGACCGGCGACGTCGACCCGCACATGCTCATCGACGTCAAGTCGCTGTTCCAACCCAACATCCTTCTTGCCAAGATGCAGTTCTGGTGCAAGTGGATTTCAAGCCAATACGGCGTCGAGATGGAAGAGCCGTCGATGGGGCTTGCCGAGGACATAAGCAACGGCGTGCGACGCCTGAACGCATATGGCATGCGCGTCTCCGAGCATACGACCGACATCGTGCGCGAAAACATCATCAACTTTCATTGCGTCATATTCGAGGGAAGCCAAGGGCTTCTCTTGGACCGGAGATACGGCACGTTCCCGCACGTCACGTATGGCGACATGAGCGCGTACGGCGCGTTCGAGGTGGCTGGCTGCAAGGTTCCCGTCATGGGAGTCACGAGAAGCTACCAGACGAGGCATGGCAACGGCCCGTTCCCGACAGAGGGAACCTACGACGCTCCCGAGGTTGACAACATCACGACGACATGGGCTGGCAAGTTCAGGACCGGCCTGTTGGATGCCGCGATGTTCAAGAGCGTCACGTCGTGGGAGCCGGTCGACGAACTTGCCGTCAGCTGCATGGACCGCTATCCCGGCAAGTTCTGCGGGTACGACCACGAGGTGATAGAGACTGGCCCAGAGCGGTTCTTGAGCCACTTGGAGCACGTCGCACAGGCCCCGGTCACGGTAGTCGGATACGGAAACACGGTCGGTCAGTGGACTGACCGCTAGGAAGGAGGCCCACATGGGCGGAGGAACTTGGACAGTACAGGCATACAACAGCGTGACGCGCAGCAAGATTGACTCTGGCACCACGTTCGCCTACACGTCGTACGCGAAGTCGCACGGCGTTCACGAGGCGCACGAGGACCTGCGAATCATCAAGGACGGACAGGTGCTCACGCGCGAGAGCCGTGACTCAGACGAGCATCCCGAGTCCACTCCCATCGTCATCGGCTTCGACGTCACCGGCTCCATGGGGGAGAACCCGGCCATTCTCCAGAAGTCGCTCAAGGGACTCTTCGGCATGCTGGTGCGCAAGGACGTCGTAAGCGACCCGCAGGTTGCCATCGGCGCGTATGGCGACACGTACTGCGACTCAGTACCCATCCAGTTCTCGCAGTTCGAGTCCGACAACCGCATCGACGACAACCTTGACAACGTCTACGTCGAGCGTGGCGGCGGCGGCAACATGGGCGAGACGAGCACGGCCCTCGTGTGGTATGTGGCAAACCACGTTGTTACCGACGCATGGGAGAAGCGCGGCAAGAGGGGATACCTGTTCCTCATCGGTGACGAGTGCGCGCTTTCCATCGACAAGGATGGCGCGAGCACGTTTCTCATGGCGCAGGGTGGCATCGACGTCGATGATGCATTCGCTCAGGCCATGGTCAAGTGGGACATCTACTTCCTGCTGGTCAACAACTACGCCGCCGAGATGCAGCACAGCGAGGCGAAGTACAAGTCGCTTGTCGGTGATGACCACGTCATCGTCCTACAGTCGACCGAGTCGGCTCCCGCCGTCATAGCGTCCGTCATCGGGCTTGCCGAGAACACGGTCGACGAAGAGACGCTTTCGACCGAGCTTGTGGAGTCCGGGTTTGACGCCGACGTTGCCATCGCAGCTGCCAAGTCGACCACCAAGGGAGTGAAGAAGGTTGAAGAGTACCCCGACCTCCGACTCTAGCGACGAAATCCGGCAAGTTCTTGACGCCACTGACCCGTGGGCGCTCTTTGGTGACAACAAGGCGCGCGCGACCATACGCTATCGACGGCTCGCGCGCGTGTGTCACCCCGACATGGGCGGTTCTGACGCTGCAATGGCCCATCTCAACGAGCTTTGGGGCAAGTACGCCAACAAGCCCAAGCCGGGACACGCAAGCCTGACCGAGATTACGCGCGGAAACGCCTACGCCGTGTTCTCAGAGGGCGATGAATGGCTTGTTGTGAGGCGCGACACTGGCTCATCCATCGTCGAACTTGCGACTAGCAGCCTTGAGCTTGCGCATCTCATCAGCGGAAGTCCCGTGTGCGTGGCGTCTGTGCAGGGCGTGAAGCGCATCAAGCAGCCGGACGGCACACACGTCGCGTACGTGTGCACCCCACCCGACACGGTCGGCAAGGCAATCATGCTCCCGTCCCTTGCCGAGCACATTCCGGGCGGCGCGCTTGACCCTGCGGACCTCGCGTGGATTACCAAGCGGGTCATCTTCCTCGCAGCAGCCATCGCCAAGTGCGGCCTGCGGTTCACGGAGGACCCGTGCGAGTGCCTTGCCATCGACCCCGAGTCGCACATGCTGTGCGCCATTGCGCCTTGGGCACTCAAGAAGTCTGACAATCCGTCAATCAAGGACCAGCGTGACGTCACGACCTCGTTCTACGGCTGCTTGGGTGACGTGATAGGTGTCGGCTGGAAGTCAAAGCGCATCGAAAAGTTCCTATACGGCACGTACTTGGACGGATATACCGAGTCAAGCTACCTGTTGGAGGAGTTTGACGGCCTGCTGCTTGACTTGTTCGGCAAGCCGAAGTTCCATGAGATGCAAGTCGTGTGATGGAGGAGCAATGAGCGACAAGAAGCCTTTCAGGGACAGGGTCGAGGACGTCCTGTGCGAGTGCGGAAACTGGTTCAAGGACAACGCGAGCGACTTGGCCGACGTGTTCTCCGATGGATGCCAGAGTTGGTCCGTCGAGTTCTCTTGGGACACGATAACCGACGAGCCGAGCGTCCCAGAGATTGACATTCACGTGCACAAGATTAACCGGAACATAATCAACGCCGCGATTGACTTCGAATAGGCACGGAATAAGATGCAAGTTGTGTAAGGGGATTCTATTGTCTACGGAAAACGGCGGTTCAAGGGGCGGAATCACGTTCTGGGGCGCGTTACAGGTGCTTTTCATCGGCCTGAAGCTTGTTGGCGTCATTGATTGGAGCTGGCCGGTCGTGCTCTTGCCCGCAATTCTTGAGGGTGTTATCATTCTTGTCTTGGCCTTCATCGTCGCCATCTTCAAGGCGCTTGGACGATGGTAGAAAATGCCCCGGCTCCCTCAGAAATGGGGGAGCCGGGGCATTTTTTCATGCGTCAAGGGCGTCGTAGCGCGCAAGGCCGCGAAAAAGTGCAGCCGCGTGCTCCTTTACAAGCTCCAAATCGCGCTTGTCACTGGTTTCGAGCAAAAAGTAGGCCAATGCGGCGCACTCATGCGCGATTTGCGTCTCCGTAGATGCCGGGTCGTCGCACAACATGCACTCAAGGGAGCCAAAAATGGCCCTCAAGTCCTCAATCGAGTAGTCGCAGCCCCTAAGATAGGCCCTGCTGAGCAGTTGTTCCGCCTGTTGCACCAGATTCTTGTCCATTTTCCCTCTTTCAGTCGATTGCGTAGTCCGCAAGTGCATAAACACCGTCACGGAAGCTGTACCCGGGCTTGTGGGAGACGAAAACCTCCATCGGAAGGTCGCCTGCGTACAGATTTCCGCTCATTGCGCCCGCCCGAAGCGTGAAAGTGGGCATGTACCATGCCGCACCGTTCTCATTTGCCTCGAACGTGGCTGTTTTTGCCGTCCGACTCACGCATTTTGCCCTGAAACGGCCCGAATAGTTGTTCCCGAAGATGCGATAGGTCCTTCCGACCTCAAACTTGAGCATTTCTGCCATCGTTCCTCCCAAAAAGTGCCAATATTGCCACTTTTACGTGCGAAAAAGCGTCGCGGATGCCATTTTTCTGCGCCAAACGGCGTCAGACCCTGTCGCACTCCGAAAACTTGAGCCAAGTGCGCTCAATCTCGTCCTCCGAGTACCCGTACTTGCTCTTCGCCAAGTCCCAAGCCCTCTCGAAGCGGTCCCACTGCTCCTTGACCTCGAAACGGGCCAAAATCTTGCCTATCTTGACCAACATCTCGTCCTCAGAGGGCGGAATCATCAACTCGTAGCGCCGAAGGTCCTCGATTGGCGGCAATTCCGTCCAATCTATGTACCCGAAGGCGTCCCGACCGATTTCCGGGACGAATTGAAGACGATTAAAGTTCACAATCTCCGAAACCTTGTCCGAATGTTCGCTTGGCCACGTGAAAGGGCCAATCGGACGGTGCAAAGCGTAAGATTTCATGTTCAGACCTCCTAGTTGACACGAATGTACACGACTTGGGTGTTCGGAGCACCATTCAATCCCTCGACGACGATATTTTCGGACCCGTAGTCACGGACAAGGTGATTTATGCGTCGCTTGACCTCTCCGAGCGAGCCGTAGACTCGTCTGTACGAATAGAGGGGCTTCTTGTAGCCCCTCATCGACGATACGACCCGTTCCTGTGTGTAAAATGCCATCTCATGCCTCCCGGATAACAAAACGAGGCCCTGTATAGCCCCGATTCAGTGACCGCTCTGTCCTTTTGGCCTCGTGCGCAGTCGTCCTGATGAACTGCACGTGCTGGTAACGCCTGTCACGCCATTCCAGCAGTTCGAAGCGCCTTTCCCGTGTGAAGTCGTCGTTTTGCATCATGCCGCCGTCCCTTCTGGCAGATAGTGTGAGTCGGACTCGTTGTAAACGCCCTCGGTGACCGCAAACGAGCCATACTTGGCGCGAATGCGCTCCATTGACCACTCGCCTCCCTTCCTGCGGTAGTTCTTGGGTGCCATGTACCACTTCTGCTTCTTGCGCCCCCACTTGAAGCCCAAAGCCTTGAGCGTGTCCTTCCACTGGTACGTATCGCCGGAAAGCCAGATGAAGGAGCCGCAGATTTCGATTTCGATGCCCTCAAGGCAGATGAGGGCGTTGATTATCTTCGCGAACCGTGCGGTCAGGTCGTCCGGTGCTTCCTCGCGCTCGTTCATGTATGTCGAGCCGTTCGCCGCACGGTGGATGTAGTAGTTGTGCTTTTGCAGGTAGTCCCACTCTGCATTTACCTGCTTGAAGGCGTCCTCGCTGCCGCCACGGTCGGGATGGTGCTTCAATGCGAGCTTGTGGTACTGCTTCTTCAGGTCCTCAAGCGGTGTGTCCCATGCGGCCTTGAAATATACGAACTCCATGTCTGTTCCCTTCTCGGTTGCCCTATTTTTCGTAGGCGTCCTCGATATTTTCGTAGGTGCCTTCAATATTTCTCGTAGGTGTCCTCAATCGTGCCGTCGTCATGCTCGATGACCACGTGAATCCAGCCGTTCTCCTGCAAGGTCTTCGTAACGGTTGCGTCGCCGTCCCGGTACGTGATGACCGGCTCGCACTGTGCCGTGTGGCTTGTCGCAAGCACCTCGAATGCCGTCGCACTGAGGTAGTCGTCGATTGCGTGGTTGAAGATGGCCTGAACCTCGTCCCAGTAGTCGGTGTTGCAGAACCAGCGCTCAAAGTTAGTCCAGCAGCCGCTTTCTATGCGTGCTGCATGCTCGATGACCTTTTCCAGCGCGTCGGCGCAGTCCTTGTCGGTTGCATCGGGGCTAAGAAGCGGGCCGATGACATCGAAGTCACCAGCCCACATCTCACGGTCCCGAAAGTCGTCTGCCGTGATGCCAGCAAAGTAAAGCGTCTCGTTGTCATGCATATTTACTCCTTTGTCAGCCACATATCCTTGTGCGACTCGCCCATCAGCTTGTCGCAGCGTGCACACGCTTCCTCCGGCGTCCGATAGACGGGGGAGAGTCCGTAGGGGTTCTCTGCGAAGTCCTCCATGCAGTACTCGAAGATGCATTCGGCGAACAGCGCGTCGTTGTGGAGCAGGGTGTCCGGGTTGTAGCCGAAGAAGCTTGCAATCTCCTCGACGTCGTCCTCCCACCCACAGTCGAGGTCGATGGTGCCGTAGAGCACGGCGTAATGTCCCGAATCGAAGCTGATGACTTGGCACATCGTGTATCCGTAGCTTTCGTCGCTCCAAGTCTCCATCCGCTGCCACTGATAGGCGTCCGGGTCGGTGCAAATTGTGTTGCTCATGCTTACTCTCCCATCTCAAGTGCGTCGATGACGTCCTCACGGTATTCGTCGATGCAATCGAGCATCGAATCCTGCATGTCCCAAGCTCCCTGTATGAGCATGTCGTTGACAAGGTCGGTGACCACTTCCTGCAAACGCTCGTTGCTCTTCACCGCCTCACGAAGCTCGTACTTGCGCCCCGGAAGCGCCTCGTCGAGCAGAAGCTCGTAGGCAAACGCACGAAGCTGCCGCCTGAGTCCTTCGCCGAGTACCTTGTGTTGCTTTGCGCTGTGCTGTGCCATTTTGTCCTCCTAAAACTCTCCGTCATAGACGGCCATCAACTCGTAGTCATTGCCATCATTCAACCGCTGCGGCGCGACGATTGCAGGTACGTTTGGGTCAGTAATGCCACGCTTTGGGTACCGCTCTTCCAGTGCGTAGGCTATGTCCCACATCTGCTGGAGGGTTATCAGCCCGTCCTTGTGGTACAGATGCAGCCAGTTCTGGAAGTCGAAGATGGTCACGTCGTGATGCTCGTAGATGCGGTCGAAGTACTTGCATGCGCATTCGTAGATGTCCATTACCTGTCCTTTCCAACTGTTGTCAGAGAATCTATTCGTCAAATGGCCAAAGAAGGCCATGCTTGATGACGTACCGGCGACTCTCGTCATCGACGTCCTTCCACACGGTGCGTTCGCGCTTCTGTCTTGTATCCCATGTCGTGAAGAACGGCTCGACTGTTACTCTTTCGAAGGGCTTGCCGTTGATAAAGCGGGTGTAGTTATAAGCCTCAAGCGTTCTTTTCATTGCAGTTCCTTTCTGTCTGCCAGTACCCAGCAAACGACCCGTCATGTAGGCGGGCCGTCGTGACAGGCACTAAGCCTTGAGCGCAAGCTCCTCGACTTCGAAGACCCTGTCGCTCACGAGGAACGACGCAACCTCGTTCAGGTGGTCGACCTCCTTGAGTGCCGTCTCCATGTCCGAGTACGCACCAAACAGACGCGGCTCGTCGCCCTTCGTCCAGATGACGTACACGCTGCCTCCCATGGGCTTGTCCTCCTGCTTCTCGACCGGCTTGGTTTCGACTGGTTTGACCTCGACCGGCTTTGCCACCGGCTTCTCGACGGGCTTGGCCTCCGTGGCCTTCGGGCGCAGCCCGTCGCACCACTCACGCCACAACTCCGCAGCCGCCGCTGCGTTCGCCGCTGTGAACGTCTTGCTGTTGGCCTTCCCGTTCACGATGCACGTACCCTCGTAGCGATGCGGGTCGCTCGTCGACGTCAGCCGACCGTTGCGCTTGTCCCCAGCCACGATGCACTCACGATGTGCCATGTCTTCCTCCATCTTCCGCTGCTCTCGCACCAACTTCGTCACGTGTGACATCGAAATCCCGTATGCCTCCGCAATGTCCCTGCGGCTCTCCCCGAGCATGCGCGCCTCGTATATCTCCCGGCGCTGCTCGTCCGTCAGATGCTTCCCTCGTGGCATGTGTTCCTCCTACTCTCCCATCTCAAAGAAGTCCGGGTACATGTCGGTGAGCGACCTTGCGTACCCGCCCTTGTTCGCGCTCTGCACGATGGCTTCGATGACCATGTCGCAGAAGTCGAACCAATCCTCTTGGCTGACGCAGTCGTAGTGCCAGCGGATGAACTCGATGATTTTCACGGCTTGTTTCTTGGTCATTCTTCCTCCTTAACGCGAACGGCCCACCATTTGGCGGGCCGTTGGTTCCGTGCTATGTCCTGTCGTGCTACTTCTCGTTGGCTGCAATGATTGCATTTAGCTCATCTCCCTCCGCCACCCAATAGCGATTCCCGTCATGGCATGCCCTCGTCGCATCGGCGATGATGGCATCGACGTCGAAGTCATCGGCGGAGTCTCCGAGCAATGCGTCAAGCTCGTACTGCTGGAACTGCCTGACTTTTCCTACCCATGCAAGATGCGTGCCAGTCTCGTTCTCCTGAGCGCATGCAAGCTCGTCTGCCAAGTCCTCGACCGTCTCGAACCAAACCGGACCGTCGCTTGTCCAGTCCGTGCCGCCATCGGACCAGCCGATGCGGTAGTAGCCCTCGTTCTCCCAAACGTCACGGGCATCAATCTCTGCTTGCGTCATGCTATTCCTCCCAACCAAGCTGCTCAAAGTCGACCATCGTGCCTTCCAGCTCTTCGTCCGTCTTCCGGCGAAGCGCGCCGAACGTCCACGACATCTTGCAGTCATGCCACCATCCGGTGAGCACCTTCGTGTCGTAGTTCAGCTCCCACACGCCCTCAATCTGCCAGTCGCCGTAGTTATCGAGAAGGTACTCGCTGGTGTACACCGTGAGGTCGTTCGTGCTGTCGTAGATGATGGGAAGCACGGCGCATCCAGTGTCACGGATTGCGATGTGCCACTTCTGCATAATCTCCGGACCGTACTTCTCGACCAGCATCTCGTTTACGCGGCGCTTGATGTACTCGTATTCGTCAAGGCCGCTTCCGTCAGGATGTATCATACGGAACTCCTTCGACGTGTACGGGCGGAAGTCCCATTCGTCCCTCGCAATGTCAGCCGAGCCGTCGAAGACTGGCGCGCCGGTGCAGAATGTGTTCCCATCGACGTCCGTGACCAGCGTCACATGCTCAAGACGCTTAATCATATGGTCATCGTCGGTTGTGCGGATGAAGTTGGCAATGTCAGCCCCTGCGCCGGTGGGGTAACCGTCCCACTGGCAGTACTGGCATACCTTGAGCTGGCCGTTGCTGATGACTCGTGTGATGTTGCGGGTTCCCATGTCTAGTCCTCCTTGTTGAAGCGGCCATCCTTGCGGATGACGATTGCCTTCACCCAGTAGGTGTAGGAAAAGTCGCTGCTGCACTTGTTGCAGCGGTAGCCGTTGATGATGGTGTCGAAGTCAGTGTTGTCGGCATCCGTCTTGATGATGTTCTGGCTCCCGCATACAGGACATATGCGAGCCACCGGCTCGGTGTCGCTGAGGAAATGGTCGAGGTCTGTCAGGTCGCTGTCGGACATGAAGTGTCCGTCGATGAACTCAGGCTCTCCCATGTCTAGTCCTCCTTGTTGATAAGCTTTTCGTACTCTTGCGCTGCGTATGTCAGCACTTCCCATCCTTCGTCATACATTGCGTCGGCGATTGCGTACTTGAACATGTAATCAAGTGCTTCGTCAGTTGCCTCAATGCCCTGTTCCTCAAGCGCTTGGGCTGCTTCATCATCCGTGAACATAGCAACCGCTACGCCGCCGCGTCTTTTAAGCTCGTTGTACAGTTCGTCATTTGAATACTGACCCAACTTAGTCACAGTCAGTCCTCCAATGCCATCTCGTTGCATGCCATCTGCTCGTGTGCAAGCTCTTCAAGGTCGAGCTTGGTTACCATGTCAATGTCCCAGTCTCCGGTGAAGTACGCTGGCGTACATTGCGGGACCCACGACCTCGTTAGGTCAGCCGAGTCGATGAACCGAAGCGGACAACTGTCTGCCCATGCTCTAGGCAGACCGTCGATTTCGTACAGGTCGTAACCGTACTTGCGAAGCGTCTTGCAATCGTCCTCGTTCTCGATGAGATAGAACTTGTGGCACCCGTCGAAGCCGAAGCCGTATGCCGTAACCTGCTGTCCGTTGATGTACTT
>Ga0326513_10002445_pt1 | contig 13744 bp, 8 predicted proteins | sample 2_2465_0518_D_FD_203654 | JGI IMG/M metagenome (GOLD analysis project Ga0326513, IMG submission 203654) | Bovine rumen microbial communities from UC Davis, California, United States - 2_2465_0518 | ecosystem: Host-associated > Mammals > Digestive system > Stomach > Rumen | place: USA: California...
GTAGCAGCGGCCACTGCCCTCGAGCAGTTGGTTGTCCAACAGGTATTCAGTATTAAGAAAATCATAGACGGTTCCTTCGTATTCCACCTGTCGCCACAGCCGACGGTAATAGGCCTCTGCCGACAGTCGGAAGATATCACGGCCTAATGACTGTCCGTAACTCAGCGAAAGACTCTGTCCGCTTTGCGGGCGTTGACGGTCGTTGGTGGTCATCCAGAATTCCGTAGGCAGTCCCATCGAAGAAAAGCCGGTCTGGAAGATATACTGATGCCTGCTGGAAGCCGATAGCGTCAGATCCCACGTCCGGTGTGACCATCTCAGCGCTATCGAGGGGTCGGCAGAAGATCGGGTCTGCATGCCCTTGCCGGCATAAAGTGAGGCGCGCACGCCTGCATCAAACAACAGGGTGGGGTGGAGTAATACTTGTGCATTGACATAGCCCACACACTCCCGCGTGTGCCAACTCTCGCTGCCGTGCAGGTTCTTGAGGTTATAGCTACCCCGGAGTTCTGGCGACTGTGGACGGATGAAGTGCTCTGTCCACTCCAGGCCGGTCTTCAGCCAGTGGAGCTGTGCCTGCAGTCGATAGCCCACATCGCGGATATAGGAAGGCATGCGGAAGTCCAGCTCTTCCTGTGTCAGTGAGAACCGGTTGTGATAGCTGCTATAATAGAGCGACTGCTGGAGGTGGGCGTTGCTCGTGAACGCATGATTCCAGTGCAGAGCCATCATCTCATTACCCCATCGCATACGGATGTCGGCGATGTAGGATTCGTTGTCGAGACGGGCGGCATCGCCACCCCAATACGTGTCGACGCTGAACTGATTGCGTTCGTCGGGGGTGTAGAGCCAGGAGACGTTGGCGTCCCAGAAGTCATAAGCCAGCTGCGCTTCATCGGCCTTCAGGGCATAGCCGTAGAGCTGGTTCAGATAACAGAGGCGGCCGGAGAGCGTCAGCGTGGACTTCCTGCTCAAGGGGATTCGGACCGTGGCCTGCGAGGAGATCAGGCCGATACTGCCTTCTGCCTCAAGACTGTCGGAAACGGTCTGACGGGTATCCATGGAGATCATACCTCCCAGACGGTTGGGAAACATCGCGTCGCCGGGTAGCTTCTGCATGGAGAGACGGTCGAAATGCGAGGCGTTGAAGATAGAGAAGAGTCCCAGCAGGTGACCGGAATTATAGATCGGTATGCCGTTGAGACCTATCAGATTATGCGTCTGGTCGCAGCCGTAGATGTGGATGCCGCTGTCGTATTCGTTGCAGGTCTGCACGCCTGGCAGCATCTGGGCGTAGTGCATGGGGTCGGCATTGCCAAGGATTTTCGGCATGTCGTTCATCATCGCCATATTCCACGTCACCCGTCCGCGACCCTGACTCGACACCGTCGGCGAGGCATAACGGCTGGTCACCTCCACACCATCGAGGGCGTGAACGAGTGTGTCCTTCCCCGTTTTCTCTTCCTGAGCCTTCAGGTTAGCGAAAAGGAGGAAGGACACCGCTGTGAACAGGAAACGCAGACCAGTCACACTGATACGGGTTTACTTCTTTCTGCTCTTTAACAAGTCGTTGAAGTCGTCGATCAGGTTCTTGTAGGTGTCGACAACGGTTTGGAAGGCGTCCTCATTGAAGTAGCTGTCGAGGGCATACGACGAGCCATCGCTGGTGAAGGTGATGATAGGACGAACCTCGTAGCGTTTCTTGCTTCCCCAGCTGTCCTTCTCGAAGGATTCCATCGCCAAGGTGCCACGGCTGTCAGAACCGCCATTATAGAAGAACTCGGCATTGAGCTCATTATTGGCACGGCCTACCATACGGCGATGCTCATTCTTGTCGTCGTCTTTGTCGTCGGCATCTTCGAGGTATTTAATAAAATTACCTACATTGTTGATGGTGCTCTTCACCTGCACACGACCCAGGATGTCGACATTGGCATAAGCGGCTCCCAGATCCTCGGGGGCAATCTCAGGCTCATCGTAGACATTCGTAGAGGTGATATTGACCGTTCCGGCCACGTTAGCTTCGGCTGTCAGGATCACTTTGCCGTCATTGCTCATTGAGAAGTCGACAAAAGCCCCTGAGCCGGCATGATAACCAGCACGGTTGACCACAATGTCATACTGTCCACCGTTCTCCTTGGCGATGCGAACATTGACAGAAGTGGAAGCACCTTGTGAGGAGAGATCCCACTCTTCGCCCAATGCGCTTACATCGATGTCGACAGACACTCTGACCATCTCCTTACCGCCAATGGTATAGGTGGCCTCTACGTGCGAAGGCACATCGATATAATACTTGTTTCTGTCATAGTTCCTGACATTTCCATTCCGGCCCTGAGAATCATCGTCATCAATGACGTGAATGGTCTTGGTACTGCCACTGGCAGTGGCACGAGCCACACAGACATTGCCATTAGGATCGGTAAAGGTGAACTGAAGGTCGCTGGCATCGCTCTCCTTCACCCACTTGTTGTTGCGGACTATGAAATGGCCGGTGAAAGTGGATGCCTTCAACAGGTATTTGTAATCGGTATACTGATAGATATAGCCGTATTTGCCTTCCTCTGTATAAGAGCCGCCCAGGGCGGTCTTGACAGCGTTCAGACAGTCCTCACTCCAGTCTTCGAGGGCGTCGGCATCGTACTCGTCCAGTTTTGATACCGACTTGGTGATGTTACGGAAGTCGCTGGCTTTCACCTGATTCAGGAACTGAATGCCGGTCTCCTCCAGGAACTTCTTGTCCTCAGTGGGATCTTCATTTCCCTGATTCGGATTATCGTTATTATTGTTGTTATCCTCTTCTGCAGGATAGAACTCTATTTTCTCGATTTGGCTGGCAGGATAGTCGATCGGACTGCCAAAGCCTTTGAGATAAATCCTTACACCCTGTGCGCTGGTACTCATGACGGCCGTCAGAGCCGCTACGGTTAAAAGATGTCTGTACGTCTTCATTTCTTGATCATTTTCTGGGTTAGACTTGGGGTTTGAATCACATAGATGCCCTTGGGCAGCGAAGAGAGGTCGATCACCGCATGGCCGCCGGCATCGACAGCCGTCTCCAAGGCGAGACGTCCTCCGGCAGTATACACGCGTACCGCAGCGCCTTTCTTTTCATTCGAGAGTAGCAGGTAGTCGCCGTTCATGGAGAACTGACGTTTCGTCAGTACTTCCTGAATGCCTGTGGCTGTCTCGCTGAAGTCCATCTTGATCTCCTGCTTCGGCGAGAAGTTGTACTCTCCACCGGAGTTCGTGCGGATGACAATCTGGCCGCCTTCGAAATAAATGGTTGGATGTTCGCTAAGGGCAATGGTCAGTGTCGTACCATCTGCCTGCTGTACTACGAGCCCTTTCCATTGGGCACTGGCAACTGTGAAACAGCCTGTCAGCAGTAGTACAAATAATAGTAGTCGTTTTACCATAAGCTGGAATTGTTTTGATGATTGTTTTAGATGAGTGAGAAGGCGACGTCCATCATGTGCGTGAAGTTGTTCTGACGCTCTTCGGCAGTGGTCTCTTCGCCGGTGAGGATGTGGTCGGAGATGGTGCAGATGCCCAAGGCACGGTTGCCCGAGCGGGCGGCATTCATGTAGAGGGCGGCAATCTCCATCTCAACGGCGAGTACGCCCATGTTGATCCACTTGTCCGTACGCGGATTTTCATGATAGAACATGTCTGACGAAAGCACGTTGCCAACCTTGTAGTGATAGCCGAACTTCTCGCATGACTCAACGGCCTTGCGGATCAGATCGAAATCGCCGATAGGTGCGAAGTTGCCAGGTAATTCATACTGGGCGGCGAAATTACTGTTGGTACAGGCACCCATGGCAATGGCCAGATCGCCAATGTGCAAGTCGTTGTTGATACTGCCGGCGGAACCCACGCGGATGATGGTCTTGACGCCGTAGAAGTTGTAGAGCTCGTAGGTGTAGATGCCGATGGAGGCCATGCCCATGCCATGACCCATCACGCTGACGCGCTTGCCCTTGTAGGTACCGGTATAGCCTAACATGCCTCGAACCTGGTTAAAACATACTGCATCTTCGAGATATTTCTCGGCCATGAGTTTCACACGCAGCGGATCGCCCGCCATAATTACGGTTTCGGCGATGTCGCCGTACTGAGCCCCGATGTGGGGCGTTGGAGTTTTTTTCATAAGCTTATTCTGTTTTAGGGGTTTCTGTCTTTGTCTTTGGTGACTTGATCTTCTTCAAGTCGGAATCGGAGAGCACGGTGACGCGACGGTTGCTATTGTCGGACATCACTTCCTTCACAATCTCTGCAACCTGAGCCTTGAGTTCATCAATAAATTGTCCGGCATCGTATTTCTGGTGCTCGATGTCGCGAAGTTTCTTCTCCCAGATACCGGTGAGCTCGCAGCTCTTCAGCAGTTCCTCGCGGATGAGGTCGATGAGCTCGATGCCTGTGGGTGTGGCGATGAGTCGCTTGCGGTCGCGCTTGATGTAGTGTCGCTTGAAGAGGGTTTCGATGATGCCGGCCCGGGAAGACGGACGACCGATGCCGTTTTCCTTCATGGCAGCGCGGAGGGTCTCGTCTTCGACGAACTTACCGGCTGTCTCCATCGCACGCAGCAGTGAGGCCTCATTATAATAAGGTGGAGGCGTGGTCCACTTCTCAGTGAGGGTTGGCTTGTGATCGCCCGATTCGCCCTTGACGAAGGTGGGCAGGGTGCGCTCGGGGTCGGAACTCGCGGGGACAGGTCCGCCTGAGTCGTCTGACGACTCATCGGACCTGTCCCCGTGAGTTCCTTGTACCACACGCCAGCCGGGGTCGAGGATTTCCTTGCCGGTGACTTTGAATTCTACTTTATCCTCTTCACCAATGACTTCGCCGAGGACGGTGGTCGTAGAGAACTTGCAGTCGGGCAGGAAGACGGCGATGAAGCGACGGGCCACGAGGTCGAACACCTTCTGTTCGGCGTCGGTGAGATTCTGCGGGATGACACCTGTGGGAATAATGGCATGGTGATCGGTGACCTTAGAAGTGTCGAAGACACGCTTCGACTTCTTCAATGGCTTGCCACCAATGGGCTTGATCAGCTCCGCATAGGGTGCAATGCCGGCAAACTTGGTCTGATAAAGGCCGTTCATCGTCTGTGGACACTTCGGATAAATGTCATCGGAGAGATATTGCGTGTCGACACGAGGATAGGTCGTGTACTTCTTCTCGTAAAGGCTCTGGATGAGGTTGAGTGTCATCTCGGCAGAGAAGGAGTATTTGCGGTTGCAGTCTACTTGCAGCGACGTGAGGTCGTAGAGTTGCGGCGGCTGTTCCTTGCCTTCCTTTTTCTCGACCTTTGTCACTGTAAAAGGCTTACCTTCGATGAGGGCAAAGGCCTTCTCGCCTTCCTCCTTGCTGGTGAACTTACCCTTTGTAGCGGTGAAAGTGGTATCGCGATACACCGTTGCCAACACCCAGTAAGGTTCAGGCTTGAAGTTCTCGATTTCCTTCTGACGGTTGACGATAAGGGCAAGGGTTGGGGTCTGCACACGTCCGATAGAAAGAACCTGACGGTTCTGACCGTATTTCAAGGTGTAGAGTCGTGTGGCGTTCATTCCTAAGAGCCAGTCGCCAATGGCCCTCGAAAGCCCTGCAAGGTAAAGTGGCTGATAGTCGCCTTGGTCCTTCAGGTTTGCAAAACCCTCGCGGATGGCCTCGTCGGTCATGGAGGAGATCCAGAGCCGTTTCACCGGACACTTCGCCTGAGCCTTCTGCATCACCCAGCGCTGGATGAGTTCACCTTCTTGTCCGGCATCACCGCAGTTCACGATGCCATCGGCAGACTGCATCAGTTTCTCGATGATGGAAAATTGTTTGGTGATATGAGCCTCAGGAATGAGCTTGATGCCGAAGCGCTGGGGTACCATCGGCAGTTGGGTGAGCGCCCAGGGCTTCCACGCCTGGGTATAGTCGCCGGGTTCTTTCAGCGTACAGAGGTGACCGAAGGTCCAGGTCACCTGATAGCCGTTGCCTTCCATATAGCCGTCGTGGGAACTGTTTGCCCCCAGAATACGTGCAATATCTCGCGCTACACTCGGTTTCTCTGCAATACAGACAATCATTATTTCACTTATTTTGGATGCAAAGGTAATAAAAAAATAGTGAAAAGTCGAATTTTTTTATTATTTTTGCAGCCGAAATGGTAGAAAGACAAAGAAAAATAATCCGTACGAGCATCGTCGGTATCCTTGCCAACATTGCTCTGGCGACCTTTAAGGCGGGCGTGGGACTGCTTGCCAACTCTATCGCCGTGGTACTTGATGCCGTCAATAACCTGAGTGATGTGCTCTCGTCGGTAATTACCATCGTGGGCATGAAACTGGCCATGAAACCTGCTGATAAGAAGCATCCCTTCGGACACGGGCGTATTGAGTATTTCTCGGCGTTGATCATTGCTCTTATCGTACTGATGGCGGGTCTTGTCTCACTGTGGGAATCGTCGAAGAAGATCCTTCATCCGGAGCCGACAGACTTCAACGTGTATTCGCTCATCATCATTATGGTGGCAATTCTTGTGAAACTGTTCCTTGGCCGTTATGTGAAAAAGGCTGGTAAGGAGGTGAACAGCGAGGCTCTGATTGCCTCGGGTGAGGATGCCCGCTTTGACGCTTTTATTTCTCTGGCTACGTTGATTTCCGCAGGTGTGATGATGCTCTTCGGAGTACAGTTGGACGGCTGGCTGGGCGCTGCCATCTCACTCGTGATCATCAAGGCAGGTGTAGATATGGTCATGTCGCCAGTGAGTGAACTTCTGGGTAACCGTAACGACTCGCAGTATACACGTGACATCAAGAACGACGTGATGCAGGTGGAAGGCGTCCGTGGGGCTTACGACCTGATTCTGCACAACTATGGTCCTGAGTTCTCTGTAGGTTCGGTACACATCGAAGTGATCGACACGATGACGGCAGCCGAGATTCATAAGATCTCAAAGGAGATCCAACGTAGGATTACGGCTAAATACGGTGTGTTCCTGACGGTTGGCATCTATGCCATCAATACTCATGATGCCGATGTAGCCCGAATCCAACAAAAAATCCATGAAATCACGTCCGCGAAAAAAGGCGTACTCCAGACACATGGCTTGTATATTGACAAAGAAGAGAGGATCATCTCCTTCGATATCCTTGTAGATTTCGCCGTTGACGATCCTCTTACCCTTCGTCATGATATCCTACAGGATATCCAACGTGTACTCCCCGATTATCACGTCAGCATCAACATCGACAGGGATGTTACGGATTAAGTGCTCTCCTTGATGTTCAGACGTGCATTAACGGTGATGTGCTTGATATTTTGTTCTCCATTGATTTGGTCGAAGAGTAGTTTGAAAGTCTTTGAGCCGATTTCCTTGAGGTTCTGTTTCACGAACGTTATGCGAGGAACTGCTATGTCGGATACCCAGTCGCTCATAAAACCGATGACAGCAACATCTTCAGGAATGTGCAGCCTCTTGCTGTAAATGGCTTGTAATGAAGATATCGCCAGCAGACCGTGATCGGCAATGACGGCATCAGGACGTTCTGGAAGATCTAGCAGTTCCATCATTATGGACAAGCCGGAATTGAAGCTGACGTTACCACATTTCACTAAATCTTTTCTTATGCTCATCCCCCTCTCACGAAGTGCTTCCAGATAGCCGTGTTTACGGTCGGCCGTCTGTTTCAGCTTGTTAGGTCCGCCTAGGAAGGCAATGCGTCGCTTGCCGCTGTCTATCAGGTGCAATGTTGCCTGACGACCAGATTCTACATCGTTGACACTGACCGTGGAACATCCGACATCAGCGATTCTGTCGAAGAGTACCACTGGAATGTGCCTGTCTTTCAGTCGTTTAATATGGGCGAAGTCATTGGTCTCTTGCGAGAGACAGAGTACGATGCCTTCTACGTGCTTGTTCAAGAGTTGCTCCACACATTCCACTTCATGACTTTGCTTATCGTTGGAATCCGTCACAATACACATGTATCCGTTTTTCTTTGCCTCCGTTTCAATATGTTTTACGAGATGGGCATAATGACTAAAAGCGAGGTCGGGTACGATAATGCCAATTGTACGGGTTGTATCATAACGCAGGCTCATGGCAAAAGGATTCGGCTGGTAGTCTTGCTGCAGGGCAAGTTGCTCAATCTTTTGCCGTAGTTCAGCGCTGACGCCAGGAAGACCGTTCAGCGCTCTGGATACTGTGGACACGTTGATGCCCAATCGACGGGCAATGTCACGCTGTGATACTCTTTTTTCCATCTATAATAATAACGTCACATCTTAAGATGTATTATACCAAGACCGTTTTTTAATAAAAACCACCGACTTTCACAAGCAGGTGGTACTTTCTAACTTACTAATTAATATGATAATGTACAATAGACATTAACTTATAGTGAATTCTTGTGTTGTACGCTGCAAAGATACGTAAATCGTCAAGACTACGTATCAGAAAACTACTAAAAAGACAACGCAACGCGTTGCGTTGATATAAAATTGTTAACAGACATTAATTCCTGACGATTCCGATAAACGAATTGTTTGTTTTTGCGTCAAAACGAATGGTTACCGAAACAAAAATTAGATTTAACATGAAATATACCTTTTTAATTATTGTAATGCTGCTGGCAGGATTTACTGTCAGCATGGCTCAGGAAGAAGATGAACATCGTCTCACGATCAGTGGAAAGTTGTTGGATGCAGACCTTAAGGAACCGATGGTACAAGCCACCGTTCAGTTATTTACGGCATCTGACAGTACGTTCGTCGGTGGTACTGTGAGTAATATCAGGGGTATCTTTAGCGTTGAGGCTCCCTCGAATGGTACGTATAAATTGCGCATCACGTCGGTAGGCTATCAGATGCTGGAACGTGAAGTGACCCTCCGTCGCTATCAGAATCAGGAGTTGGGCACTTTGTTGCTCGCTCCGGAAAGTATCCTGCTGAAAGAAGCCGTGGTTACAGGCCGTGCGGCTCAGGTCATCGCCAGAAAGGATACGTTGGTCTTTAACCCTGAAGCCATCCGTACGCCAGAGGGTTCCGCGATTGAGGAGCTGATCAAGCGTATGCCTGGAGCCGAAGTTGATGAAGATGGTAATATTACCGTCAATGGAAAAGAAGTCAAGAAGATCCTGCTCGACGGTAGAGAGTTTATGTTGGGTGACATCGAGACGGCCATCAAGAACCTGCCCATTTCCATCATTCAGAATGTGAAGTTCTATGACCAGCAGAGTGATCAGGCCCGTATCACAGGCATTGAGGACGGCGAGAAGGAGACCGTGCTTGATTTCACCATCAAGAAAGGCATGAATCATGGTTATATGACCAACCTTGATATTGCTGGAGGTACGCAACACCGCTACGCCTCAAGAGGTATGGGTAGTAGTTTTACTGACAAGACCCGTTTCATGTTGATGGGCAATCTGAATAATAAGGAGGAGAATGCCGGTTGGTGGAACAATCGCGGACTGAACGCCCGTAAGATGGTAGGAACCAACCTCAACTATGACGATGGTGAAAAACTGAAGATGGATGCCAGTATCCGTTGGAACCATCGTGACGGCGATAATCAAAACCAAAATGCCAGTGAGAACTTCTACAGTCAGGAGTATCGTACCTTCTCGAATAGCAACTCGAAGAGTCTTTCCCGTAGTAACAACTGGAATGGCAACATCCGTTTCGAATGGAAGCCTGATACCCTGACCACTATTCTGTTGCGTGCCAACGGCAGTCATGGAACCAGTGACGGTACGTCGACCTCCTTGTCAGCCACATTCTCCGACGATCCCTATCTCTATGTCAACGATCCCTTGTCTGATGACGGCATTCAGGAGATGTACGGTCTTAACAAGGCCGTGAACCATAACCGGCAGGCCAGCCTGTCGTATGGAAAGAACAAGAATGCCTGGGGTATGCTGCAGTTGTATCGTCGTCTGAATCCGAAAGGTCGTAATGTCACCCTGCGTTTCGAGGGTAGTGCCGGCAATAACCGGCAGCAGAATACCTCGAACAACGAAGTGCAACTCTTCCAGGTGAAAAATCAGTCAGGACAAGACTCTACCTATTTCACCGCCCGTTATAATGCCACGCCCACCGACAATAGTGGTTATGTGGTTAACGTTTCCTATAGCGAACCCCTTTGGAAAGGTGCCCATCTGCAGACCAGCTATGAGATGCGGTATAATCAGAACAAGAGCGATCGTCAGACCTATGACTTCAGCGGTTTGGCACAGAATCCATTCACCGGTATCATACCGGAATACCGCGAATGGGATCCCTGGCTGGAACATGGTGCGTGGAAATCGGTTAACGGGCAATTGGACTATTTTCTTGACAAACAATTAAGCCGCTATTCCGAGTACAAGAACTATACACATAACATCCGTCTGATGTTGCGCTACTGGCAGGAGAAATACGACTATAACATCGGTTTCCTCGTACAGCCACAGCACTCCAATTACATTCAGGACTATCGTGGCATATATGTTGACACCATCCGTAACGTCACCAATTTCACACCAACTCTTGACTTCCGTTATAAATTCAGCGACCAGCAGACTTTCCGAATACAGTACCGAGGTGATACCCGTCAGCCTGATATCACCCAGTTGCTTGATATTACCGACGACTCCAATCCATTGTATATCACTATGGGAAACCCGGGACTGAAACCTCAGTTTACCAATTCGCTGAATCTGTATTACAATAATTATATCCAGAGACATAAACGTAGTATCGTGGTCTGGGCTAATTACCGGAATACGCGAAACTCCATATCGAATCTCGTACGCTATGATCAGGAGACTGGTGGAAGTATCTCGAGACCGGAGAATATCAATGGCAACTGGGATGTAAACAGCGGTTTGAATTTTAACACAGCCATTGACACTACAGCTCATTGGAATATTGGAACAGACACACGTGTGCGTTACAATAACTACGTGAGCTATGTAGCCCAGCAGAAAGCTGATGCACAGAAGAATACGACACGTTCGGTGAATCTTAGCGAACGACTCAATCTCAGTTATCGTAATGATTGGCTGGAAGTGACCCTTGATGGCTGGTGTAACTACCAACACACTCGTAACGAGTTGCAGCCTACGGCCAACCTCGACACGTGGCAATTTAATTATGGCGGACAGGTCATGCTCCGTCTGCCTTTAGGTATCGAGGTGACTACTGACATGCATGAGCGCTGCCGTAGAGGTTATAACGACCCCTCTTCGAATACCAACGAATTGATTTGGAACGGTCAGATTTCCAAGACCTTCCTCAGAAGCAAGTTGCTCACAGTGGCTTTGAACTTCTATGATTTATTGGGCCAGCAGAGTAACTATAATCGCTGGGTATCGGCCACAGGTCGTAGCGACACCCGTTTCAACAGCATCAACTCGTACGCAATGCTTCATGTACGCTACCGTTTGAACATGTTCGGTGGAAAGATTGATACCGAAGGGAAATACGACAAAACCTGGGGTAACCGCGACCAGCGTAACCGTGATCAGCGAGGCGGACAGGGCTTCGGTGGCGGTAATCGTGGCGGAGAACGACGTGGCGGTGGCCGTCGATGATTTTGTGTCAGGGGCTATTTCCGAATTAAACTTTCTGATTAAAAATACGTCTTTAGTATAAAGACTAACAAATAAAAAGGATGAAGAAACTATTTATTATCGCTATTTTAGTGGCAATGACGATGCAGATGAAAGCTTATACCCCTTGGACTAAGGGCGGTTTTGAGACAGGAAAGTATCGTAATGTGTTTGTGGAAATGGGCTACCAGCCTGCTGAGGTTGAGGCCAAGTTGAAAGAGGTTTTTAATGACGTGTTCCGAGGCCCCAACAAGGTTTACTTCGAGGTGGGCGACTCCATGGGCTATGTGTCGGACATCAAGAACCACGACGCCAGAACAGAGGGCATGTCGTATGGACTGATGGTTGCCGTACAGTTCGGAGAGAAGGACATCTTCGACCGCCTCTGGCGCTGGACCAAGAAATATATGCAACATCAAAGCGGTAACCGTGAGGGCTATTTCGCCTGGAGTTGCAGGACAGACGGAACCCGTAATGCCGAGGGCGCTGCCAGTGATGGCGAACTCTATTTTATTACAGCCCTGATCTTCGCCTCTAACCGTTGGGGTGACAATACAGGCATCAACTACAAAGCTGAGGCTCAGCGTATTTTGAATTGTATCCAACCCAAGGAGTATACTCCCGAACCCAGGCAAGGCGGTTTTGGGGGCTTTGGAGGTTTTGGGGGCGGCCAGCAACAAGGACCGCAGAAGATGTATCTCATCGACCCGGAGACTCGTCTGATAACCTTTACTCCTGACGGCTTCGGACAGCGTTTCACCGACCCCAGCTATCATATCCCTGCCTTCTATGAGGTTTGGGCCAAGTGGGGTGATGATGGGCGCTCGGAGTTCTGGCTTGACTGTGCTCAGAAGAGTCGTGAGTTCTTGCATAAGTGTATTGATGAGAAAACTGGACTCAATGGCGATCAGTGCCAATATGACGGTAGTGAGATGCAAGGCTTCCGTTTCCCTGGCAGACCACAGGGCCAGCAGGGCGGAACCCCTCAAACTCCTCCACGTAACGGCAATAATAACTTCCGTTATGACTCCTGGCGTGTGCCTATGAATATAGCCCTCGATTATGAGTGGAGCTGCAAGGACGGTGAGTGGCAGCGACAATATGGCGAGAAGATTCAGAACTTTTTCTATAGTCAGGGTGTCGATAAGTTCCTGGACCAGTATCGTAAGGACGGAACTCTGCCGGAGGGGAATGAGATTCTCGGTGCAGGCGGCTTCCGTAAGCTCCGTCACAGTATAGGACTTGTGGCAACTACTGCTGCAGCCTCAGTGATGTGCTCACATGAGAAGAGCAAGGAGTTCGTGGATGCCCTTTGGAATGCCAAGCACGAACCATTTGAGGACGGCTATTTCGATGCCTATTATGACGGTCTGTTGCGCCTCTTCGCCTTCATGCACTTAAGTGGAAACTATCGTATTATCAACAAATAACAATTAACGTATGAAAACGAAATGTTTAGCAATGCTTCTGGTCTTCGTCATGCAGGCAGGAGTAACAATGGCACAACACAAGTCGAGAATCCTTGAGGACGGTGGTACAGGACCTTATAAGGCTGTTATGACCGAAGTAGAGGGACTGAAGGAACACACGGTATTTGTGCCGCAGGACTTATCGAAGTTCAACGCAGAGAATCCCCTGCCCGTACTCGTATGGGGTAATGGCGCTTGTTCCAATTCGCCTTTTGAGCACATGAACTTCCTAAACGAGATCGCTTCTCACGGCTATATCGTGATGGCTACCGGTGTTATCCCAATGGATGACGAATGGTACAGGGGTCCGATGTCGAGAACAGAACAACAGATAGAAAGTATCGACTGGGTTTACGCTCAGAATGCCGACCCCAAGTCACCATATTATCAGAAGATAGATGTGAAGAATCTCTGTGTGGCTGGCATGTCGTGCGGCGGTCTTCAGACACTCTTTAATTGTGCCGATCCCCGTATTAAGGCGCTGATGATCTGCAATAGCGGACTCTTCAACCAGCAGAACGCAGGACAGGCTGTCGGTGGTATGCCGATGCCCCCGAAGGAGAAACTGAAGGAGATACATACGCCTATTATGTACCTTCTGGGTGGTCCGGAGGACATCGCCTACGAAAACGGTATGGATGACTTCCATCGTATTGACCACGTGCCTGCCTGCGCAGCCAACTTCTC
>Ga0326513_10002446_pt1 | contig 13743 bp, 17 predicted proteins | sample 2_2465_0518_D_FD_203654 | JGI IMG/M metagenome (GOLD analysis project Ga0326513, IMG submission 203654) | Bovine rumen microbial communities from UC Davis, California, United States - 2_2465_0518 | ecosystem: Host-associated > Mammals > Digestive system > Stomach > Rumen | place: USA...
ATACTTAACACCAACAATACCACGAACTTTAGGGCGATACCCTAAATTTTCGTTTGGTGCTTCTGAATATGTTTGAATGAATTTATTACCATTAAATTTAATGTGCACTGATCTTTGTAGATAACCCTCCCATGATACTTCTTCACCTGTTGTATAGTCTGATGTTAAAAAATTTGCGTAACTATAAGTATTATTAGCTGCAATATCGCTGTCAGTACCTAATTTCAAATAAATAGCGTCATAATTATTTATACTATCTGCAAGTGTATATTCCGTGTTAGTAACTGCACCGTCACTAGAAGTCCATAACACGTTTGTTTTTGCGCCAAGTGTTCTCCACGGTTTCCAGTTTGGCGTTGTGCTCATATCTGTACCAAGTCTATAAAGTAACTGAGTTGGTGCCGTTGCTGTAGTCTGTGAAAATAACAACTGTACGGCATATGCTGTAAACCTGATATTTACAATAATGCCATAACCACCAGGAACAGGATTTCCGATTGCGCTTGCTGTGTACCGATAATATTTGCTTTCGCTTAATGTATCGAATGTGAGTTCACTTTGATCATTTAAAGTATACTCACCTCTTTGCAATGCAAAAGGAATAATATTATTAAGCAAATTAACTAACTCCGGATCACGGATAATGCCGCCGGAAAAACCGTCATAAATAAAGCCGGGGAAGACTTTTGTTGTTGCTCCTGTGGGCTGAGTAATCGAAATATCATAATTGACCGCAAAGAATTGCAAACCGATATAAGCATATGACGGTGTTGCCGGGTAACTCTCGTTTGTCGGGGTCATGGGTTGAGGAACGCCCGGGGTATCATTAGCCGCTGTGTATATTGCAAGCTGTGTTGATCCAACAAGAGAAGTTGTTTTTGCGATCTCCGGGAAATTCCGAACGACAACAGTTGCACCGGAAACTGTACCACTATTTCGTGATCCATACATTGTTATTCCAGCTTTGAAATATTCAGCGACTGCCGGATTTTCAAAAATGATCAAAACGGGGTTATCTGTTGTCGCTGTGGGTATATCCGGATCCGTTGAAAGGTCACCAAAACGGCAACGCTTTAGAAGATCATAGCCGGTAATACGGTTGAACGTGTACACTCTTACGATATTTGACGAAAAATCAAAAGCGGCACTTGCAATTGAAGGAATTGTAGGCGGATCGCTCTGCAAACCCGAAAGAGCACCAAAGGGACTTTCATAATATTTAACTTTTGTATTGATTTCGCCGTCAATTGTGTTTTCAATTCCGCTTTCAAAATTTTCCCATTCGGACGTTAAATTATTTTCATAGTTAGTCTGACGTGTAGACTGAGCTGCTTCAAAATCCGTTTGCCGCTGAGTTTGTGCAGTTTCAAAGTTCGTCCGTGCTGTCGTTTCAGCCGTCATGAAATTTGAAATTGTAGAATTGATCTGTGCTTGATACGTTGACCACGCCGTTTGCATATCCGTTTTGAACTGCTGATTTGCGTTTTTCAGCTCAGTGAATTCAAGGTTGAGAGTTTCACGGTATATTCTCCATTCATCACGGATCTCTGTCGTGAATTCATCGATCTTCTGATTGACTTCGATCTGAAAATCAGCAAAAGCCAAATTCATTTCGCTCTTGTACTGCTGAAACGCCGTATTGATACGGTTTTCAAAATCTGCAATTGTCAAATTCTGTTCATTGACTGCGCAAATTATCTCATTTAACTTTGTTGCAAAAGCGCAAAGTTGCTCATAATAACTATAGCTTTGGTCAAAAACCAGTGGTATAATTTTCTGACAGCAAATAGACCCGATTTTCGCAAGGTGTTCATTACATTTCATTTTGCATACCTCCTTTAATATACCAACATGAAGAGCGTTTCTAATTCAGAAATGATCATCATGTCAATATTTAGTATTATTTTTCGGTATTCTTCAACTAACTCCGAATAACTTTTCCCGGCTGATTTTCCTGAACGGGTTTTTGTGTAGTCCTCTGCCTTTTCCCGGTCAGTTGCACTTGATGATTGTGTATTATCAGCCGTTTCACTTTCTGTTGCTGAATGGAATTTCCGGGGTTTTGCCTGTTTTGTCTCCTCCTGATCATATGTTGTATTACTTGCATACTGCAAAGATGCGGGATCTAAAACTAAATTTTGCTGTGGAGTATCAGAATAAACGTTGAAAGAACTTGAATTATCATTCAGCGTTTCTTTATTTGACCCGCCGTCAACAGATTTTCCGAAATTTTTATTGACCCCGGCTGAATATGCTGCAAAGATCTCTGAACTATCTTTATCAAGAGTTTCTGTTTCCGAAAAATCCAACAGGGGATCAAATTCAAGTAGTTCTGTTTCATAAAGCCTGTTATAGTACGGCATAATTTCATTCATCGTTCTCCGCAAATGGAAATTGAAAAGTTCTGCCGTTTCAAATCCGATCTCACGAAAATAAAAATGATCAATGATCTTTTTATTAAGCTCTTCACGATGATTTTCCGAAAAAATAGGATAACTCTGCAAATCAAGTTTGAAATTGTTATCAAGGAGAGTTTTTAATAAAGTCGTATATTTTGCCATAATCAAAGCCTCCTCAATCCGGATCTAACGGAGGTGCTACAGTAATTCCAGAGTTGTCAACGTCTGTTACCATATCAACAAGCGCCCCTGTTTGTTCGTTGGTGGTGTATGCCTTAAATTTCGCCGTGATTTTCGGCAGAGTGTTATTCAGAAAGTTTTCCGTCCGTTCCGCCGGAGTTGTCTCCGTCAATGGTGTTGGTGTTGGCATTTTCATCAACCTCCTTTATAATAGGAATTCTCAGATCAACCGAAATGTTTGTGCCATAAAGTTTGTTGAACTTTTCAGCCGCTTCTTTTCGGCATGATAACATGACTTCATAACAATTTTCAATCATTTGATTGTTTGAATTAACTTCATCAGTTAAAAGCCGCTCTTTCTTTTCGTGGGGAGTGTTGTTAATTCCTAAAAAGGTTAATGCTTCACTCCAAACAACCTGTTTGTATGCCTGTACTTTATCAGCAACAAAAGGAGCTTCTGTTCTGATTGATGTAATTCCGTCAAGATTTAGCTTTTTATCCGCATAGATAACAGGAACGTTTCCGTCATAATCTTTATAAACATTTATCATTGATAAACGGTTATTCTGATCGCAGACAACTACAACAGGGGTCTTTTGCGCCCTGATATTCACTTCAATTGTTCGTTCCGCTTCATAAAGTCGGGCGGCGAACAATCTGACTGTATCATCTGTGGGAATACATTCAAAATTATTACGCACAAAAGCCATTTCAGAAAGTTCAAAGTCTCTGTCATAACCGATTGAATAACAATGGTATTTTATCGGCTCATGATAAATATTCAGAGTTTCGGAGGGCGTGCAGTTTGTGTTGATAAATCCTAAATTCGGATCATTTACAAACGCCGCCCGGCCATACCAGTAGAGGCAGTATTCCAAAAAGTGTGCGTTCATACTTTCAGGCAAACCTGACCATTCAAACATATTTAACGCAATGAGCCTGAGCCGTTTATAATAATCAGCATATGTCAAAATATTACGATCAGCGGCCGCTTCAAACTGCTGTGGTATCGGCTTTAGTGTTGCCGGGTTTATATTTTCGGCCATGTTTTACACCTCCTTTTTATGCAACCGGATCATTTGCAATATTATAATTTCCCATTGTGCTTGGATCATGCCACACGGTAATTCCTGAGTTAAAAATATTTTCTAATTCTGCTAGATCCTCCGCCGGGATATATTGCGCCGTGGAAATGGGTTTGATCAAACAATCACTAGTTTTTAAGTAGTTATGGTTTGACCGGGTTTTGAAACTTGGATAAATTGCACGGGAAACGTTATAGCCATAGGCTGTGAAATATTCATCAATTGCAACTAGATCTTCATAACTAGGAGCGTATTGAATAACATAAAAACCACCATGACCCCTTGAAAATCTTGCATTTGACGGAGCAAAACCGCCCATTTGCTTTGGTTGCATATCAGTAATTTCATACTGTGCGGCGGCATTGACCAAATTTTGAACGGGCTGAGTAAATGAATTTACAGAGGGCGCACGGCCTGAAAGTAATTGACCGGCCGCCCCGATCCCGGCGCTGATCATCGAATAAGGTAACGTTGCAATAGTTGATTTAATTGTTTTACTTATTTCGTTTATATCAGAATTTCGGGGAATTTGACAGGAGGGAAAACCGGTATAGCTGAGAACTACGCCGGGAACGTCCAAAACTTCACAGGCCATGAACGCTTGTGTTCCTTCCGTCCAGCTGAAACGTAAAACGGTCTGATCACTTTTTATTGTTTGTACATCAAGTTTGTATTGTTCATCGCCATAAATCATGGTATAACAATACAATTTTGATTTATTATTTTTTAGTGGAGCCTGACCGAAGTTTGTAATAGTTATTACACGGTCAACGGGCATTCCCATTTTTCCGCCTGTTCCTACTCCGCAAATTAACTCCATTTCTCCGGCCTGTTCTAATGCTGATAAATCTGCTTGCAACTGAGTGCTAAAGCCCTGACCGCCTGACCCCTCCCAAAAGTAAGGTTTTACAAACTTTAGTGCTAGCGCTCCACTGTCTTGTTCGGCGACTTGCACGTCTGCAATAGCCGTGGGGATTTTTGAAAAGTAAACTAGTATAACTTGTTCTGAATAATAAAGGCAATATTCAGTTGCTGTGTTTACCGGAAACGCCGCCGGGTTGAAAGGCTCCGGCTCCGTCCATTTGCCTAATTCATCAGAACGGGTGTGCATACGTTCAACAAAACAACCGCCGAATTCATAGTTAAAAAGATACGTCTGGAAAACGTCTGTTTTTATGGTTAACTCCGTGCAATTATCGTTTATATACTTCTTTTCCGTGACAAAACAGTAAAACCATTTTGAAGTGAAATTAGAATTTTGATACATACAATAATTACAGCCGGAAATTAGCTCAACATTGACCGGAACACGGATAACGTTATCTTTGCGCTGAAAAGAAAAGTCTGTGAAAATGCCGTAGTTGGCAATATGCCGCCCGTTAAAATATGCAAACTGAGCGGCAGAACTGCCAAAGTCAAGTTGGTGTTTTTGATTTAGTGATAGCGGTACATTGAGCAAATGCACCGCCGTGGAAGGTGCATAAAGCATTGATCATCACTCCGTTACAAAAGCACAGGCATTTTTGAGAGGACTTGTTGAATAGGTCTGCCATACGTGGAGATAGTAGTTTGTACTGAGATTTGAGCCGTTTCGGAAGTCCTCCACGTCAAACAGTTTGTTAATGATAACAGGATAATCTTTATCGCAGAGAACGGCGCAAATCTTGTCTGCACCTGTTGCCGTGCCAAAATCATCGACAATTACAACACGGCCCATAAAATCGGCATACTGAATATTGAAGGCACGGGCTAAAACCTCCACGTCAACCTCTGCTGTAATATCAGCACGGAGGAAGAGATAAATTTCGCCGGGGTCACTCCACGATTTATAGGCCGCTCCCGTGCCGCCAAGTCTATTCCAAGCGTTATATTTTGTGTTGGGGAAACGGAAACTTGTAAAAGTCTGACGTGCTTTTTTGATGAACGCTCTTGCACTTGCTTCATCTGTAGGAAGTGCAATAGTTTCTGAATACATTGAACTATCAAGAACGCCGCTTGCAAGGGTGCTCTTTGTATAGTTAAATTCATCAATGTAATTTCCGTTATAGAGAGACTGGACAATTTCATCTGTCATTCGATCAAAACCGCCCCATGAACGAAAACCACCGCGGAGAACGGCAAACTGAATTGTAACATCATAGCGTTCCTGTCTGTTCATTCTGTGATATGCAACTTTCACATCTGGAATTGTCTGTGAAAGAAGGTCTGTGCTGTCTGCGTCAAACTGTTTTGCAGTCGCCGGGTTTACGCCGATCTCCTCTTCATCTGTTCCAAGGGGAGAGCCGTCACGCCTGAGCATTGCAAGAGGATTTCTAAACATTCTTGCACGGATAATGGGGAGAGCGATCTTGTTTACAATCAGCGAAAGAAACTCATTGCGAATTGCTGTATACTGCAAAATGGGATTTCCCACGTCCGCAAGGTTTGAAAGAGTTGCAACAGGTACATTGTTTTTGTATTCCTGAGAGGCGCTCTCACGGATCGAATTTAGAACTTTTACGTTTGTTTCGGGCTTTGCCATAATAATTTTCCTCCTTAAAGTAATTCACCTGTTTTTTCGTCAAAAATTCCGCTAAAATCGTTAGCGTAATTTTCGCCGTTTTTATCGTCTGTTTTATCTTCCGGTTTGTCCTTTGCTTTTTCACCGACTTTCAGAAAAAGAGCCATGTTGCTTTCTTGCAAGCTCTTGTTCTTTTCGGTCAAATCGGTGACGGCTTTTTCGGCGTTGGCTTTGCCGCTTGCTTCCTCCGTAAATCCCTCCCGGAGTTCGTTCAACAGTCCGGAAATTTTCCCGGTATCAATTGTTTCAGCAGATACAGCGGCCAACAGCTCCCCGGCCTTTGTGTTGTATTCATCAACAGTCATTTTTCCACCTCCTTTTATAATTTTCTTTACTTAATTATACCACGTTTTGTTCGTTTTGTCAATAGTGCACAAAAAGCAAGAGAAAATTAGCGCAAAATTTGACATGGTTTTTCTGCAATTTTTTCAAGAAAACTATTGACTTTTTTGCAAATCAGTGTTATAATATATACAGAAGATGAGACAAGGAAAAGTCAATAAAACCAGAACGGAGATTATTATGAAAATGACATTAGCAACAATGAAGAAACTCGTTAAAAATATTGAAAACGTAACCGCCCTTTGTGCTAGTGAAGTTGAACTTCATGAAGAAAATAGTGAATATATCTTAAGATTTTGTGACGGAAATAATTTCACAATTTCCTGTTATGTTTTTGAGAACATTTTCCAAATAGGATATTTACTGGAAGACGGAACGTATAAATGGTATGGCGATAGCAAATTAACTCAGTTTGACAGCGTTGCCGATTTTATGTTCTTTATCGGGATCAAATTAAAAGAAGTTGAAAATTACGTTGAAAATTATGTAATTGCATAAGAAAACCCGAGCGGCCTAACCGTCGCCCACAATACAAAAATTAAAAGAAAAAATTTGCAAAAATTGCAAAAGTGTGCTATAATATATACAGAAGATAAGGAAGGGCAAAAGCCCACAGGAAAATCAAGGAGGAAATGAAAATGAAAGAACAGTATTTTACAGTTTGCATTATCAAGGACGGAAAAACGGTTGAACACTGTGAATTTTACGGTACGAAAGAGCAATGTGAAAAAGCTCTTTCTCTGATCGGTGACGGCGAAAAATACGTTTTGAAAGAGGGACGTATGAACAAGAGGTGAATTTCATGAAAGGGTTTGGGCGGTTTTCCCATAAAAGTACCGCCCCAAAGTGAGAAAACACTTAAAAATCCTCTGCTATAGCGTAACGGCGAAAACTATAGTATATATCGTACAAACTCTTTGCCAACGGTAAGAGGTAAGGTAATGCGTTGCTGTTGGAAAATTCACTATAAAGGAGGTGATCAAAATGGCAAATACTTTTTATAGCACGTTTCAAGTTCTGCAAAGTTTTTGTGCCGAAAAAGGATATACCATAGTTAATTTCACTGTTCCTACACTCTGCCGTGAAAAGTGTATGGTTTGGGTCAGTGAAAATAGCGATGAAGTGACCCGCTTATTTTGCAAGCAAGAAACACCCACAACGTTCGTCATAATTGCTTTTGACGGTCTATATAGCATGAAATATATAACTGCAAAGGATTTTTCGGACGTAAACACGCCGCCCCTTGCTGAATAAGCAAGAACAAAAAATAATTTACGAAAAGGAGAAAATCAAATGAAAACAGTAAAAGCAAAGGTAACATCTTACACGATAAACGCCGCAAAGGTGACTTGTGAAAACGGTGAAGTTTTCACAGAGGATCTTGAGCCGCTTGTTATTACCGATAAAAAGGTAACAGAACAGAACGCCGTCAAGCTCTTTTGTGCAAAGCGTGGGTATCTCACGGGTAATAGTGCTCTGATAATTAAGTCAATTGATGTAAATGAAAGAGTGCTTGAAATGCCACTTGATGATTTTGTTCATCTTTATGACATTTGGGCAAATCCGGAGGAAACGGTGAATGAAGCACTATAAAACAAAGCCCACGAAAAAACAGGTTGAAAACATCTTGAAATTCTATGGTGTTGAAAATCTGTTGAAAACCAAAACGAAAGATCCTAAAACCAAACAAAAGTTAAATAATATCTATGGAGGAAAATTAAAATGAATAACAATAATGATTTTGCACTGGTAAACACTGAGAGCGGAGAAGTTGCAACTACAGCCCCGGCAGTTGTACAGAAGTACGATGACGATGAAAGAATGATCGTTGATCTGACAGAAAGAACAACGTCTTATTGCTCACTTGTTGCAGAAACAGAAGATGAAAAGCTCACTCTTTACAATGCGATGAATAACCCTGATAAACGGTTAGGCGACTGCATAAACGAAAAGATCAATGTGAAAGATGTTTTTGTGGAAGTTGTCAAGTGTGAAAACCGTGAAACAGGCGAGAAACAGAGTTGTCCCCGTGTTGTTCTCATTGACGAAAACGGCGTGGGTTATCAGTGTGTTTCAATCGGTATTTTCTCAGCCCTCAAAAAGCTCTTTGCAGTTTTTGGAGAGCCGGGAACGTGGACAAAGCCCGTCACTGTCAAGGTTAAGCAGATTTCAAAGGGAGATAGAAAGATGTTAACACTTGACGTTGTTAAAAAGTAATAACCAAATATCCCGGCGGTTTTGCCGCCGGGAATTTTTATAAAGGAGTGATAAACATGATAAAAATAAAGTTAGAAGATCTAAATTTAGTTGAAAATTTCAAAGCTATTCAAGAATTACGCCGGGCTAGGCTTTTTGACGATAAAGATATACAAGAAATGTATAATGAACAGGTTAAAGCAGATCTTGAAAAGAGCTATAAAGGTGGTTATACTTATATAAATCCAAACGTAAAGGAGGGAAAATAAATGCTTGCATATGTGTGCGATTTTTGCGGAAAAGTGCTGTCAAGTGCAACAAACACCATTGACCGAAAAGAAAATTCATATTTTGCGATAATAAATGTTGACTTTGCAGATAAAGAAAAACAATATCATTGTTGCAAGTCTTGTTTAGATAATTTAATTAAAGGAACAAGTCCGCAAATAGAAATTGAAAATGTCATGAAGGCGAAAAAAGTGGTCAATGAATGGCCGGAGCCGGTAGAAAGACCGTTTGAAAAGAGGTGAAAATAATGATCAAAATTACAGTTGATGAACAGAACGTGAGAGTTGAACGCAAGGGAAACGGTCTTGAATGTTTTCATGATATGGTATCAGCGGCATGTATTATAACAAAATACCTTGCTGATGATCTGAAAATCCCAAAAGAAAAAGCCGCCCTTGAATTGTATCAACTTATCGCTAGAATTATAAGCGATCCAGAAAATGAGATACAGGAGGTGAAATGAATGGAGCTTACAAGAGGGGCAAAAATATGCTACAATCTCAAAAAATCCCCTTATTATGTGGATTTTTACACAGGTAACGGCAAACCTACACGTTTCTATTTTTCGTCTGAACTTCATCGAATAAAATTTAAAGAAAGATTAGAAGATTATAACAGGAAAATTGACGAAATGTTTTCAAAACGGTTTGGGTTTTCCCTTGAATTAGGCCTTTTAGCCGCCGTTGATCTTTACATAAAAATCGAAAAGAGGGGATTTTATATAAAAGATTATCACGGCAAAGGTTATAATTTTAATGATTTTAGTTTGTATGGTCTGAAAGTCGGTGAAAAGTTGGAGGGGTAAACCATGGCAAAAATAATAAGAAAATGGAGTAAACGGCGTAATAAAACCCTTGCAAGAGCCGTGAAGAATTTTAATGCAAAACTAAAGCGGCAAATTGCAAAGGGCGTTGACAAAGCTCTTCTTCCTGGAAAAATGCTTGTATCTGAGTTAAAACAGATAATTAACACGGAGGGCGACTACCGGAAAATTTTGAACAGTTTGAAAAGCTGGACGAAAAGAGGGTCAGAAAAAGTTGTTGAAACTAAAGGCGGTGCAAAAGTCACAAAATGGGCTTTGCAAGAAGCTAAAAAACACAAAGCTGAAATAAATGAACGCCGGGAAAAAATCAATAAGGAATTTGAAGAACGTCCGATATATATTGACGGCGAACAATGGGAAAACGTTGAAAGAACAGTTGCAGAACAGGAAGTAAAACCGCTCACAAAGGAAATTGAAAACCTTAATCAAAAGGATTTTGAAAGTTTTTCAAAATGGCTTTGGAGGGAACGGCTTGATGAACGTGAAATAAACAAAGGTATCTGGTTTATACAAGATATTTCAGAAGTCTTTTACGCGCAGTTTTCCGCCGAAAATGCCAACTATGCAATGAGACTGATCGAAATGATAGGCGGCGAAAAAGCCTATTCACTTTATCATGATGACGGTGTTTCCGCTTTAGACCCAAAATGGCAATACTCCGAACCTGTGGAAGAACAGGAAAAAATCGAAAAGTTAGAAGAAGAAATTTTTAAGTTTTTAACAGAAGAACAGAAAAAGAAACTAGCAGAGGAATTTGAACAGGCAAAACAATTTATAATGAATACTCCACCAAACCAGAGAATGAAAAAAGGGAAAATGAAATGAAATATACGGCAGATTTTGAAACAACTACAACCGCCCCGGCCAAAGTGTGGGCGTGGGCGATATGCTCAATTGATGACCCTGATATAATTTATAAGGGAACGGAAATTGCAACTTTTATTGATTGCGTTCAAAATCTTAACAACCCCACGTTATATTTCCATAATCTTAAATTCGATGATAGCTATATCTTATATTATTTACTCAAAAACGGTTTTGAATGGAAGGAAAACCGGCGACAACTCAGCTCAAAATCATTTACAACAATAATCAGTGGTGACGGCAAATTTTATGGGACAACAATTTATTTTTCAAAACAGGGTCATAAAGTTAAAAAATGCACAATTTATGATAGTTTGAAATTACTAAATATGCCCGTTGAAGCAGTCGCCCGAACGTTCAAACTACCGATCGCAAAGGGAAAAATTGATTATGACCGGCACAATAAAGAATGTGAAGTCACTCCTGAGGAATGGTTTTACCTTTACAACGATGTGCGAATAATGGCTATGGCACTAAAAGAGCTTTTTGACCGTGGGTTTACAAAAATGACAATAGGCGGTTGTGCTCTTGCTGATTATAAAGACTTCATAGGCAAAAAACACTTTCAAGATCTGTTCCCGCAATTGCCAAATGATATTGACAGTAAAATCCGTGCTAGTTACCGGGGCGGCTTTACATTTGCAAACCCGGAGCACGTCAATACTGATATAGGTTTGGGTATTGTTTTTGATGTAAACAGCCTTTACCCGTCTGTTATGGCCTTTCGTCCTTTGCCGTATGGTGTGCCGCTACATTTTCAAGGACAATACAATGCAAATAAAAATTACCCTTTGTACGTTCAAAATTTCCGTTGTTTTTTCCAACTAAAGAAAAATCATATTCCCACGATACAGCTAAAACATAATATTTACTATTCTAAAACGCAATATTTAACTAGTTCAATTTCTCCGAAAACAGGACAACATGAATATACAGATCTATGTTTAACTTCCGTTGATTTAGAGTTATTTTTCAAACATTATGATGTTTGGTGTATTGAGTATCTAGACGGGTTTATGTTTAAGAGTTCAACAAACCTTTTTATAGAATGGGTTGAGAAATGGAACGCCGTAAAAGTCCAGGCGACTATTGACAAAAACGCCGGACTGCGGCAAATTGCAAAGCTGATGTTAAATAATTTATATGGTAAATTCGGCACAAACCCGGAAGTTGATACTAAATATCCATATTTGGACGTTGAAAACGATCTTGTAAAATATAAACTCATGCAATACATAAAAGAGGACGAAAACGGACAACCACTGAGAGACAAAAACGGAGATTTTGAACTCTGTACTAAAAAATTAAGACCGTCAATTTATATTCCTGTTGCTACATTCATAACGGCATGGGCTAGATATACAACAATTTCGGCAAGCCAAAAAATTCATGAAACGTCAATCGAACAAACAGGTGTTTCCCGGTATCTATACTCTGATACTGACAGCATACATTTAAGCGGCCTTGAAATTCCAGATTGTATTGAAGTTCATTCAACGAAACTCGGAGCGTGGAAACATGAGAGTTCTTTTGAACGTGCAAGATTTATTCAAGCAAAACGTTATATTGAAGATGAACTTGTTCCTTCTGACAACGGCGATTTTATCAAAAATTCATATGGTGAATATTGCACAAAATTGAAAATAACGTGTGCCGGTCTGTCTGATAGTTGCTATAAGTATGTCACGTTTGATAATTTCCGGATAAATGCCGAGTATTCGGGCAAACTAAAGCCCGTGACTGTTCCCGGCGGTTGTATTCTTGTACCTACCCCGTTCAAAATGAGATAGGACTTGACAAAATGAATAAAATATGCTATAATATAAATAACAGGGGATAGAAAGTTAAATGCGTTAATGCAATTATCGCCCATGATCACGGCGGAGAGCCGGGGCGGTGTTGTTGGTGTGATTTGCCCGTTAACCAACTTTCTATACCCCTTTTATTGTGGAGGTGAAGAAAATGAGCGTTGAAAATATTCAAGTTGTTCAAAATTTGCCATATATTGAAGATGTAGAAATCAGAAACTTTTACTGGGATATAAACCGCCCGCTCAGTTATAACGCTCTTTTCAATTTCATCGTTGGTAACAGAGGCGGCGGCAAAACCTACGGTTGCAAAAAGTTCGTTATCAAACGATTTTTGAAATATAAAGAAGAATTCATTTATCTGAGAAGATACAAGAGGGAATTCGATGATTTCAAACAGTTTTTCGCAGATATTGCAAATGAATTTCCGGAGCATGAATTCAAAGTTACGGGGCTGAAATGCTATATTGACGATGAACTTTGTGGGCGTGGTTTAGTTCTTTCTACTTCTAAAATTAAAAAGTCTGTATCATATCCGAATGTTGCAACAATAATATTCGATGAATTTATTATTGATCGTGGTGTGTACCATTATCTTCAAGATGAGATTACACAGTTTCTTGAATGTTATGAGACTGTCTCCCGCATGCGTGATGTTAGAGTGTTCTTTTTGTCAAATGCTATAACAATTACAAACCCATATTTTTTATATTTCGGCCTAAAAATTCCATATGGGTCAGATATTTCTTGCAAAGGTGATGTTTTAATACAGGTTTATTCTAATCAAGATTTTATCAAGGCGAAAAAACAAACACGGTTTGGAAAAATCATAGCGGGGACGAAATACGAAAAATATTCAGTTGAAAATGAATTTTTGAGAGACAACAAAACGTTTGTTGAAAAGAAGAGCGGCAATTGTAGTTTGATTTTCTGCTTTACTTATAAGGGTACAGTATACGGTGTTTGGAGATCTTATTCACAGGGTAAAATGTGGGTCAGTCTTGATTATGATCAGGGATATTCAAACTATGTTTTGACAAAAGACGATTTAACACCAAACACATTGCTTATTTCTTCATTGCGTGATAGCCGCAATTTTCGACAGTTTGTTGAACAATACAAAAACGGCAATGTTTATTTTGAGTCGATAAACATTAAAAATATCTGTTATGAGATTATGAGACTTTATTCAATTTAC
>Ga0326513_10002447_pt1 | contig 13742 bp, 21 predicted proteins | sample 2_2465_0518_D_FD_203654 | JGI IMG/M metagenome (GOLD analysis project Ga0326513, IMG submission 203654) | Bovine rumen microbial communities from UC Davis, California, United States - 2_2465_0518 | ecosystem: Host-associated > Mammals > Digestive system > Stomach > Rumen | place: USA...
AGATTCCCAGGAAGGTCTGACACTCGTGTCACATTTCCACCGCTCCTTCGCCGCCGACAAGCGTGTCGTATTCGGCATAGCTGGCCCTGTACCGATGGACCCGCTCAGCTCCGGCCAAAGCTCTGTTTTTACGCATAGCAAAAGCGCCCTACTGTTAAGGTAAGGCGCTCTGCTGTTGCCCAGTAAAAGCTACTAAAGAAAGGAGGTATCTGTAAAAACCAACTATATTATACCATATTTTGCATTTTTCTACATAATATTGTTATCAGCTTACATTATTCATAATAAAAGCCCGAGTTAAGGTATCCGTTTATAGCTTCTCGGTCGCTGTCGAAGCCGTCAATACTTATCGAAGCGCCGTTACATTTAACATATCCCGACAGATTGGATATAGTAGAGGGCTTGAAATATGGCATACCTGAAATGCTTTGATAAGATCTTAAAGCAGTTTCTGCAGGCTTTTTTGTCAATACTGTTGCAGTTATGGACAATCCCAGCGAAGCACTTACAAAGCTTGACAGGGAGCCGTTAATCTGCGTTTTATGTGATAAAGAATTAAATACACCGGCGCCCGAAGCGGCAGCGCCACCAAGTCCAGCGAGTGCGGTAGTCGCACCCTTTGAAGCAACACCAGCGGCAAAAGCGGCAACGCCACCAATAACACCAAGAACCCCGGCGGCCGCCCCGATCGGATTATATGATGTTCCTGTAACAGGAACAGAAGCGGCGCAATTTCCTGAGTATGTCGCTATAATGTTAGAGCCGTCAAGTCCTATTTTATATACAACATCACCGTTGATCTGGTCAAGAGTCGCTTTGATGTATATTGATTTTTGCGACGTCATAGCGCCGGTGTCAAGTTCTACGCAGCCGACAAACGGCAAGAATAAAATACCTGTTGTGTAGGGAGCTGCGTCTAAATAGTTTATACCATACGTTCCCATTGAATCAGAAGGATACACAACGTCTTTTGTATCTTCATATAATGTTATCATGCGGTCTTCGGGCTGTATCCTGTAAACTCCGCTTAAGAGGTCAATATGAGCGCCGGCAGGATTTCCAAGCACAATGGTATCTGTGCCGATTAACGCATATCTCGGCATAACACACGCACTGATCAATATATTATTCATATCGAAAAAGTCGCGTGTTAGTTCTCCATTTAATGATTTATCGAACAAAATCTGCGTAAATTGTGCAAATTTGGCTTCATTCATCATGTAATATGAGGCGCCTGAATTGTCTGTTACACCGATTATGTAACAAGAAGCGCCGGTATTAAAAGTAGGGAGTGTGCCTAAATTAGTTGATACTTTTAAAATTTGATTAGTCGGGTAGTTTCTCGGATCCGTCATTGTAATATCATTGCTCGCGCTTGTATATTCAACATCAGCATAAAGCGCCCCTATTGCGCTCTTATATGTTGCCAGCGGATCCGAAGTACAAGATATTTCTATCAGGCCGCCGTTGTGCGTTACTTCTGATACAAAATAATATCTTCCGAACGCCTGAACATATTTTACAGTATCAGGAACACCGGAACAGATAAAAGTAGGCGAAGAGATCCCGCAAGGCTCTTTGAGTCTTACGGTTATCTCTGTACCGCCTGTCGGCTGTTTGGTTGAATTAGTACGCTTTGAAAAATTTGTCCAGTATTTTATAGTCATACTGCGTCAATCCTTTCTTTCATTCTTCCGCGCGTTTCGTATCCATATATACCGTCAATAGCAATATTCTCCTGACGCTGGAAGGTTTTAACTGCCTGTTCGGTCTGAATACCGAAAGCGCTGTCCTTATTAACCTTTATTCCAATATAGTTTAAATCGTCCTGAAGTATTCCGACCTGAAGCCCCCTGTTTCCTTTTTTGAGAATAGGAACAGCCAGCGCGGGCTTGCTTCCTGATATAAAAGAGTTAACCGGAACTTCAACACCGCTTCGATTATCCCAATAATATTTAGTGCTCCGGGTGTCTACATGATCGCCCCATGTATAAAGTCCGATACCCTTTATGTATTTACAATCAGTTTCGGCATACTGAGCGATTGAAAGCGGAGCGACTCCGGATATTGTAATATCTGCCGCCTTTCCGTAAATATGCTGCGAACGTGCAGCGCCGCCGATCTTCTTGTTATAATCGGGTGTCCGGTAAGCACTGTTTATAATAACAGGCTTTTCGAAGTGGTCGCGTATCTGCTGGAGCATAATTACAAGTTTAGAATCAATCTTGATAAGGTCGCTTCCGTCTTTACACGCGAACTCAGAAACCTTAAAATTTAAAGCCCGCTTATTATAACGGAAAGTCTTTTTGCCGTCAGCTGCGAGGGAATAATTTTTTACTCCTTCATTTTCTGCTATGTCTACATAAAGAGCCATTCTTCTTTTCTCCCTTCATTTTGTAACATTCAATAATAGTCTGAATGTTTAAAATAATTGTTATTGATATCACCATGAGCATAAAGCCACCCATTACAAGAAGTGCAGGAAAAACAATATTTAAGAATATTTCTGTTACAATATTCATTTATCCGATCCCTTCACCGCTTCGCATAGATCCAGCTTATCAATAAGCTCCTGAAGTGCTTTCGTATTATTGTTTATTGCCTGTTGCATTGTGCGGTTTTGGTTTGCCTGTTCTGCCCTCAGATCTGCCATGGTCTTATTATTGTTGTCTGTCTGATATTTGACAAACCAAGCCATACCGATACAAGCGGCAATAGGAAAACCGACCGTTGATATTATTGTTGCTACTTCTCCCATGATAAAAATCTCCTTTTTCTTAATTATATATTATGAAAACTTAAAGCGCAATTTATAATTAAATATCATGTCATACATAGTATAGTTTAAAAAGATCATGCGGCCTTCGGTCGTTGCGTCAATTAGATCCATGCACTCTTCAAAGTAAAATCTTCGGATATCACGCTCAATATTAAGATTGTATTCAGGAACCCCGGCCATAAAGCGAGAGGTGCACATATAATAAACGCCAGCGTCGTTAACATATATATAATATTTATTCTTTTTATAAATCAGCTTTAAATAAGGCTTGTAACCTTTAAGCGCTTGCTTACCTATACAAGATAAGTCATTATATGCGAAAGAGTTATCCCATGCCATGGCGCCCCATTGTGTCGAGTGCATTGCCTTATAGAAAAAGCTGTCCTTTTCTTTACTTCTCATTTCATCAGTAACCGGAAGCAGCCTTATAAAAATACCCCTTTCGTCGTCTGTCATAATAAGCGAGTCTTTGCTTTTTGCTCCCTTATCGGCCATGAATGCGATATCGTCAACAATATCCAGCACCGCGCAAGTGGGATTGTAAATATTAACCGCATTCGCCAAACATATAAGCTTTAATTCTCCCCTATCCCTTAATATCCTATCTCTGGCCACCGTCTTATAAATATCGAGAAGCTGATCGCCTTCTTTTCTTCCGCACCTTACCCATGGCTGTGGGATAAATTCATCAAAGATCAGGGCGTCACACTCAGAAAAATCGGATCCTTTGTATTTATCCCCGGCATTCAGGGAGAGAATATAACCGACAATATCCCCGGATATATTCCCCTCATTGTCAACCGGATAAAAACCGCCAAGCCCTGTATCAATAGGAAACGCCTGTATATTTGCGTTAAGATCTCTGTTGATTGATTTAAAAGGTGAAACGTCCGCCTTCATTCCCGACTTAGCGCCCTTTGAGCATATCATTTTTACTTCGTCGTTAGTGCGTTTTATAAAGATAAACTTCTTTCCGCTGGTATAATATTCTTTAAGCGTTCCGTAAGTCTTACCGGTATTGCGGCCACCAACAACAACATAACACCAATAGTCTTTATATAATAAGATATCCGGCGCTATATTGTAATATATACCTTCAATGTGGCTTTCTCTTACTTCTTTCATTCTTTATCCCCACTTTCTTCTTTCAACTCGCGGGCCTTTCCGACATTTTGAATTAATAATATTTCATTGTCGATACCCAGTACACGTTTTATTTTATATCTGCATTTGTTACACACTAAGTTATACCCCGCATATGATATAGAATCATGCAATGTGGTCATTTCACCACACATCGAGCAAATATATTTACTTTGGGGATTCTCAAGTTTAAATTCATTTACATTGTACTTATCATAAGGTAACATAATAATTTTCTCCTTTCTTAAAATACGCTCATTACATCAGAGTCAAAAAAGCTGAATTGCTCAAAATCTTCATACCCAGCGAGATCCTGTTCTACTTCCATATAATCGGTGTATAAGATATTAGCCCGGTCGAGATCGGTCATAATATAATCACACGGTTTCAGGTCGATTGAATCGCCGGTTATGTTTCCGTTCTTGTCGGTGTATATCTTATCAACTGTTATGTGAGTGTGTCCTAGCTTCTTAGTCGTCAATCCGTCAAAAGTAAAGAACGCTTTGAAATTCTCAATATTATTCTTTAAGCACTCCGCGCCCCTTTTCGGAACCCCGGCTACTGTTATTTGTAAATCTCCGCCCATAACAAAATTGTCGCCCCTGGCCGTTAACGGTCTGTCGCAATAACATTTACTGTGTAAAGTCTTAAATTGCATGTATTCACCGTCGAACTCAGCCACGCCAAGATTATATTCTTTTCCTTTTACTGTCACGCCTGAATAACCATGATCGGAAAGCAGCTTCTTACACTTTTCATTATATGCGCTTATCTTCTTTTCATCAAACTTCGTAGCGTAGCAGCTGTCAGTATCAGAATATAACCATATACCGCCATTATCATAATCAACGCACTCACCCAGCTCGAAAAGATTGCGCTGCGCGTAAGCCGTAACCCACACCCCCCATTGATAAGGAAGAAAACTGTTTTTGTTCTTAACGTGCTTATTATAATTCTCCTCGAAGTTATCCCAAAAGGCCACCGCGTCGCTTGCGTATTCCCCGGTTTTATAATCTTCTTTTATATCCATGCTTACAGGGTGCTGTACGCACATTCCGAAAAGACTGTTAAATTTTCCTTTCTCCAGTGCATAAAGAATATCGTCAACCCCTTTAAGCTCGCACTTCGCCTTGTATTCCTTATAAATGATATCTGAAAACCACTTCGGAAGATAATCTTTAAAAGCTACGTAAATATTATCGAGCTGGCAGCTATCCCATGTATAATATCTTGATATTAACTCAAGATCAACTTCGGTAATATAGCATTCATAAAGACTGGCTTCCATGCAGCGGCCGTTATCTGCTATTCCGTTTATAATGGCGCTTGCCTTAAACATTGACAGACACGGCATAGGGAAGCGGGGATCTTTTAACTTTATATTTACAAAAACGGCGTGTATGATCATTGCATAATCTTTGCTGTTCTTGAAAATATAATCGGGATTGTCAAAAGTCTTTTCCAGCGGCCAGAATTTCTCTATCGGATACTTATAAGCTAACATACAATAAGGGTATGAGCTCGAAAAATCGTAGCAGATAGCGTTATATATTCCATGATTGACACCGCGCACCGTGCAATATCTGTTTGCATGAGTATATCCGCCATGGAAAACTATCTCTAATATCTGTTGTAATTTGTAATCCGGCGCCATGCTTTCGTATTTATTGTGAGCTTTGTTTTTCTTTCCTACGTCACGGCACTCTCCGCGCATTATGCCGGTACTGGTATAAGGTATTGACGATATATTTTTCTTTAATAATGAAAGAGTGGCGTCCAAACATTCGACACCTGCCCGGACGTCATTTTCAATATATAGAAGCTCATCATCAGTTAAAATGTCGCTTTGGTTTCTATATTTGTTATAATCCCACTTTCCGAGCGCTTTTTTGTGTTCAACGTCAAGATCTTTCGCCCAGCGTTCGAGCTTCCGGGCGGCAAGCACTAAAGAATCCTTTAATACTATGCCATTAGAAAACTTTATAAATAAAGGTGCATAGCTTTTAAGATTTAATTGGTTGTCCGGCTCTCCCATTCTTTCAATTAGAAACTTTCTGAGAAAAACCCAGTCATAACCGAGATTGTGAAAATAGATATATATTTCTCTCCCGGCTAAGTTCTTTCGAAGCTCTGCGAGCATATCACAAAATTCATAAGGATTCTGTCCCCATAAGGTCGCTATATTATGGTGGTAAGCACGGAAACATATTGACCATGCGACAATGTGGTTATCGTCCTTTTGTAGCGGCTTTTTGCTCGTTTCGGTGTCGGCCATTATGATTATATCATTATAGGTTATACCTTTTCGCCCGCCCTTGGCCTTAACCTGTATCAGATCAGGCAGCGCGGAAAAATCGAAGTCTTTCCAGTATGTCAGCTTATACGGATATCTTTCTATTATTTTTCGTTGTGCTCGCAGGTATTCCCTTGTGTTCACTTAGTACCCCATTTCTTCAAGCTCCGATAATATGGCGCTTGCGCTTGTTTTCGCTTTAACAGATTTAAGAAGATCTGAATATTTACCGTCGCGGTTTTCAAGGTATCTTTTAGCAACCGTCATTACGATATCATCATTCATGTTTCGGTTTTTCTTCATGGCAGCTTCAAGGCCTTCTTTTTTAATGTCATTGATAACGCCCAGCGCTTTAATCTTTGTCGGGCTTCCGTGGCTGCTTTCGTCCTGGAAAGCTTCCATGATCTTTCCGAGATCTTGCCACTTTACATCAAGGCCGTATTTGTCGGAAAGTGTTTTTGCTCTCTTTTCGTAAGTGTTAACAATGCCGCCTTTTGTGCTGGTCTTGCTCTCAATAAAATGGATCATGTCAGCAATCTTTTCATTTCTCAGGTTGGCGCTTTCTGGCATTTTAGTATTGAATCTGTTACCCCCCCATACGTCAAGCGCTTTTTGGGCGTTTCTGTAAGCGTATTCCGTAACACCTTCGAAGCCCTTTTCCTTTGACAGCTGTTCTAGTCGGTGTAAGCGCTGGTCGGCTACTTTTGCAATCCTATGATAATAATGCTCTGTTGTTTCTCCCGGTCTTATGTCTGTATTGTATGCCATTATTTTTTAAAGCTCCTTTCAATATTTAATAATATGTTGGGAAAATCATCTACTAACTTTCTAAGGGAATAGAGATCATAGTTAGCTTCTGTCCTGATCGAGAATATACAAGTATCAGTCAGGGCAGAAAACACCCGCACAACGCGTCCTTTGATCGTTCCCCAGTATCCATTATTTGAATGGTATTCAATATTCAAGCTATCTTTCATTCTTTACGCTCCTTTCGTTTAAAATAGGGCGACTATTAAAGCCGCCCTTCGTTCTCCGGGATCTTCTTAATTATCTTAACTTTTCGAGCTGCTTTTCTATGTTTTCAACGTCAGCGGGTGACAGTTTAACAAAAGCGTGATTGTACCATGTTTCGCCTGACTTCTTTGAAGGAAAACCGACCTTTCCGAACTCTTCTCCGTTATCGTGTCTTTTAAGTACCTTATATGAACAGCCGTAGATAGCGACGCCGTTAACGATCATGTCAAACATGATAACATTTTCAAGCTCTTTTGCTCTTGTTACTTCGATCTCGTGATCAATTGCTTTTTCTGCTTCTTTCTTTTTTGTTAGTGCCATTGTTTTTATCTCCTCTCGTTCTGTTTGCGTTCTTTGTATACTGGCTCTTATCCCCGGAAAAATAAGCGCCTAATATCTGATGTTTTGTGCTGTCATGGTCGCACGGTTTAGTCATGTGATGAAACTTAAGCCAGTTGACACATATTATCCCATAAAACGGGCAGCTCTTACAGTTTCGGCCGTTTCTGCTGGTGCATACATCAACAATGTTACCGGATCCATAGATCTTATGCTTCGACTTCTTTCGCATTGACAGCCCCCTTTTCTATATGTAATACTTCGATATCGTCGGCCATAAATTCAAATACATAATTACCGCAATATATTTTTACCGCGCGTGGCTCAAGACATATATCACAACCAAGGAAACGAATATTTTCACCTGTGCTGAATGTTATTTCAATCTTCGACATTAATTATCACCTTCCTTTATCTGTTCTGCTGTCATGGGTATATCAAGCAGCCTTAAAAGTCTTGTAAGCTTGCTTCCATCTTCCGGATTAATATTGGATAAATATATCCTGATATGTCCGCCCTCAGTATGCTCAGTTATTCTGGAAATAATATCCGCGATCTCTCCCAGCGTGTCGCTCATATCGTTGGCCTGTTCAACGGCTCTGTTAAGCTTCTTTTCAGTTTCTTTACGTTGTGCGTTTAACATATCAATGCTGCGGTTGAGTGTTTCTATCCGCTGCTTGTATTCATGCACCATTTCAATAATACATTCTGCCATTCTGTCGCTTGCTGTTCTTCTTCCCATTTTAAACCTACCTTTCTTCAATCCAGCTTGCCCAAACTTCAGGATCAAGCCGCGCCTTTTTTAGTTCCTTTTCTGCTTCGCTTCTTGTTTCGTGCCATATTCCGGAATACTCTGCACTCATTGTGTCGTCGCTTCCGGTTATTGGCTGCTCGATCATTACTACAAACATTTTAATCACTCCTTCCTTTTTAATCGAATGTTACCGAGCTATCATATTCATATCCATTCTTCTTACAATACCAGTAATAAGCTTCGCGCTCTGTTTTTGCATAGCCAAGAACAATATATTCACCCCAGCCAACACACTCTAATAACTGATACTCTTTGTATTTTTCGTCATATTCATAATCGTACATCTTGTAACCTCTTTTCTTTATTTAATTTGTCTCCCTCGGACAATACCATATTATAATATAATTTTGAACAGAATATGAACAAATATAAGATAATTTGTTAACATTGACAAAAGGCGTTTATTCTTATTATAATAATGTTGAAAGTGGTTAAGCGATACGCGCACGACACCGGGACGCAGTTCCGGGCGCTTGCTTAGTCAGCAGCCAACGCTTAGCCCCTTTCCGGAAAGGAGTTAAGACATGGCTAAACTTAATTTTGGCGACATTATCGCCCTCGCAAAACAGGGATACAAGCCGGCAGACATAAAGGAACTTATGGCGCTGGATATCCCAGAGTCACCCGAAGCACCTGAAACAACTGAACCACCCGCAGAAGTTCCCGCGGATCCGGAAGTATCTGACGACACCGCGACACCGGCGAAAGCGACCGGGCAGCCGGTAGAGGATACCAAAGACGCAGAGATCGAAGCACTCAGGGCGAAAGTGTCAGAGCTTCAGAAAACAAATCAGACAACAGACCAGTCGGGTAATACACCCGATCCCCAAAAAGATCTTGACGATATTGTAAGATCTTTTATGTAATGAAAGGATAAAAAGACAATGGCAAGAACACTTACCACAAAAGACGGATACCAGCTCATGAATCTGTTAGTTCGTCAGGCCACAGGACAGGCCGCACAGTCAGTCGTTGACGCTTCTACTTTTGTAAGTGCCGGTGAAACCGTACTTGCAACCGGTAAAGAGAACACCATGAACGCGCTTTCACTCGTTCTCGGTCGTACTTTCGCAGCTGTTCGCCCTTATAACGCTAAGCTCGCACTTATGAACGCTATCAATACCGGCGTATATTCTCACAGATTGAGAAAGATATCATATTATGCACAGGACGCGCTCCCCTCGGGGTATTTCAATACTGATCTTTATACCAACTTTGCTGAAGGTTTCACCGCGGGAGAAAACCCCGACGCTCAGGGAACAGCTCAATCTACAAAGTCGCAGTATGAGCAGCACCCCGCCATGCCCCTTGAAGTTAACTTTGCAGGATCTACCACATGGCAGGATTGCATAACTATCTATGAAGATAAGCTTGAACAGGCTTTCAATTCTGTTGAATCTTTCAACACATTTATTGAGGGTATACTTGTTGAGCATGGCAACGACATTGAGAGTCAGAAGGAAGCATGGAACAGAATGACCCTTCTTTCCGCTATCGCTTCACGCATTTACCTTGCCGGACAGGGTGTGGCTGCTTCTTCCGTTATCAATCTCACTTCCGCGTTTAATACTTACTTCGGAACAACCTACACCAGCGCGCAGCTAAGAAGCACTTATCTTAAAGAGTTCCTCGAATTCATGGTGGCAACGATCAAAGAAACTTCCGACCGTATGACCGAAAGAAGCACAGCATATCACGATCCCATGACAAAGACCGTTGGCGGTGTAAACTATTCAATACTTCGTCATACCCCCAAGGATCGCCAGCGCTTATATCTTTATAATCCGCTGTTCCGTAAAGCTGAAAGTATTGTAATGCCCGAGATCTTCAGGCCGGAGTATCTTGATATGGAAAAACAGTTCGAGCGTGTTGAGTACTGGCAGTCAAACGACAGCGAAGCAAACAGAAGCGCGATCAATTTCAATTCTGCTTACCTTGACACCGCAGACGGAACACAGAAAGCAACCGGGCCTATTGTTGAATCATTTATCGTAGGCTGCATTGCTGATGAAGATAGCTTCATGACGGATTTCCATCTCGAAAGAGCCCTTACGAGCCCGCTCGAAAGCAGAAAAGGCTACAGAAATAACTGGCTTACGTTTTCCAAAAATTCGATCGTGGACCAGAGTGAAAATTTAGTTGTCTTTATAATGAAGGATTAAGGAGCAATAATTATGACCGGATACATTCCGCTTAATTATAAACAACTTAACTTAATACAGGGCGGTTATACGCCGTCCTGTATTAAAGCATTTAATAACAAAGCTTTCGCTTTTTGGGAACGTGCGCTTTTTCAGCGCGCTTGTTCCGTTGTTGATTTTTCGCTTCCTGAGGACTGGAACGGATCTATCAGGGATCTTTTCTATTATATTATGTTTAAGTTCGGCTATGCTGCCGTATTTGATCATAACAAATATGGAAAGATCTTCCAGCCGGCAAGCTTGACCGGGTATGATGTTTTCTATCGGCCTACCAATGCGATAATTGCTAACCCTGTTTTTAAATCGCTTGATTTAAAGATCGGTGAGAAGTGCGCAATAGTAAAACTTACCCCCGATTATATGGGCGTGTGGGATATTATAAGCTATTATGCCGAAAAGCTCGCGCTTCTTGATAATGCTATCAATATTTCTCTTATCAATAACAAGTATGCTTTCATGCTGGGAGCAAAGAACAAAGCAGCCGGCGAAGCATTAAAGAAAATGATTGATAAAATAAATCAGGGAGAGCCCGCGGTTATCTTCGATCAGAAGCTCGCGAACGATCCCAACGACAAAACGGAGCCTTGGCAGTTTTGGAACAGAGGAAACCTGAAAGAATCTTATCTCACATCTGACCAGCTCAAGGACTTTCAAACCGTTCTTAATAATTTTGATTGTGAGATCGGGATCCCTACACTTCCGGAAGCAAAAAAAGAGCGCATGATAACAGACGAAGCCAACATGAGGAAAAACGACGCCGTGAGCCGCTCGAAGATATGGATTGATACATTTAATTCAAGCGCAGTAGAAGCTAACAAGCTTTTCGGGCTTTCCTTATCGGCTAAGCTAAATTATGAAAGCGAGGTAACAGAGCATGCAGAGTAAACTTACCTTAATAGGACTTTACAACTTCGATAATACCGCGCTGGATAACCTCAGCTTTCCCGCCGGCATTGATAAAGATACGGCTATCAGCACAATCCTTTTAAGGTGCGGGGAGTTTGAGCTCATATATCCAAACCTTGATTTTATGCGCTCAATGTGTGATCTTTTTTCAAAAAAGCACTTTTGGACGTTCAAAAAGTGGATTGACGCCATCAATATTAGCTATGATCCTCTTAACAATTTTGATCGGCATGAAGATTATACCGACACCCACAGCGGAACGGATACCACAACAGGATCTACCAGCGGAAGCACAAGCCCGGCACAGACAACCGAAACAAATGAAGTGAGCGCTTTTGACGCGACAGGATACCAGCCGAAAGAGCAAAACAAATTGACGGTTAACGCTGCCGGCTCCAATAGTTCGAAAAGCTCCGAAAGCATGACACACGGCGAAGTTATAAAGCATGAAGGGCGCTTATATGGTAATATAGGCGTAACAACTTCGCAGCAGATGTTACAGAGTGAGCTTGATATAGCACGATTCAATTTATATGATCAGATAGCAGATATCTTTTGTGAAGAGTTCTGTTTGATGATCTACTAATAAAGGAGTAAAGCAAATGCTCGCTAATAAATACCCATATACAGATTTGCATGAATTAAATCTTGACTGGATAATCGCGAAAGTAAAAGAGCTTAACGAGCGCGTCGATAATATAAGCGAAGAGATCGCCACTGATGTTATCCCCATTGTCGAAAAGTATGTTGATACTCAGGTTCAGGAGATAGTAGAAGAGTTCAACGCACTCAAAGAAGATTTTAACACGCTTTCAGGTGACTTTGACGGACTAAGCCAGCAGTTCATAGATCTTGCTGGCGACTTCGATAAACTTGTCACAGATACCCAAAATAAGATAGACGGACTTAAAGGCTACATTGACGGCCAGATCGTAGGAGTTAACGCAAGGACAGACGCGGCCATTGTCGCAAATAATGACTATATACTTGGGCAGCTTTCGCATTTCCTATCTGAGATCAAAGTATTAAACTACTTCACCGGAGAATATGTATCTATTCAGGATATGTTTGACTATCTTGCCGGACTTCATGTTACCGACGGTATCAACTATGATACAATGGCACAGAGAGCACTTACTTATAACCAGTTCGCAGCTCTTAATATCACTTATACAGATCTTGCAATACATGGCGGCAGCCTGTATCAGTAAATAAAGGAGAATAATAAAAATGCAGCAGACAACAAATTATAACCTTCTTATACCTGAGGGAACTGATGTTGTAAATCCTCTCACTCAGGTTAATCCCAACTTTCAGACGATTGACGGCGCCATGTTTGCAAATAAACAGGCCACGATTGGCACCGCTTCCGAAGTTGTGACAGGAACAGTTCACGCTATCATAAGAAATAATACTGATTCTGATGTATTCAGATTTACCGCTACCGGAGCATGGACGGCCGGTGATACCATGACGCTTGACGGACAACAGGTGACTGTACATCTTTCAGACGGAACAACACCCGCAACAAACAGCTATATTATAGGTGCGGAAGTACTGGCTATGGTTAACGGATCGCTTGTTACTCTTGCGATCAGTTCAACACCCCCCGCGCAGGGTGTCACCAGCTTCAACGGACGTACCGGCGCAGTTGTTCCAACGGCTTCCGATTATGACGGCAGCATGGTTGATTATGATAATACAACAAGCGGCCTTAATTCGACCGACGTTCAGGGCGCTATTGATGAACTCGCGGCCACTCCGGGTGGCTCGGTTGTGTATTCAACTACTGAACACTCAATCGGAACATGGATTGACGGCCGCACTGTATATCAGAAAACAATCAACACAGGTGCACTTCCCGATAACACTGAGTCGGATATACCGCACGGAATTAGTGATCTGGGCTTTATAATTAATATGATAGGTTGCGCAAAGCATGGAAGTGTTGAATCATACATGCCGCTTCCTTATGTTTCAAGCGGTAATACTCAGAACACAAGAATCGGTGTTGACGGTGACCACATTTTCATAATTTCAACAAGCAATTTAAGCACCTATACCACTTCATATATCACATTGACATATGTAAAAACGGTATAATTAAACTGCACACCCAACCAGCGAAGGCGCCTTACCTTAACAGTAGGGCGCTTTTGCTATGCGTAAAAACAGAGCTTTGGCCGGAGCTGAGCGGGTCCATCGGTACAGGGCCAGCTATGCCGAATACGACACGCTTGTCGGCGGCGAAGG
>Ga0326513_10002448_pt1 | contig 13739 bp, 8 predicted proteins | sample 2_2465_0518_D_FD_203654 | JGI IMG/M metagenome (GOLD analysis project Ga0326513, IMG submission 203654) | Bovine rumen microbial communities from UC Davis, California, United States - 2_2465_0518 | ecosystem: Host-associated > Mammals > Digestive system > Stomach > Rumen | place: USA: California...
GACGAGAAGGTGGAGAAGGTGGATGTCATTCCTACCGGATCTGTCGGTCTCGACCTCGCCCTCGGCGTAGGCGGCTACCCAAGAGGCCGTATCATCGAGATATATGGTCCTGAGTCATCAGGTAAGACAACCCTCGCAATCCACGCCATTGCAGAGGCACAGAAGCTCGGTGGCATCGCTGCTATTATCGACGCAGAGCACGCCTTCGACCGCTTCTATGCTGAGGCACTTGGAGTTGACGTGGATAACCTCTTCATCTCACAGCCTGACAACGGTGAACAGGCACTCGAAATCGCTGACCAACTCATATCAAGTGCGGCTGTTGATCTCGTAGTCATCGACTCTGTAGCAGCCCTCACACCAAAGGCTGAGATTGAAGGTACAATGGGCGACAATAAGGTAGGTCTTCAGGCACGTCTTATGTCACAAGCGTTGCGTAAACTCACATCAACGATTTCAAAGACAAATACGACCTGTATCTTCATCAACCAGTTGCGAGAGAAAATCGGAATATCATTCGGCAACCCAGAGACAACAACAGGCGGTAATGCGCTTAAGTTCTATGCATCTGTCCGTATCGATATCCGTAAGGCAGCAGCCATCAAGGACGGCGACACACAGCTTGGCAACCTTACCAGAGTAAAGGTTGTGAAGAACAAGGTAGCACCTCCATTCAGGAAGTGCGAATTTGACATTCTATACGGGCAGGGCATCTCCAAGCTCGGTGAGATTCTCGACTTCGCAATCGAGTATGATATCATCCAGAAGAGCGGCTCATGGCTGTCTTACGAAGGTGCAAAAATTGCACAGGGACGCGACAAGGGTATTGCAATACTCAAGGACAACCCAGAACTTGCTGAGGAAATCGAGGCTAAGGTTCGTCAGGTTCTCGCAGAGAACAACGGTCATGCACCTAATGGCGCGATGAAAGAAACGACAGAAGAAGCTGATACAGTAGAGTAAATAAGGATAAGGGAAACGGATTTATCTGATTATTCTGATAGCTGGCGCAGTAATGCTCTGTGCAATTCATATCAGATAAATAAGATAAATCCGTTTCCTTTATTTATCAAATACACATTAACTGGTATGCCCATGACAATAAACACTATCAAAAAACACTCCTCCTTGAGAGGATTGGGGGCTCTTTTCCTCCTTTTTGCCCTCCCTTCATTGGCTCAGGATGGCGGTATTTCCCCAGAGATGCTTGCAAAAATTCAACAGACTCGTCCACAGGGCAACGCGGAGAAGGCTCTTGTCAATGCTATGGCGACAATGAGCATCAACGACCTTGCAAAGAATGCAGCAAAGCAGGGAAAGATAGATACAAAGTTCAGTATCGAGACTCCAAAGCAGAGCATCCATAACCAGAAGTCATCTGGCCGCTGCTGGATGTTCTCAAGCATGAACGTGCTCCGTTCTCGTTTTGCACTAGAGCACAAGGACACACTTGCCGTGGAATATTCACAGGACTACCTGTTCTTCTACGACCAGTTGGAGAAGGCAAACCTCTTCCTGCAAGGCGTAATAGAGACTGCCTCAAAGTCAATGGATGATCCCGACGTGAAGTTCTTCTTCCGCTCTCCGCTCAGCGATGGCGGCACGTTCTGCGGAATAATAGACCTGACAAAGAAATACGGTCTTGTACCAAAGTCTGTACGTCCTGAGACCTATCAGGCAGAGAACACCCGTCTGATGTCAAATATCATCGAGACAAAGCTGCGCGAATACGGTCTTGAACTGCGTTCCATGGTTGCAGCAAAGAAGAAGACAGCAGCCATAAACAGCCGTAAGACAGAGATGCTCGCAGAGGTATATCGTATTCTGTCAATGACGCTTGGCGAGCCTGTAAAGGAGTTTACATACGCTCATCGCGACAAGAACGGCAACATCAAGGGCGAAGAAAAGAAATACACGCCTCTGGAGTTCTATAAGGAGACCGTCAGCGAACCTATCGAAGACACCTTTGTAATGCTGATGAACGATCCACGACACCCTTACTATAAGGTGTATGAGGTGGAATACGACCGCCACACATACGACGGCCACAACTGGCGATATATCAACCTCCCAATCGAGGATATAGAGTCTATCGCCATAGCATCCCTGAAGGACGGCCGCAAGATGTACAGCTCATACGACCTCCCACAGATGGACAGGAGCCGCGGATATATGGACCTTGACCTATGGGACTACTCTACCCTCTTCGGCTTACAGTTCCCTATGACAAAGGCTGAGCGTATCTCCACATTCGAGAGTGTATCAGCACACGCCATGACCCTTACCGCCGTTGATCTCGACAAGAACGGCAAGCCGAGGAAATGGAAGGTAGAGAACAGTTGGGGAGAAGGCTCCGGTCAGCAAGGCTACGCTATCATGACCGAGGATTGGTTCAAGGAATATATGTTCCGTCTCGTTGTTGACAAGAAATACGTTCCAGAGAACATCCTCAAGCTGAAGGACGAGAAGCCAACGATGATACCTTACGACGACCCGTTGTTCAAGGTAGAGGAATAGCCAAACAAAAGCCTAACCAAGCCTTCCCAAAGGGAAGGATGTTTGATACATTTGTTCGCTATTTTTTCGTAAAAAGAATAAAGGAAACGGATTTATCTGTTTTATCTGAAATAAATCGCATAAATAATACTGCGCCAGCTATCAGATAAATCAGATAAATCCGCTTCTTTTTTTAAAATTTGAATTAACGCTAAAATAATGAGCGTTTATTACTATTAAACATCCTTCCCTTTGGGAAGGCTTGGTTAGGCTTTTTATTTATGAGAAGATGATAGTCTTGTTATGATATGTAAGAATCTTCCTCTCGATATGCTTCTTAACGGCACGTGAGAGTACGATTTTCTCAAGATCCTTACCCTTGAGTACAAGAGTCTCAGGAGTGTCCTTATGAGTGATGCGGACAACATCCTGCTCAATGATAGGACCTGCATCAAGCTCAGAAGTAACGTAGTGGCTTGTAGCACCTATAATCTTAACACCACGTTGGTAAGCCTGATGATAAGGCTTTGCTCCTATGAAAGCAGGAAGGAATGAGTGGTGGATATTGATAATCTTATGAGGATAGCGCTTTATCATGTCCTCTGAGATAATCTGCATATAGCGGGCAAGAACGATGAATGAGATACGCTCCTTCTTCAGAAGCTCCATCTCTGCCTTCTCCACCTCCTGCTTGTTTGACCAGTCTTTCTTTATTGACCATACATAGTAAGGAATGCCAAACTGATCTGCCACGTAGCGAAGGTCCTCGTGATTGCTGACGATACATGGAATCTCAACGTCGAGTTCGCCAGCCTTATAACGTGCAAGAAGATCGTAGAGGCAATGGCTCATCTTACTTACGAACAGAGCCATGCGAGGCTTCACATAGTTGAAATAGATGTCGAACTCCATCTCATATCGTGAACCGTACAATGTCTCAATATACTCCTCTATCTTCTCAGAAGGAATGGAGAACTCTGCAAGCTCCCACTCCACACGCATGAAGAAGCGGCCGTCAACCTTGTCCACATACTGGTCAAGGTAAACAATGTTACCATGATTATCTGTAATGAACTTGGTGATATCTGTAATAATACCCAGCTGATCCGGGCAATGTAGCAATAATATAGCAGTCTGTTGCATTTCCACTGTTTACGTTTTATTTTTATTTGTCAAAGGTCGAAGGTCAAAGGTCGAAGCCTTAGTCCTTAGTCCTTAATCCTTGGACCTTAGTCCTTAGACCTTAGTCCTTTGTCCATTTAAGATGCAAAAGTACAAATTTTTCAGCAAAACTGCAAGTTTTAGTTCTTATAATATCGCTTTTTGGAAAGTTTTTATTAATTTTGTAGCGAATATCTGAATTCCAAAAACTAAAACCATATATTTATGAAGAAATTATACTTATTTATGCTAACAGCCGGACTTTCCGTCTCTGCTGTAGCACAGCAAAAATTTGAGTTGGGCAAGCCCAATAACGACAACTACCGATACTTGGACAAGTATCAAGCCCTCAAGGAGTATATCGACCGCTCCAAATACCCTAACTTCAAACTCGGTGTTGGAACTACCGTAAACGACTATCTCAACAACTCATTGGTCAGGGATCTGACAAACAAGAACTTCAACGAGACAGTTGCAGGCAATGCCATGAAGATGGCAAGTTGTGTGGACGGCAATGGAAACATGAACTTCACCACGGTGAAGAACTATGTGAAGAAAGCTACGGAAGCTGGTCTCAGCGTCTATGGCCATACCCTCGCATGGCATTCACAGCAGCCTAATGGCTGGCTCAGAAAACTCCTTGCCGACAAGCCTGCTCCAGAGCTTACCGACGGTGATGTAGAAATAGTATCGGTAGCAGCAAGCAAGGACTTCCGCAAGACGCAGAGCGTGGGGTGGAAGGATGATGAAACTAAAAATGGGTTTAAAATCACATTTGATGCTACTGACGGTCTACACGTAAATGCGACAAAGTCATGCGCATACGAAGTGCAGTTTGTAGGCATGTCCGACATCATCCTCACAAAGGGCAAGACCTACAAGATGACCATGACCGTCAAGGGATCTAAGGCAGGAAAGGTTTCCGGTCGCCTCGGAGACTGGAGCACAGGTGCAAGTATCAACATTCCATTTACCACAGAATGGAAGGATGTGGAAATAAACATCAAGCCAACTATGGTTAGTAGCTTCATGCTTCTGCAGGTTCCTAACTACATTGGCGATGTCTATATCAAGAGCATCAAGATTGAGTCAAAGACAATGGGTAAGACCACTACCGAAGAAGACCGTCACTGTATCAAGGCTCATGCCACAGCAAGACAGTCTGATGTATGGGACAATCAGATGTGGCTCGTTCCGGGTTCATTCACTTCAGGAGCAAGCTATGTGTTCACAGCTGATGTTCGTGCCGACAAGCCAGCATACGCTTCTACACAGATTCATAAAGCCCCAGGCTCATACGTTGGCGACGGCATAGGCAACATCAATTTCACTACCGAGTGGAAGACTATTGTCTTAAGCGGAAAATTCGGCAACGCCGGACAGAGCATCGCCCTCAACCTCAGCGAATTTGCCGACGAGAACAACTATTACTTCGACAACGTAAGTCTGAAGATTGGCGGTGTTGAGAAGATGAAGAACGGCGACTTTGAGGGTACTGAGGTTAGCACATTCAAGGTCAAGGAGAATAGTGGTAATGTCGTTGATCCTACTATCAGCGAAGGCATTACCTACGTCTTTATTCCAAGCACCGTTCCTCTATCAAAGCAGGAGCGCCACGATACCCTCGTCTATGCTATGGACAAGTGGATCAAGGGCATGATGGAAGCTTGCGACGGTAAGGTAAAGGCATGGGATCTTGTGAATGAGGCATTGTCAGGCGATGGCAACGACGGCGAGGGCAACTATCTCTTGCAACACTCAGAAGGCTATAATCCTAACGGCACATGGGATGTAGGTGGTGATGCCTTCTACTGGCAAGACTTTATGGGCGACCTCGAATACGTTCGTCAGGCTTGCCGTTTGGCTCGTAAATACGGTCCTGAGGATATCGTTCTCTTCATCAACGACTACAACCTTGAGTCAGAGTGGGACGACAACAAGAAACTGAAGTCACTCATCAACTGGATAAAAAAATGGGAGTCTGATGGTGTTACCAAGATTGACGGTATCGGCACTCAGATGCATATCAGCTGTTTTGAGAACGAAAGCATTCTGAACAACATCAAGAGCCACATCACCAAGATGTTCGATCTCATGGCAAAATCAGGCAAACTTGTTCGTGTCAGCGAGATGGATATGGGTTATGTCCGTGGTTCAAACAGATGGGGATCATCCACAAAGACAAGCGACCTGACCGAGGCAGAGCACAAGAAAATGGCAGACTTCTACGAATGGATTCTCAAGGAATACTTCCGTCTCGTGCCTCCAGAGCAGCAATGGGGTATCTGTCAATGGTGTGGAACAGACGCACCTGCCAATAGCGGATGGCGCAAAAATGAGCCTGTAGGTATCTGGGATCTCAACTACTACCGCAAGCATGCCTATGCAGGCTTTGTTCGCGGACTTAACGGAGGTGAACCTACAGGTATTGACAGCATTGAGGCTGACAAGAAGATTGACACCTCTAAGGGCATCTACAACCTCAACGGTATGCGTATGCCTACAACCTCTCTCGACGAGCTCCCTTCAGGCCTCTACATCGTAAATGGCAAGAAGGTGGTGAAGTAAAAAGACCTCGAAAGAATAAAGAATAAAGTAGAAAGTGTAAAGAATAAAGTTAGGGGATGTGTCAGAATTGGCACATCCCCTTGTTATATCTTCAAGTTCACCTATTTCCTTTCGCTCTGTTATGCGTTTTGCAAAGCATCTCGCAATTCTCTATCGTACTGTCACCTCCACGACTCCATGCCGTAACGTGATCAGCATCCATTTCCGATAGTTTCCAGATGCGAGTCTTATTGGCATTATCTCCCATAGCACAATATGGGCAGTTACTATGCCCTTCTGCCATTGCCTTATCAGTTTGCTCCTTATACTTTTTCTTCTTAATATCATCATTAAATATTCTGACGTTGAGTAGAGCTTTATTTTCTTCCCTACCAAGAACATACTCGAAAATACCTTTTTTATTGTTTCCAATAAAATTGTCCTCAAGCAGTTCTTCTATGCGAGCACGTACATCATTAGTATTGTAAGGTTCGGTATGATATTTCTCATACAACCTACCCCATTCCAACCCCTTCATGCCTGGATATGGAGAACCGAACACACCCTTTGCCCAATCTATCACAGAATCAAAATAGTTTTGAAGTTCTGAGATATTTGTGTCATAACGATGACGAGCCATATATTCATCCACTTTGCACTCACCCTTAGTTACCCATTCCAATGCTTCTGCCAAAATATCCTGACGCTTTGGATTACCATTGACGTAGCATTGCCATTTTTGCATCTGAGGATTTTCGCTATTGCTATACACCTTCTTTGCATTAGTAACAAACGGTCCTGAATATATTGCATTAAAAGTTTCTTGTTCGTTAAGTGGTACTCCTTCTATATTTATTGTACGAAACCATTCTTTTATCTCTTTCTCTTCACCCTCACAAATATAAATAGTAAGGGGCGTATTTAATATCAATTCCTTCTCAGGAGGATTTAAACTGCTAAAATTCCATTTTGTCTTATTATCATCCGTGATAGCAAATTTTTCAGTAAGAAAACGACCAAGTGATGTAATTCGTTGCTGACCATCAAGAATCTCGTATTTATTCTCTGCAACTTTCACAAAATATATCAAGCCGAGAGGATATTTCTTCAGAACACTATCAATTACAGCAGCTTCTTTGTTTAGTTCACAATAAATATAGTGACGTTGATACTCTGGCTGAATGACGAGTTTGCCACCCCAACCATATAATCCTTTTCCCTCATTTTTGTCATAAACAAAACCCTCGCAGATATCACGAACGGTAATGTCGGTTCTTAATGTTGTTTTCATAGTTATTGTTTTTTGCGGATTAATATTCGTGCATACGGCTTTTGAGGAATACCATTATCCATATAGTATAACTGCCCATCGCGAAGACTTTTGTTCAATTTCTTTAGTTCACGCGGATAAGGTTTTAATCCAAGTTCTTTACCAGAATCTCCTTGTGTTTGACCTATAATTTCAAACTGCTCTGGACAATATTTGTCAAGGAAAGTAATCGGGACACCCATTTTCCCCTCGTAATCAAGGGGAATAGCATCAGAGTATGGAACTTCTATTGCATCATAGTTGGCATAATGAAAATACTCTTTTCCTTTTATTTCCTTATGCCTAGAAAACATAAGGTTATCTTCCATAGTCATAAGGTCGAGAGGATGATGACGCTTTCCATGCTCAAGATTTGTAAACCATCGTACTCCTTTTACTCTGATATAATGATTACCCTCTTCATCCACTCTTATACCCGCAGCTTCAAGTGGATAATCCTTAGGAACCATAAATTCTCTATCTCCACTAGAAATAGAAGACCCAAGCCATAACTTATTAGTTTTGATAAGAGGAAAAACTTCCTTGTATGTTATCGCATTCTGATTACCGATAATCACAAACTTTTTATTAGCCTCCATTATCCATGCCATAAACTCCCTAAACAAAGAAAAGGGCGGATTAGTAATGATAATATCAGCTTCATCTCTCAAAGCACATACTTCACGTGAACGGAAATCGCCATCACCTTCAAGATATTCCCATTGAAGGTCGTCGATGTTTATTCTGCCATTACCATCCACATCCCTATCAAGCACGAAAATCTTTCCGTGCGTCTTGCTTTTGTCCGCATTAAAATTAGGATTACTGGTCTCAAATAGTGTGGGCTGCCAAGCCTTTATCTTCTTCGACTCTGGAGCATAAGAGGTGGATATAAGTTTCTTAATTCCATAGTTCTCAAAGTTCAAGGCAAAGAACTTAGTGAAATTACTCCATTCAGGATCGTCACACGGAAGCAGAATCGTTTTATCTCGGAATACATCAGGATTGTATTCCACATACGCATTCATCTCTTGTTGAATGTCGCTATACTGAGTATAAAACTCATCATTCTTTCCGGCTTTCGCTTTTCCAAGGTTAGTATTAGCCATAATTGTAATAGATTAGATTTCGCATCAATCTATCATCTGGCTACGTATTTTAAAAACATAAAAAGGGGGTGTGAACCCTTCTTATGGTCTTCCGAGGCAAGCGTAGGAATACTGAACCTCTATCAGATTTAAGAATGCCCACACCCATAGAGGGTGAAGACATTGACCTATACTAAATCTGATAGTAGGCTCCCACGCTTACATACGGAGAAGCCAACCATTATTGGTGTGGTGTTTATTCAGATATAAAGTTTCCTACGCTTTTTCTGGAAGACCACAATAATAGTCAATGCTTTATTATTTTCAATATGTCGTGTACCGTTTCATCACATAGGATTTCACGATACAAGTGCAAAAGTAATCATTATTCCTGATAATTCCAAATTTCCACATGATTATTTCTCTTCATTTTCAAAAGGCTAACCTGAATTATTCCATAGTCATAATTATTTGAGTTACCTTGAAAAGAAAACGACGTAAGCATAGGTTGGTACGTTAACACTAAATTCCTTATTGTTACCTGTTACTTGTTACTAACATCAGTTTTCGGTAACAAGGAATTTTGTTCACGGTAATTACCAAATTTACAGACAATTATATTTCGTCGAAATCACGTTCGTTAGCATCATCCCTACCATACCTATCCTCAGGGTAGGTAAGGTAGGTATCATTTTAAGCCGGCATTCCGCGGAAGAGCAGAAGCGTTGGTTTGCTCAATATGTTGAGTATGAACTTGTTACACACCTTGAACAAAACATAATCAGCCATATATTCATTGTTTTACCTATACATACCTACCTAGCCTTGGCTAGGTAGGTAAAGTATAGAGAAGTAGAATAAAAATTATATCATTATTATATATATATTTATCTAACAATTACTGTGCCATTTTTCATATCAAGATTACATATACACTTACCTACCTTGGCTAGGTAGGTATGTGAAGAATATACAACATATCTACCTGTATATCTGTAAGTTATGCGCGCGCCATCAAACCTACCTACCTAGCCTTGGCTAGGTATAGGTAGGTAAAAGTAGTGATTTTCGCCCCGAATTGCCTTCGTCGTACCTCCGATATGCCTCAACACTGCCTCCGTTTCAAAAGCATCAAACGCACAATTCCCTTGTGTTTAAAGCGAATTATTAGGGGATTTATAGCGGAGTTAGTGCCCACCCACTTACATATTTTTCCTGATTTTGGTTTACAGTTTTAGTTGTTATTATACTGCATTCGTTGACATCATACTGAATTCGTTTAACCCGCATAGGAAAACTATAAACCTACCCCCAACTGAGTATGCTCAATTGGGGGTAGGTATGTGATAAACCCTTATTTCGATAGAAAATCGGAGTTGGGGAGATGCAAGAAACTAGTTGTTCTTCTTCAAAAGATTAAGCTTTACCTTTGGAGCAAGGGCATTGTTCGTCTTCTCGGTATATTCTGCGAGCCTGAGCTGTGCCGTACCCTTGATGTCTGCAATATTGGCACCTACCATGAAGTTATAGGTTCCTGCATCGGCTATCCAACGGCTGTTAGCCTCATCAAAGCTTGCAAGGTCACGCTGAGCGATAGTCATCTGCAAGGTCTGTGACTCGCCTGGCTGAAGGAGGTTGGTCTTGCCAAATGCCTTGAGTTCCTTCTCAGGCTTCTCAATAGAACCGTTAGGAGCAGCAACATATACCTGTGCAACTTCCTTACCTGCAACATTACCGGTATTCTTCACACTAACGCTAACGGTAATCTTATCACCAACCTTCTTGACTGTTGGCTTGCCAAACTCGAATGTGGTATAGCTCAAGCCATAGCCGAATGGATAGGCTACATCCTTGTTCCATGTGTCGAAATAGCGATAGCCAACCCATATATCCTCCTCATGATTGGTGTAATCGCGTCCCTGAATGTTGTCACGGCTATAGTTGAGCAGATTCTCATAACCGAAAGCAGGCATTTCGACAGGGAAATTACTTGTTGACGGATGATCAGTTGCAAAGATAGGCCAAGTCATAGTGAGACGACCTGAAGGACAAACCTTACCAGTCAGAATATCCACAACACTATTTCCGCCCTCTTCACCAGGCTGCCATGCCACGAGGATAGCATCTGCAATTCCTCTCCAGCTTGAAGTTTCAATCACGCTACCAGAATTGATAACAACAATAACAGGCTTGCCAGCAGCATGATACTGGGCACTAACGCTCTGGAGCATCTTCAGTTCAAGTTCGGTAAGACCAAACTCACCTCTGATACTTCTGTCGATACCCTCACCAGCCTGACGTGAGATAGTGAAGATAGCAGCATCAGAATTGGCTACCTGACGAGAGATGCAGAGGTCGCTAATCTCGACCTCAGGCACTTTCTGGTCGCCCATAGCAGGAGCCTCAAACCAACGGTCAGGAGTACGGTCAGCCTCAAACTTCAGTTTAGCAAAGGCAATATACTTCTGATAAAGTTCGGTAAGATCAGCAGTTGTTTCAATGCCGGCATTCTTCAATCCTCCCACAAGGTCGATGATATAAGGAGTATGTACGCAACCAGAGCCTACTCCTCCAGAAAGGAAGTTGTAGGAGCCAGTTCCGAAGAGCGCCACCTTCTTGATATTGTGCATAGGAAGGGTGTTGTTGGCATTCTTGAGAAGCACCATACCCTCGGCAGCAGTCTCGCGAGTGATGGCTGCATGAGCCTTAAGATCAGGAGCATCAGATGCCTTGTAACCAGCAAAATGTGGAGTCTTAACGATGTATTCGAGCATTCTGCGAACACACTTATCCACATCCTCAATCTTGAGTTTACCGCTATTCACGCCATCAACGATATCCTTTACCTGTTCAGGTGAACCCGGTTCCATAAGGTCGTTACCAGCCTTCACCTCATTGATAGTGAAGAGACCTTGACTCTCACGCTTTCCGATCCAGTCGGTCATTACGATTCCCTTGAAGCCCCATTCATCGCGGAGAATAGTTGTGAGCAGATCATAATTGCCTTGAGCGTAAGTGCCGTTGACTGAGTTGTATGACGACATGATTGTCCATGGATTACTCTCTTTTACTGCAATCTCAAATCCCTTGAGGTAAATCTCACGGGCAGCACGCTGGCTGAGACGCTCGTCCACACGAGTACGGCTTGTTTCCTGAGAGTTAACGGCATAGTGCTTTACACTAACACCAACACCTTCACTTTGAACACCATTGATATATGCGGCAGCTATCTTACCTGTAAGGAGAGGATCTTCACTATAATACTCGAAATTACGTCCACAGAGAGGATTACGGTGGATATTGACACCAGGACCGAGGATAACATCGCAGTTGTATTCCTTGGTCTCATTACCGATAGCCTTGCCCACACGCTGCGCAAGGTCGATATTCCATGTAGAGGCGAGACAAGTGCCTACTGGGAAACCCGTAGCATAGAATGTCTTCTGAGTTCCCGGGCGTGTCTGGTCAATACGGACTCCGGCAGGACCATCTGTGAGGATAGTCTCAAGAATACCAAAGCGCTCAATGGCTACAGTAGTGCCGGCAGCTCCAGGTACGGTACGTGCAGCAGAACCTGCAACAGCTACAGGCGAGAAGAAATCAAAGAGTCCACCAACGAGAAGCTTTGCTTTCTCCTCAAGTGTCATTGCGGATATTACCTCGTTGATATTATCCTTTGTAAGCTTAGGGGCTTGCGCCGATGCATTTAGACTCATAACTGTCATTAGGGTTAAGATTGATTTTTTCATAAAAAGAGGGTAATTAAAAGAGACAGACGGCCCCTCACAAGTGGCCCCTCACCTGCCCTACGGGCATCCTCTGACACATACTCGGAGATACTCAATCTCCGACTTCCCCAAGGGGCGAGGAGGAAGTTACCTTTTATCGCTTGTGAGGTATTGTTACAAACTTTTCCCTCGCCCTTGGGGGAGAGGGTGTCCGAAGGACGGGTGAGGGGCCCTTGTTTATAGTGTCGTTAATATTGTATTCATCTTCCAGTTTGTCTCGTTCCATTCAGAGCCGAGGGTTGAGTCCTTGAGGATTCCGCCTCCGCCGTATAGGATGGCTTTCCCGTTATGGAAATGACCACAACGGAGATTGACAAAGAGGTTTGTCTCATTATCCTCATCCAACATTCCCACGACACCAGAATAGTATTCCCTGTCATAGCCTTCATTCTCTCTTATGAAAGCAGCAGCCTCCTTTGCAGGCAAGCCGCATACGGCAGGTGTAGGATGAAGTGCCTTTATCAGATGATGAATGATGGGTGACGGTTGTTGGGTGTTAAGAGGTGGTGCCAAGTGGAACTCGGTCTTGAGATGCACAAGCTGTCCTGCACGTGAAGTGTATGGTCCTTCTTCCTCAAGGATACGGGCGTATGGACTTACGGTTTCACGCACATAATCAGCCACAATCTCCTGTTCCTTACGGTTTTTCTCGCTCCACACGATATTCTTCACAGGCACGGTATCAGGAACCGACATAGTGCCGGCAAGTGCCATTGTGCGATAGTGGTTACCGCTACCGGAGACAAGAATCTCAGGGGTACAGCCCATCCACATTCCCTCGCCAGGTATCTGCGCAAGATAAATCATCATGCGAGGGTAAAGGCTACAGGCACGATTGAAAGCCTCCATCAATCCCTCTTCGTTATCATCCCATTCCCATTCACTTGCACGGGAAAGAACGAGTTTTGTAAACTCCCCTTTCTGAAGGGCTGACATAAAAGCAGCAAACGCCTTGGCATAAGATGACGGATTCTGGGTAATCTGTGCGGGAGGCTGGGTGTTGGGTGTCAGTTGTTGGGTGATAGGTGTTGGCTGTTGGATACCTTCAAACAGAAGCACATCATGCCCAGACTCAAGGTCATAGGGAATCATTACGAAGCCTTTCCTGCCCCGTATATCATCGATAGACTGCAGTCGTATGACATTATCACATTCTATCCTTATCGCTTCACTTGAATATGGAAGTCTGTATATTACCATAAAAATATAACAAACGGCCCCTCACCTGCCCTGTGGGCATCCTCTCCCCAAGGGGCGAGGAAGAAAGTATGTATTGTACCCTCAAAGGAGTCCTCATGACGTAAAAATGTAACATTTCCCTCGCCCTTTGGGGAGAGGGTGTCCGAAGGA
>Ga0326513_10002449_pt1 | contig 13732 bp, 10 predicted proteins | sample 2_2465_0518_D_FD_203654 | JGI IMG/M metagenome (GOLD analysis project Ga0326513, IMG submission 203654) | Bovine rumen microbial communities from UC Davis, California, United States - 2_2465_0518 | ecosystem: Host-associated > Mammals > Digestive system > Stomach > Rumen | place: USA...
AATGTCTTGAAGAAGTTTTTGTGCGTCAATGCGTGTGCGATAAAGTCGAGGCTGATGACTTGATTGCATACTACGTGAATAATAAAGAGCCGAATGAAAGAATTGTCATAATGTCCAATGACCGTGATTTGACACAGTTAATCAGTGAAGATGTGATTGTGTACATTCAAGGCCAGAAAAAATTCATCAACACCAAGAATCATACCACTGAAATCGGTTATAATTATCAGAATGTATTACTGAAGAAGATTGTGTGTGGTGATGCGTCTGATAACATAAAGGGTATAAAAGGTGTTGGTGAAAAGACATTTCTTGATAAGTTTCCTGAAGTAAAGGAACGTAAAGTGACGCTTGAAGAGATTATTGAAAGGGCAAGGCAAATAAACGAGGATAGAGCAAAGGAAAAGAAGAAACCGCTTAAGTGGGCTGAGAACATTGTTAACGGAGTAACAGATGGCGTACAGGGTGACAAGGTATATGAGATAAACAGAAAAGTCATTGACTTAAAGAACCCGATATTGTCTGAAGATGCAAAAGAGTTGATGGATTCTATGATGCATGCGCCGCTCGACTCCGAAGGACGGTCACTTTCTAACCTTTATGAGATATTGATGAGAAACGGAATTGATGACCTTCGTGATGAAAACAGATTCAGTTCATTTTTTTATGAGTATAAGATGCTAATTGACCGAGAAACAAGATGACAGGAAAAATTTTAATTGTCGTTCTTGCCACTATTGTATTCGGTGGCAGAATGTTATATCTTTATTTTCAAAAGAAAAATACCGGTGTAAAGTAATTTTTTATACTTTCGTGTATTGAAATTACAATTTTAGTAGTACCTTTGCTAAAAACCAGTAGAAATTCACATTTAACTTTAATTTTAATAACTAAATGGTAACTAAAGAAAAACAAAAGGACGTAAGCGTTAACAACGATGCGTACAAAGAGAGATTTCAGTTTATCGTTTATTCTAATCAGAACATCATTTGCCAACGTTACTTTAGAATAAACGGTTTCAACAGTGACTCCATTGGTTCAGTTGACCTCAAGCAAGTGCTTGATGAGTGTGTGGCAATGATTAAGCAGGATTTGGAGTATAAGAGTTTTGTCTATCAGACATTAATCAATGACGAACCTGTGAAGATGACGGGCTTCCTTGAAGACCCTGCAAGCATTTCCGACTTATGTCATTTGACAAGTACACTTGTAGATGGCGAAGTGACTTTGAGTGATGGCAGAACAGTCGACAAGTCTTACCTGTATTATGACAGCAAGGCTGATGACGTCTATGGTGACTCAGAGCACCTTGAACCGTGGGATATCACGTTCAAATTTGAGTTTCGTGTTGATGAGCGTCCTGTCTATGAGCGTATTTGGGACGGCACTGTGTATCCTAAGCACATAAGAAACAGTGTTGATTTGTCTAACACTGGTTCTAATGCTGACCCAAAATCAATCCAATTGAACTCGATTGACGGAGTTTTGCAGTATGTCAAAATTGGCAGACCGAATCTTGTCTATAACATCATTAAGAAGATTGTAGGCGTTATGAGTGGCGGCTTTGACGACCCATATCATTATACGAACACCATAACCATTGGCGACTTCGAGTATTCGTACTACAACTACGACAATGATTATTTTGATTCATGGAAACGGGCTACCTATGAGAAAGGTGCAAAATACCGCCAATGGCTGACTCGATGCGAGAAGTTTTCGGATATGGGCGGCTTGTTTCCGAAAGAGTGGACTCACATAGAAAAACATTTGTAAAACTTTGGGCGGTGAAATTCCGCCCATTTAAATAATATTTCTGATGGCAAAAACTGTAGATAAAAGTAATCTTGGGTATCTTGGGGAAGATTTTCAGATTAAACTCGTTAAATGTTTTTTCGAGGACAAGAAATACTTTCTTAAGATGGAGCACATTATTGACCAAAATATGTTCACGAATGAGCATCTTAGGCGCATTGTGGGCTACCTTAAAGACCGTTATCAGAAGACAGATGTTGTTTCCACTTACGAAGAGATACGAATCATTGCTAGAAGCCAAATTACTGACAGTGTGAGTGTTCGTTATGTCCTTGAGACTATCGATAGGATTGAAAAATCAACACTTGAGGGGCTTGACCTCATTGAAAGTGAGTCTGAGAAATTCTTCAAGCAGCAGAATCTCACCAAAGCGATTAATAAAGCGCAGGATATTATCAAAAAGGGTGATTTTGATTCATATCCCTTAATTGAGGATATGTTCAAAAAAGCACTTGAGTTCAATACGAAGGAAGAGTTCGGATTTGGTATTTTTGACAATCTTGAAGACAATCTTCGTGATGACTTCAGAGAGACTATTACAACCGGATGTAAGGAACTCGACGATGCGTTAGGCGGCGGTCTTGGCCGTGGTGAACTTGGTCTTGTCGTAGCACCGTCTAATGTCGGTAAGACATCGTTGTGCGTTGGATTCAGTGCTGCTGCCGCCACTTCTAAGACTCGTGACAATAACTTTAACGGATATAAGGTTTTACATTTCTTCTTTGAAGACAAGGAAGGGGCAATTCAGCGCAAATATTATGGAAATATCCTTGATATTGACGCGATGGATTTGAGCAAACCTGATGTTCGTCCTATGGCAATTGAGGAACTCAAACGCAAACGTGATGAAGAGACTATGTATAAGGATAACGTGCGTATTGAGAGACTTTCTGACGGCGAATATACGGCTTCTGATATTCGAAGGAAAATACAATCATATAAGGCACGTGGATTCAAGCCTGATTTGGTGATTATCGATTATTTCGAGTGCATTAAGCCTGAACGTGACAGCAATATGCGTGATAGTGAATGGTCTAAGGAGGGCGTTACTATGCGTAAATTGGAAAGCATATGCAATGAAGAGAATATTGCGATGTGGGTTCCGATTCAAGGTACTAAGGGTTCTCTTGGCGCGGATTTCGTTGGTCTTGCTCATGCAGGCGGTTCTGTCGCAAAGATTCAAATCGGTCACTTGGTTATAACCCTCGCTCAGAACGATGACCAAAAACAACAAGGAAGAATGAATGTATTTATTCAGAAGTTGAGGGCTACAAAAATTGGACGTAATAAATTTATCGGCGTGAAATTCAATAATGGCACAGGAAAATTTGATATGTCTGATTTGGACAGTATGGACTCGATGGCATACGAGGATTCAATCACGTCTCAGCAGAATAAAGTTGCGAAAAGCATTTTGAACGATAGTAGAAAAAATAGATATTAATAACAATATAAAACAATAAAGTCATGACAGTATACGATTTTTGGGCACCATGGTGCGGTCCCTGTAAGTCATTTGCACCGATTCTTGATAAAGTGGCGGAAAAGAGAAACCTTCAATTGGTTAAGGTGAACACTGAAGACGATACGGAGAATATCGCAGAAAGGCATAAAATCAGAAGCATCCCTACTGTAGTTGTCACTGACGACGAAGGAAATGAGATTGGACGTTTTGTCGGTACGAAGAGTGAGAATGATTTGAATGAGTTCTTTGACAATATCAGCGAGTAACATATGGACGATAAACTATTGAAATATTTTCATGGAGATGATTTTGCCGCATCAACGTGGGAAAATAAATACGCGTTGAGAAAAGATGGCGAACTTATCGAGCATTCTCCGGATGAGATGCACATGAGACTTGCGAAAAAATTCGGCGATATAGAAAGCAGATATCGCATTTCGGATTCTCCTTACACGTCAGACCATTATAAACGTATCTATGCGGATATGCACAAGGGGCTTGGCTATGAAACGATTTACGAACTTTTCAAAAATTTCGAGTATATCATCCCTGCTGGTTCTGTAATGTCCGGACTTGGTTCAGAAAAGCCGGTATCGCTTTCGAATTGTTTCGTTCTTCCGTCTCCGAAGGATTCGTATCCTTCAATTATGGAGACAAGAATGAAACAGGTGGAGTTGATGAAACGTCGTGGCGGCGTCGGATACGATTTGTCTAATCTTCGTCCGCGTGGTGCTGCCGTAAATAATGCGGCTATTACAAGTACAGGCGCAGCATCGTTTATGGATGTTAACTCAGATGTCACTAATGAAGTATCACAGAATGGTAGACGTGGCGCGTTGATGTTAAGCATTAACGTTCAACATCCTGATGTTGAAGAATTCATTGAGAAGAAACAAGACTTGACGAAGGTGACAGGCGCGAATGTTTCAGTACAGGTTACGGATGAGTTTATGAAAGCGGTTGAGAAAGATGAAGATTATTTGCTCAGGTGGCCTGTTAGTGATGATTTGATGCATGTATTGGAAATCGAGGGGTGTGGCATATACTTAGACCCGTATAAGTGCGAAAAACTTGAATATGGCAAACTGTATAGATGGGAGTACCCGCATGGCGAATATTATGCAGAACGAAGGGGTGTATATGGTTATATCAAGAAGGTACGTGCACGTGATTTGTGGAATAAGATAATCCATTGTGCGTGGAATACTGCTGAACCCGGCATTATTTTCAGAGACAGTATGATTAACTTTGCGCCTGATGGTGGGTATGAGAAATACAGAATGGTATCCACAAATCCATGCGGTGAGATTGGCATGGATGGTAATAATTCTTGCCGTCTTATCGCGCTTAACTTGCTTTCATTTGTCGATGACCCATTCACTGAGAATGCGAGAATCAATACCGAGAAAACCTACGGAATCACTTATGCTGCAATGCGATTGTGTGATGACCTTGTAGACCTTGAGTGCGAAGCAGTTGAGAACATTATCAATGCGATATCGGATGATGACGAAGTATCAAAGAAAGTATGGAGAGAGATTTACGATAAGGGAAAACGAAGCCGTAGGGTGGGTCTTGAATTCACTGCTTTGTCTGACATGGTTGCCGCATTGGGCAAGAAATTCTGTACAGAAGAAGGTAATGCAATCGTCGATAAGGTAACAAGGCTTATGATGTCCGCTTGCCTTGATTGTCAGGTTGACTTGGCTATTGAACGTGGCGTTTTTCCTGATGCTGATATCAAGTGTGAGGGAAAAAATGAATGGTTCAAATATATTAAAGAAGAATATCCTGAGCGTTATGAAAGGATGAAGAATCACGGAAGACGCAATATTTCGTTCACAACTGCCGGACCGACAGGCTCTTTGAGCATTCTCACAAGGACTTCATCCGGTATAGAACCATTATTCCTTCCGTATTATGTCCGCCGTCGTAAGTGTATGACAGAGAACGACAGGGTTGATTACGTCGATAAGATGGGAGTTAACTTCTCAGAGTTCGTAATTGTTCACCCACAGTTGAAGGTGTGGGCTAAGGTACATTACCCGAATCTGTCTGATGACATTGATAACGGAAACCTTAGCGAAAGCAGATGGAAGGAACTTTATGAAGAGTCTCCTTGGTATCAGGCTTGCGCTCAAGATATTGATTGGAGAAAACGAGTAGAGTTGCAGTCCATAGTTCAGAAAAACCTTATCACGCACAGCATTTCTTCAACTGTAAATCTTCCGAATAAGGTTACTGAGGAAGAAGTGTCTAACATTTATCTTGAAGCGTGGAGAAAAGGGTTGAAGGGTATAACTGTTTATCGTGACGGTTCTCGTGAAGGTATCATTATCCAAAAGGAACAGAAGAAGGAAGATGACAAGTTCGACAGTTATATTTCTGCACCGAAACGTCCTAAGACTTTACCTGCCGATTTCTACGTTACTCGTGTAAAGGGTGAAACCTTCTTTGTCATGGTCGGTCTTTATCACGATAAACCTTATGAGATTTTCGTTTACAAGACGCATGACGACGAAAAGACATCATATGGTCAGCATCGTGGAGAAATCACGAAGATTAAACGCGGAGTCTACAAATATACTTCCGATTTGCTCATAATCGACAATATCAATGGCGAATTGACCACTGAAGAGTTGGCTACTGCCATTTATTCGTCTATGCTGTTAAGACACGCTGCACCGCTTGACTGCATTATTAAGACTGCCCAAAAGGTTGATGACAACATCACTAGTTTCACTGCCGCTATGACAAGAATCCTCAAAAGGTATCTTAAGGATACAATCATTGAAGGTGAAGTTTGCCCTGATTGCGGCGGAAAACTGATTAGGGAGAACGGATGCATCAGATGCCTTGACTGTGGTTGGTCACGGTGCGGCTAAAGAATTGTTATTTGCGAAGGGAATGCGGTCAGAAATGGTCGCATTTTCTTGTTTTATGCACTATTTATAAGAAAATAGTATAAATTATGAAAAGAACAATACGATTAACAGAGAGTGATTTACATAGGATAGTGGAAGAGTCGGTAAATCAAATATTAATATCTGAGGGGCTTTTTGATATGTTTAGGGGAAGAGGGAATTCTCAAGGACAACAAAATGTTCAAATACCAAATGGCTTTTCAAAAAATTGGAAGGATGTTTGCAATAGTTCGTCCGCGTATCAGCAATATTGTCGTGTAATGGAATTTCGTACTAATATAGGAAAGTTATATTGCGCGTACGATGAAAACGATATGTATGGCAAAAATGCGTCTGCTTATCTGAAACGATGTGGAATTAATGTTGAGAACGCCGAATTCTTGAGATTTGAAAACCCGAATTGGAATGGAAGAACGTGGGACAAAAAACCTGAAGCACGAACTGGTTATGGTGACACAAGATTTGGACCCGGTGACTTTGTTGAGATGGGAAGTGCAATGAGATAATTAAAATGATAGAGCAATAAAATAAGCCCACAACTCTTAATTGAATTGTGGGTTTATTCATTTTTATGGCACGTAAACAATTAAACGTCGTCTTCGTCGTATTCGTTTTTGTCGAACACCTTGTCAATAATGTCAAAGATATTTCCGATTACCACGTTGTGCTTCTTTGAAATGAAGTTATTGCTGTTTGCGTCTTCATCTACAACAGCCAAGATGCTTTCAGGTGTTACACCGTCTTCCAAGAAAGCATTAACGTCAGATTCGGTAAGTGCATCGATTGCCCTGTTATATGCTTCAACATCTTTCTTGATTTCTTCTTGTTCAAGGATTTTCATGCGTTCGAGATAGTCTTTTTTGATTTCTTCCCAATCCATACCGCATTCTTTTGTATACGGAGGTTCTTTGTCAACCAAAAGCCAGAACTTGATTTCCTTGTCTTCCATTGTCATAAGTTCCTCGTATGTGTCTTGGTCTTTTTTGTTGTAAGGTTGACCCGCAACGAGTTGACATTCTTCTTCAGTGAACGTTTTTCTATCCTTCGGGTTTGTTATAAGGATATTATCGATTTCTTTACCCTTTTCATTAATGGATGTTCTTATGTCTCTTGAGAAGCATACGAGCAATGGGCGAATTCTCTTATTGAACATTTCGATGTATTTTGCCACGTTGTATTCGAATGAATCATCGCAATAGTGGTCATCATCGTCCTCGACTACATCGTTAGGGAGTAATACACAGTTGAAGATGATTTCATCCTGTTCTTTGAAAGTTTGCCCATATTTCATTCTGCCGAAAACGTTCTTTTTAATCCACTTTCCGTTTTCGTCCTTCATCTTGTCAGGTGACTGTTTCTTTTCCTTGTTGTATAGGCGTTCAAGTTCTTTTGACACATCGGTTTCCTGACCGTCTATTGTTGCGAAATAGTGTGTAACACGTTTCACGTCGCTGTCGCCCTTCTTAGTTCCTGTGTTGATGTAGTAGATGGAATCGCCCATATCTACTTTCAAGTTATTCTTGATTACCAACTCATACCATGCTTGACGAGCCTTTTTATTGCCGGCGGCTGTCAATTCATTACAAGCGGCTTTATATGTCTCTATGTTTGTCTTTATCTTTCCGATTGTCGCGATGTCACGCAGGGGAATCTGAAGATTATATATCTTTTCGATGTAATCGTAATATGATTCGATAAAATCACGCCCACGTCCTTCAAGAAGCATTCGTATACCGTCAGCCAAGAATTTTTCGATGTACTTTGGCATTTTCTTCGATTTAATCGTATTGCCGACAAGTTTAATACTGCCATCAGGCATGAGGTCTGCATAGTTTTTGCGTGAGAACTGAATACAAGCCACACATTCTTCATCTATACCGAGGCCATTTTTAAGTACGCCACCGTTATACGCTGTGTTAAGGTATGTGTCTTCAAATTCCGCTACATCGGCATCTACCATTGTATATGCTTTATCTTTCTTTACATTTCGCCCGAGACCCTTACCGATATACGGATTTTCTGCCGTGTATCTGTATTTTTTCGGCTTTTGGAAGTTAAATCCGTCCGTATCTCCAACGACAGGCGTGTAGTTGTAGTCGTCACTTAGATTAGCGTTATTGAATTTAGAGATATTGCTGAAATGGTAAATCATAAGACGTAACATCTGACGTCCAGTGCAAGTTGTCTGTTCAGGACCGATACAGTTTGTGTCAGTCCACGGGAAAGGAGTTCCGCTTGAACTTCCGCCGAAATAAGAGTTTCCTAAAATCTTCAAAGGCAACTGAAGCGTGTTCGCGGCATTTTTAAGTTTCTTTTCATCTGAAATCTGGTTCTTCACTTCAGCAACACGCTTTGCGTCTTGTAACTCTGCCAACAGTTCTTTCAACTCGTCAACCTTTATTCCGTGGACTGCCTTAAGTTCCTTATAGTGCTCACGTTTTGACAACACGTATTCGAGCATAAGGAGCAGCACATCCATAACATCTACATCATTCTTGATGCAGAACGTGAGGATGATTGAAGGATAAAGTGAATTGTAGTCGAGTTTAACGATATCCGCAACGTATCCGACTTTGATAAGCCTTGACAATCCACCGACAAATGGACGTTTGGAAATAATTTGCGGGATTGCCAAGTCATTCTCATAACTCCAAGCAAGCATAATATACTTCCAAATTGCGGCAGTACCCATAGTACAGACCTTCTCAAACGGCACAGGAAGCATTTTAGCCACAAGGAAGTTAGACTGATTGTATTGCAACTCGACTTTATCGGTCTCATAAAGGTCATCAAGCAGGTAGCGTTCGCCGATATACTCGCCTGTTACTATTGTGAACCTTTCACCTGTTTTTGGATTAACGACAAATCCATCTTCTTCAACATACCCTTTGGATTTATCGTATTTCATCCATTTTCCGTTGGAGTCGTCAAACAGATATGCGTTATCAGTATCGTGAGAAACAGTACTGATTTGTTTACCGGGAATATATACACGGTTTGGCTTATTTAATCCCGAAAATTTGGTGATGTATTTAAGGTTTGCGGATTTGATGTTTGAGTCGATTGCCATCGCACGTCTTACCGCAAATAACGAGTCGGTGAGAATATGCCCCCACATTACAGTGGGAAAATAATATTCCATTTCACCGCCAAGTTTAAGGACTTGTTGTTTTTTCTTCTTGTATACGCCACGCGGAAGATATTCACTTGATACTTCAACCATTCCGCCAAGCGGCTCAAGACGCACATCATCAAAGTTCCAGTCGAAGTTTTCTGTGTTATGTCCTGTTACGACATCTGGCTGCACTTCCTTAATTGTTTGGAAGAATTCACGCAATGCGGCAATTTCGTTTTTGCGTTTTTCTTCACCCACACCCTTAACCTTTATGATTTTCTCGAAACCTTTATTGGTTCTTATACCGATTTGGTCGATTGAATCTTTTTGTGGGTTAAGTCCTGTGGTCTCCAAGTCCCAAGGCATTCTTACAAGGTCATCATAATCGTCATATCCCTTGAATTGCCTTTTACCGGTTGCAATCATAAATTGCTCAACGGGTGAAACTGCTATGTAGTCTCGCCTTCCGTAGTTTTTATCTCTTTGTGTCGGGTAGATTGGTACACCACCTTCTTTGAAGAAACGTATGAATTTTGAATAGGACATAGCACCTTTTGCGCGGAACAATACGCGATATCCGTCAGCCATTCTTTGCGGTACTGTACCATCGTCACGACTTATCCTAAGACCTTTGCATTCGATTCCCCATTCAGACAACTTCTTTTTAGTTAACTCTCTATCGCCGCCGAACAATTCCCTGCCTGCGATTTGTTTTGCCCAAACAAACGGATGAAATGCTTCTTTTTTTATCCTTTTTGCGCCATCATCACGTCTATATATGATGGTAGCCTTTTCATCATCATAACTGCATTCAATTTTGATGATGCGTTCCATTGGGTCTTTACCATCAAAAAACGCTTGTATTTTTTCTTGTGTGATTTTGTTTTCGTTTTCCATTACACTATTTAACTTCGTGTGTTTCAGTTAAGAACATTAACGTGTTCATCATGAAACCAATATCTATTTTGGCAAAGGTACTACTTTTTGCAGTTCAATTTGGCTTGAAATAAAAACAAAATCTGCTTTTTTATATTTATGGTATATAATGTTTATTGATAATGGCAAAGAGACAGCATTACGGCATAAAGTTCCCTTCAACAGCGACTTCGTTCGAGAACACATACCTTGATTTGTGTCAGAATCCTATGGACGGCATAAAATCACAGATGATGCATCTCATATTTACGCCGGTTGGACAAAGATTAAGGAAACCGAATTTCGGTTCTAAGTTAATTCAATTCATCTTTAATCCCGATGATAGCCAAACTTGGGATGACGTTGTTACTGAGATACGTGATATGGTTGCTAAGAATATCCCGAATTGCAGTTTGAAGGATATAAGAATCTATGAAGTTGAGGATGGACGTGGACTTGTTGCCGATATCCAATACAATGTTACCGCAAACGGTACGACTATTCCTGACCGTATAATAACAAATTTATGATAAAATAACACATAATGGCAGAAAATAAAATATCCTATCTTTCAAGAACGTATGGTGATTACAAGAATGAAATCCTTGACGTTACGAAGAAATACTATGGAGATGTTTTCGATAGTTTTAATGACGCTTCTGTCGGCTCTTGGTTTGTAGATATTTTGGCTGACGTTGCCGATACTTTGAGTTACAATATCGATAGGGCTTATCAAGAGACTTCGGTTAATTCGGCTAATGAATTACGTTCACTACTTGCAATCGCACGTACTATGGGGTGTAAGATTCCCGGAAGAAAGGCTGCGATTGTCGAAGTTGAATTGTCTTGTGAGATTCCTTTGAATCATCAGGGTTCTACATCAGACGGAGACCAATCACAGGCGGACGAAAGTTATTGCCCGTATATTAGGCGTGGTACGTTGTTTTCGACTGGTTTGCAGACATTTGAACTTGTCAATGATGTCGACTTTTCAAAGCAGTTCGATGATAACGGTTTATCCAACAGACAGATTATACCGACAAGAGACTCTAACGGTAATATTGTAAGTTATACCTATAGGAAACTTGCGATTGCTATGGCCGGACAAAGCAAAATCTACAAGAAGACTATCAATAGGGCTGATATTAAACCGTTTATGGAAGTCACACTTGAAGATGACGGCATTCTTGGTGTTGAGAGTATTATAGTCAAGAAGGGTCGTGATTTTGTCAATGACCCTGCGATGTCTGAGTTTTTCGTTGAGAAGGAGCATTATACAGTACCGTCCACCACATCGAGCACATTATCTAATATTGAGGTTGAGCGTTTCTTTGAAGTAGATAACCTTGCAGAACAATATAGATACACGTATGAAGTCGAAGAGTCAAAATATACGATAACTGATGATTGCGGAAATACGGTTGAGTTTACCCAATACAATCCTGTGTGGGTTGTTACTGACAAGTTTGATGTCATAGAGAACACAGTGAAACCTGGTGACGTGAATAGTGATGGAAAAGTTGATATCACCGATGTAACATCTCTTATTAATATGCTTTTGAACGGCTCTTCTAGTTCTACACCAACACAGAATCTTAGCGTTAACAGCCACGAGATTAGAAGTGTTGTTCGCGGAAAATGGGACAGACTTAAAAACAAGTTTATCACTGAATATACGGATAAATGGGCGTTAAAAATTATCTTTGGGCGTGGATTACGTAATGAATATGGCGAAATACCTGAAGATGCTGATGCATTCACACAATATATGATGTGTAAGATGAATGCGAATGATTATATGGGCGTTTTACCTGAAGCCGGTAATACTATGTATATCCTTTACCGTGTTGGCGGCGGTGCACAAAGCAACATTGCTAAGGACACGTTAAAGAGCATCATCTATATCAATATGAGCATTGAAGGCAATAGCGAAGACAAGGAAGACTCTGTAAAGAAACGTCGTGTCGCCGATTCACTTACAGTTACTAACACAACGCCGTCATATGGCGGAAAGGATGAACCGAGCGAAGAAGAGATAAAGTATCTAATCAAGTACAACAATGCTTCGCAAAACAGATGCGTCACACTTCACGATTATGAAGCGAGAATTATGCAGATTCCGGCTAAATTCGGCTGTCCATTCCGTTGTGGCGTTACTGAGGAGAACAACAAGGTCGTAATTTACACGCTTGGTCTTGATTATGATGGAAAACTGAAGAGTGAACTTGCAGAGCAGGTGGCCGAAAACATAAAGAGTTACATTTCAAACTATAGGATGATTAATGATTTCGTTGAAATACGCTCCGGTAAAATCATTAATCTTTCTTTCGAGGCTGAAATCTATGTCGATAAGTCTTATGATAGGGGAGACGTAGTTCGTAGGGTTATTGACACAATTTACGACTACATGGACATCAGACGCCATAGGATGGGTGATGATATTTTTGTCGGCGATATCGAGAAGGAAATCTCAAAACTGGATGGTGTTCAGAATCTCGTTTCACTTAGGGTTTTCAATCAAGTCGGAACATTGAACGGATATTCAGATAACTGCATTTCACAGGAACTTGTTTATCGCGGAAAATGTGATGGGCTTGATGATAAAGGAACTGACCAAAGTACAGATAACGAAATAGACCTTAAGAAATCGGATAAGATGTTGTTCACGGAAGCGAATAGTATGTTTGAAATTAAGTACAAGAATAGGGACATCAAAGTGATAGTAAAACAGAGGTCATAAAGTTTATTATTTTGCAATCGTATTGGGGAAGCGTTCAGAAATGGACGCTTTTCTTGTCTTGATAAAAATGTGGTTTTCAGTTTATTTACTTTAGAAATCTTTATTTTATATGGGATGCAACTGTAAGAAGAAATATGATGCTTTGCGTAAGTTTTCGGATAATCCTGTGGATGATACCGAAAAAGACAATATATTTTGGAAAATATTAGTGTTTTTTGCTAGAGCGATTTGCGGGATTTTGCTTGCGCCGTTAATTATTGTTATAATGGTGCTGTTTTTAGCGTACATTATCGTGTGCCTTATTTTTGGCATTAATCCTAAAATTAATTTGAAAATACCGTTTAAGAAAAAAGGTAATGGAAGAAAACAAGACTTATAGAATACGCACGAAGGTTGGCGATGACTCTGATAAGGTGATTCAGGTCAAACTTGACCAACATTATGACAGTTTCGAGATTTTGTCTCTTAAGATAGACCAGACTAACAACTACAAGACATATGAATCTGATTATGGTGTTGTTGTCGGACGTGTCTTGGCGAATGGCGGATTCGGTATACCGAATGCAAAGGTGTCCATTTTCATCGAAAGTGATGGTAATGACAACCTTGAGGACAGGATTCTGTATCCGTACAAGTCACCGACAAGCAAGAACGCTGATGGGGTTCGCTATAACCTTTTGACTGATTTTCTTGATAAGGCTTGCTATCAGAATGTCGGTACGTTTCCAAACAAGAGACTTGTGTTGGATAATGACGAC
>Ga0326513_10002451_pt1 | contig 13729 bp, 10 predicted proteins | sample 2_2465_0518_D_FD_203654 | JGI IMG/M metagenome (GOLD analysis project Ga0326513, IMG submission 203654) | Bovine rumen microbial communities from UC Davis, California, United States - 2_2465_0518 | ecosystem: Host-associated > Mammals > Digestive system > Stomach > Rumen | place: USA...
CATCCCTGAGTCCGCGAAGGTCCAGGTACGCTGCCACAATGAGCAGAAGGGCGCAGATGCAAGAAAAGGCTGTAAAGTCGCCTGCATCGGATGCGGACAGTGCGCGAAAGTCTGCCCGAAGGGCGCGGTCACGGTTGAGAACAATCTCAGCAAGATCGATCCCGAGAAGTGCATCAAGTGCGGTCTGTGTGCCGCCAAGTGCCCTACCGGCGCAATTCAGGATGTTCTTCACACTGCTGAGCAGAAAGAGAAGATCAAGAAGAGTCTTCAGATGAAAGAAGCCAAGGAAGCTGAAAAGCGCAAAGAGGCAGCTCTGAAGGCAAAGGCTGAGAAGGAAGCAGCTGCTAAGGCAGCGGCAGAAGCCAAAACCGAAGAGACGACTAAAGCTTGAACGGTTCATGATATGAATTAAAAAGAAAGGAGCTGATGCATTCAATAATGATCAGCTCCTTTTCTGATGACTCTTAACATGATACAATTCCACTTGCAGGTACCAGTCCGGACCTGCAGTTTTTTACAACAGGAGTTGATCGGAATGAAAAAGTACAGGCGGGCACTGATCGTCATACTCACAGTTTTTATGTTTATAACACAGCAAGGCTGCAGCGCTAAAACGGCGGAACCTGTGGCGAGGCAGAATTTCTATTTTGACACGGTCTGTTCAATCGCTGTCTATGATATGGATAAGATGAGCGAGGAGAACGCGAATAAGGCCATCCAAAATGCCTTTGCACTTTGCAGCCGCTATGAATCCCTGCTCAGCAGGACAAAAGAAGGAACGGACATCTACAGGATCAATAATGCCGGTGGAGAAGCAGTAGAATGTGATCCGGAAACGGTAGAGGTGATCCGAAAAGGATTATATTACAGTGAACTTTCAGAAGGAAAATTTGACATAACGATCGGAAAAGTCTCCGACTTGTGGGATTTTCACACTGAGGATCCGGCGGTCCCCTCAGAGGAAGCACTGAAAGAAGCGGCTGCAACCGTGGGATGGCAAAAAGTCCGCATTGAGAATAATACTGTTGCACTTACAGATCCCGGGACTCATATCGATCTGGGCGGCATCGCAAAAGGCTATATCGCCGACAGACTCAGTGAACAGCTGAGAAAGGATGGTGTGACTTCCGGTATCATCAGTCTTGGCGGCAACATTGCCTGCATAGGTTCCAAAGGAAGCGGCAGTGAAGCGAGACCTTTCCGGATCGGTATAGAAAAGCCTTATTCGAATCAGACAGAAATTGTAGGTGCCGTTGATGCCTCAGATGAGACAGTGGTTACATCAGGTGTATACCAGAGATATTTTGAGAAGGACGGCGTACAATATCATCATATTCTTGACGCCACAACGGGGCTTCCTGCTCAGTCAGATGTAGTAGGGGTTACACTTAAAGCTGCAGATGGTAAATCGGCAGATTGTGACGCTCTTGCAACGATCCTCCTGATCATGGGAGAAGAGAAAGCAATGAAGATGCTGGAAGAGATGGACGGCTTTGAGGCTTTCTTTATCCTTGAGGACGGAACATTTGCCAGTACAGACGGAATGGGAGTTACTGCGGAGTGACAGATCTTTTCGTTACGGACAGGGAGAATAATCAGATATGAAAAGAATATTGACGATCCAGGATATTTCCTGTTTTGGCAAATGCTCCATAACGATAGCGCTTCCCGTCATTTCCGCTATGGGAGTCGAAGGAGTGATTCTTCCCACAGCGCTGTTTTCCACACACACGCTGTTCCCTGACTTCAAAAAGATCAGTCTCAGTGAGCAGATGATGGCGTTTGCGGAGCAGTGGAAGAATAACGGAATAAAGTTTGACGCGATCTATACAGGGTATCTGGGCTCTATCGAGGAGATCGATACGGTACTTTTGCTGGTTGATATGTTCAGGGACGAGAACACGCTTGTGTTTGTTGATCCGGTCATGGGCGACAATGGAAAGCTGTACAGAGGATTTGATGAGAAGTATGTGATCCGCAACAGGAAACTCTGCGGATGCGCCGATATAATCGTGCCCAATATCACAGAAGCCTGCATGCTGACAGGTACAAAATACAGAGAAGAGCGCGAAGAGGCATATTATGTTGATTTGTGCGGTAAATTGTGTGATATGGGAGCAAAGACCACAGTACTTACAGGCGCTTCTCTGTCAGATGGGAAGACCGGCGTATTTGGAATGAGAGCATCTGACCGTGAAACCTTCAGTTACCAGAACGACAAAGTCGCGGCTTCCTTCCACGGAACAGGCGACCTGTTCGCGAGTACCGCAGCTGCCGCGATGGTCAGAGGCATTGCAATGGGCGACGCTTTCCGTATTGCGTCCGACTACACTGCGGAGACAATCCGCGCGACGATGAGTAATCCGGATCATCCCTGGTACGGCGTGGATTTTGAATCAACGCTCCCTATGCTGATCGGGATGACGGCAAAATATCTTTAAAAATAGCAATTGACAATTCATGGTCAATGTAATAATATACAAAGGTACTCTGAAGGCGAGGTCAGAGAGAATCGCACAGGGTCATGGAACCGTAGCTCAGCTGGGATGAGCGTTCGCCTCACACGCGAGAGGTCACGGGTTCGAGCCCCGTCGGTTCCACTGTCCTTTTCGGAGGAAACATAATATGGAACCGTAGCTCAGCTGGGATGAGCGTCCGCTTGACGTGCGGGAGGTCATGGGTTCGAGCCCCGTCGGTTCCACGAAGAAGAGCTGTCGCATATGCGGCAGCTTTTTTCTGTGTTTGGAAAGTTATATGAAGCAATTCGCCATGCCGACAAGTCCCTGCGCCGCTTCGCGGCTTGCTAACGCGCAAAAAAATCGGGAACATTTCTGTTCCCGATTTAACTGCGGAAGATGGGACTTGAACCCACACGGTGTACCCACCACAAGATCCTTAGTCTTGCTCGTCTGCCAGTTCCGACACTTCCGCGTATTCCTGATTAAGTTATCAAGGATGCAGGAGATGGGACTTGAACCCACACTATGTTGCCATAACAGGCACCTGAAGCCTGCGCGTCTGCCATTCCGCCACTCCTGCGAACAAATGTTATTGTATTAGTTATAGAAAAAAATGTCAACCTAAAAATCAAAAATATTTATTTAATAAAAAGGAAATACAAAAGAAATGAAGAATAATAAAATTAGACTCGGTTTGGCCCGCTGCCCGGGCAGACCCGTTTAGCAATTCTGTTATCATTTCGGTATTTACAGGTGTAAAAGAGGCCTTCCATTGACGATCAGAGAAGAATTGGAATTAAGAGAAAAAGAAATCCTTGCTCCCTGGGCTGCCTTTTCGGCTGATTCAAGGGGAAGAGCGGTTCCCGAAGAGCAGTGTGATATACGCCCTGTTTTTCAGAGGGACAGGGACAGGATCCTGCACAGCAAGTCTTTCAGGAGACTCAAAGATAAGACGCAGGTATTTTTGTCCCCTGACGGAGATCATTACAGAACGAGAATGACTCATACTCTGGAGGTGTCGCAGAACGCAAGGACTATTGCGAAAGCGCTCCGCCTTAATGAGGATCTGGTGGAAGCTATTGCGCTGGGACATGATCTCGGACATACACCCTTCGGCCATGCCGGTGAGAGAGCCCTTAACAGGATCAGCCCCGAGGGATTCCGGCACAATGAACAGAGCCTTCGGACAGTGGATATCCTGGAGAAAAACGGCGCCGGCATGAATCTCACTGAGGAAGTCAGAGACGGAATCGTAAATCATCAGGTGAACACGCTGCCCTTTACGCTTGAAGGACAGATCGTACGGCTGTCTGACAAGATCGCTTATGTTCATCATGATATGGATGACGCGATCCGGGGCGGGATCCTCACTGACGAAGACGTTCCTGAGAGTATTGCCTGCGTGGTTGGAAGGACCCTGGGACAACGGCTGGATCGTTTTATCCATGATATTATTACCAGCAGTCAGGGGAAGCCCGTGATCACCATGTCGGAGGAGATCGGGGCAGCTTTTGAAAAGCTCAGGGCTTTTATGTTCGAACGGGTATATACCAATCCGGTTGCCAAAGCTCAGGAGTCCAGAGCGGAGAATATGATCGGAGTCCTTTACGACTACTATATGACTCATCCGGAGGAGATGCCGGAACTGCAGAGAAAGATGATCGACAGCGGCACACCGGTGTGGAGAGCTGTCTGTGACTATATCTCGTCAATGACTGACAGATATGCGATCATGATGTTTGAATCAATCTATATTCCCAAGACCTGGGATGTATTATAACGGGAAAACTAAGTATGTATTATCCTGATGACAAGGTGGAGGAGGTCCTTCGATCCAATAATATCGTTGATGTCGTGGGAACTTACGTCCATTTGCAAAAGAAAGGCGCTAACTATTTTGGCCTGTGCCCTTTCCATAATGAAAAATCTCCATCCTTCTCCGTTTCGGAGCCCAAGCAGATGTTTTACTGTTTTGGATGCGGCGCGGGAGGAAATGCGGCGACTTTTCTGATGAAATACGAAAACTACAGTTTCAAAGAAGCGCTCGAGACGCTGGCTGACAGGGCGGGGATCAAACTGCCTGAAGTCAATTACGGCGAGGAGGCCAGAAAAAAGGAGGAGAAAAGGCAGCAGCTGCGGGCAGTCAACAAAGAAGCGGCAATCTATTACTACAAGCTTCTCAGATCCCGAAAAGGGTTAAAGGGACAGAGATATCTTGCAGAGAGAAAACTTGATCAGTCTACCATGAGAGACTTCGGGCTGGGCTATGCGGACGGATCGGGAAACGATCTGTGCGCCCACTTAAAAAGCTGCGGATTCTCCGACGAAGTGATCCTGGAAGCAGGAGTCGCTGCTTTTGATGAAAAAAGGGGACTGCACGACAAATTCTGGAACCGGGTGATCTTTCCTATCATGGATGTCCGGGGACAGGTGATCGGATTCGGCGGCCGGGTGATGGGAGACGGTAAACCCAAATACCTCAATTCCCCGGAAACAGAGATCTTCGACAAGAGCCGGAACCTCTATGGACTCCAAATTGCCAAAAGATCGAAAGAACCCTATAAGATCCTCTGCGAAGGATATATGGACGTCATTTCCATGCACCAGGCGGGCTTTCACGAAGCAGTGGCATCCCTGGGGACTTCTTTTACAGAGGGACAGGCTGCGCTGCTCAAGCGGTACACCAAACAAGTGCTCCTCGCCTATGACAGCGACGATGCAGGCGTCAGGGCTGCGATCAGAAGCATCGGTATTCTGAGAAAAGCCGGCCTGGAGGGCAGAGTCATTGACCTGCGCCCCTGCAAGGACCCGGATGAATTCATAAAAGCTAACGGCAGAGAGGCTTTCCTGGAGAGAGTAGAAAACGCGGAGAACAGCTTTTTCTACGAACTGCGCATGATGGAAAGGGAATACTCCATGCAGGACCCCGCCCAGAGAACGCAGTTTCATCACGCAGCCGCCGCGAAACTATGCGGCATAGCGGATGAGATCGAGAGAGAGAACTATATAAGAGAGGTTGCCAGACGCTATTACGTCGATGAGGGAAGTCTGAGAAGGCTGGTCGCCTCCTATGGCAGATCAGGCGCCGCGGAGAATGTCTGGAAAAAGGGTGCGGAGCCTTCCGCGAGAGAGCCGGAGCAGCCTGTAAGCCGCCGCACCAAGCCAACCCGTGACGAGCGCGCCGAAAGAAATGAAAAGCTTCTGATGACATGGCTTTGCGATGAACCGGAAATCTTCACGCAGATCAAAGCCTACATCCGGCCGGAGCACTTTCAGGAGGGAGTATCCAGGCAGGCAGCGGAAGGGTACTGGAAGATCCTTGAGGAGCAGCAGGGAGGCAATCCGGCTTCTGTGATCGGAATGTTCGGAACACAGCAGGAGCAGGAACAGGCAGCAGCTCTCTTCAACACCAGGCTGGGGGGACTTCATGATGCGAGGGACAGAGAAAAGGCCCTCAAAGACATCGTGATCTCGATCAGGAGATCAGCTGCGGAGAGGGAGCGGAAACAGATCGAGGAAGGACTGCAGGAGCCGACGGCGGAAATGCTGACCGGCATCATGACTGCCAGAAAGGAACTGCAGGCGCTTCAGAAGATCAGTTTTAAACTCGGCGACGCGGAGGATCCGTGGTGACCTGTAAATCACAATCACTGATAAATAGGATCGCAACGATCTGTTTATAGATATAAGAACGGAGGAACATCTACTATGAGCAAAGCGGACAACAAAAATCATGAAACAGTCAATCAGGAAGAGTTCATGAGGAAGATCGGTGATCTGATCGCCGCCGGCAAGCAGAAAAAAGGCGTACTTGAGGAATCAGAAATACGCATGGAATTCAAGAATCTGAAGCTGACTGACGAACAGTATGAGCTGATCGTACGCGTGCTTGAAAAGAATGACATTGACGTGCTGCAGGTCGTGGAAGAAGATGACACCGACGTGCCTGATGACGAATTAGGAATGATCGAAGATAACGGGGAAGAAGAGCCGGATCTGATGGATCTGAGCATTCCGGACAGCATCAACATAGAAGATCCGGTGCGCATGTACCTCAAAGAGATCGGTAAAGTGCCGCTCCTGACCGCTGAAGAGGAGATCGATCTGGCCAAAAGGATGGAGAACGGGGACGAAGACGCCAAGAAGAGACTTGCGGAAGCAAACCTGCGTCTCGTTGTCAGTATCGCTAAGCGTTATGTGGGACGCGGAATGCTGTTTCTGGACCTGATCCAGGAAGGCAATCTCGGTCTTATCAAAGCAGTAGAGAAGTTCGATTATAATAAGGGCTTCAAATTCTCGACTTACGCTACATGGTGGATCCGTCAGGCGATCACCAGAGCTATCGCGGACCAGGCCAGAACGATCCGTATTCCTGTGCACATGGTCGAGACTATCAACAAACTGGTCAGAGTGAGCAGACAGCTTCTTCAGGAACTCGGAAGAGAACCTACTCCCGAAGAGATCGCGGAGAGAATGGAAATCCCCGTTGAGAGAGTGCGTGAGATCCTCAAGATCTCCCAGGAGCCTGTTTCCCTTGAGACGCCCATAGGCGAGGAAGAAGACAGCCATCTGGGCGATTTCATTCAGGATGACAATGTTCCGGTACCTGCGGATGCGGCTGCTTTCACGCTTCTTCGCGAGCAGCTCAAGGAAGTTCTGGGAACACTGACTGAGAGGGAGCAGAAAGTGCTCAGACTCAGATTCGGTCTTGACGACGGAAGAGCCAGAACACTGGAAGAAGTCGGCAAGGAATTCAATGTAACCAGAGAGCGTATCAGACAGATCGAGGCAAAGGCTCTGCGCAAGCTCCGTCATCCCAGCAGAAGCCGCAAACTCAAGGATTATCTTGACTGATCCGGTATGGCAGCAGATGTAAAACTTTCGAAGAGGCTGACCGCGATCGCGGAAATGGTGAACACGGCCGCTCTCGGAGAGCAGAAAGATAAAACAGAATATTGTCTATGCGATGTAGGAACAGACCACGCGCATATTCCGATCAGGCTTTTATTGGACGGCGTCATTGACCGCGCCATAGCTATGGATGTCATTGAGGGACCGCTGGAAAAAGCCCGAGGCAATATCGAACTATATGGCGTCACCGATAAAGTGACCCTCAGGATCTCCGACGGTCTGGACGCGTACAGAATCGGAGAAGCGCAGGGGCTTGTGATCGCAGGCATGGGAGGAAGGATCATGAGCAGGATCCTCCTTCGGGAACCTGATAAAACACGGGATTTTGATGAGATCATACTTCAGCCCCAGGCAGATCCGGAATTTGTCAGAAGGGCGGTCAGAGAGCTGGGACTGTTCATCGACCGTGAGAAGATCGTTCTTGAGGACAATAAATACTACCCTGTAATGCATGTGAGCCGCAATCGGTGTGAAGGCCCTGTCTGGAGAGCAGAGGCGGACAATGCCGGCGTTGAAGACAGGGAACTTTTCCAGGAAGCGGAGGACCTGTTTGGCCCTGTCCTGATCAGGGACCGGGACAGCATGCTCAGAAGCTACCTCCTATGGCAGAAGGGCGTCAACGACAGGATCATGTATTCCCTTCAGAAAGCAAATAAAGCGGAGACAGCCACTGTAAGAGAGAAAAGGGCTGAAGTCGTCAAAAAAGAGAGACTGATCAGGACAGCGCTGGAATATTTTGAAATAATGGGTTAAGGAGCCGGATATGAAACTGAAAGAGATCATGCAGATGCTTGAGGAAATGTGTCCCCGCAGTTTTGCGATGTCCTGGGATAACGTCGGGCTTCAGGTGGGGTATTCCGACAAGGAAGTACGAACCATCGCCCTTGCCCTGGATGCCACTTCTGAAGTGATCGCGTCCGCAAAGGCGCAGGGCGCGGATCTGATCCTGACCCATCATCCGCTGCTGTTTGGCGGCATCAAAAATGTTACTGACACTGACTACGTCGGGAAAAGGATCCTTGACCTGATCCGCAGCGACATCTGCTGTTATTCGATGCACACAAATTTTGATGTGCTGGGGATGGCGGACGCAGCGGCTGACCTGCTTCATCTCTCGGACAGAGAAGTGCTTGAGGTCACATATGAGGACGATATCTCGGTGGAAGGGATCGGCAGGATCGGGACACTCCTTGAACCGGTGAAACTGTCCGAATGTGCCGAGAGAGTCGCGGAAGTATTTGATATCGGACATGTCAGGTATTACGGAGATCCGGATCAGATGTTAGTGACATGCGCCATCCTTCCCGGATCGGGGAAGAGTGAGATCGATCTCGCGGTAAAGGCCGGAGCGGATGTTTACATAACCGGTGATATTTCCCATCACGACGGCATTGACGCCGTGGAAAAGGGAGTTGCCGTGATCGATGCCGGCCATTACGGGATCGAGAAGATCTTTATTCCATATATGAAAGAGTACCTTGAAAGAGAAATGCCGGAACTCAGGATCGTTTCCTGCGATGCAGGCGCGCCTTTCATAGAGACGTGACAGGCAGCACACGGCTTTTTACAAGATTATGATACTGCGATATGTGTTCTTAAATCACAGAGAGGGGGATTTCAATGCCGACCGTAATGATCAAAGGAGCAATCCGTCAATATGACAAGGGAACAACCTTCGAGACTATCGTCAAAGAGTTCCAGGAGCAGTACAACAATTCCATTGCGCTCATCTTCTTTAACGGCAAGATGAGGGAACTTAACAAGAGACTTGAGCGGGACGGCGTGATCTCTCTGATCACCACCCGGGAGAACGCGGGGCACAATTCCTATGTGCGGACGGCGCAGATGATGCTTGTCAAAGCTGTAAGGGATGTGCTGAAGGAACAGGGAAATACTGTGCGCGTCAAAATAGAGTTCGCCCTGGGAAATGCTTTTTACTGTTCGGTACACGAAGGCGTCCGTGTAACGGATGACTTCGCGCTGAAAGTGGAAAATGAGATGAAGAGGCTCAGGGACAGGAATATGCCGATCGTCAAGAAGACCTATCCAATTGACGATGCGATCGAACTGTTCAAGAGACAGGGCATGCTCGACAAGGAGAAGCTTTTCCATTATCGCCGCGGATCCACCATAAACGTATACAGCATGGAGGGATACTATGACTATTTCTATGGATATATGCTTCCCTCTGCCGGCTATGTCAATCTCTTCAAGGTCAAAGCGTATAACGGCGGCCTGCTTCTGATCCTGCCCCGTCAGGAGAATCCCTTCGAACTGGAGGAATTCGAGGATCAGGAGAGCCTGTTCGAGCAGCTCTATCTGTCCACAAAATGGGGTGATCTTGTCAGTATCACAACTGTCGGCGACCTCAATGACGCGATCTGCGACGGAAACATCAGCGATATGATCCTGGTGCAGGAAGCGCTGCAGGAGCGCAGGATCGGTGAGATCGCGGCGCAGATATTCCAGAAAAAGGATACGAAGATCGTGCTTGTGGCGGGCCCTAGTTCGTCCGGCAAGACCACGTTTTCCCACAGACTCGCGATCCAGCTCAGATCATTCGGCTTAAGGCCCCATATCATCAGCATGGATGACTATTTTGTCAACCGCGAGCAGACGCCGATCGATATAGACGGCAATTACAATTATGAAGTCTTTGAAGCGCTCGATATTGAGCTGTTTAACGATGACATGCTCGATCTGCTCGACGGCAAAAGAATCGAGATGCCCCAGTTTGATTTCAAGGCGGGCAAAAGAGTTTACAAAGGAAGATTTCTCCAGCTGGGAAAGGAGGATATCCTGATCATCGAAGGAATTCACGGACTCAATCCCAGGACCTCCGAGGAACTTCCCAAGGAAAGCATTTTCAAGATCTATATCAGCTGCATGACCAGCCTTAACATCGATGAGCATAACAGGATCCCGTCCACGGACGCAAGGCTGCTGCGCAGGATGGTAAGAGACGCGAGGACCAGAGGGAACTCGGCACAGCATACCTTTGAACTGTGGCCCAAGGTCAGAGCCGGGGAAGATATGAATATTTTCCCTTATCAGGATGACGCGGACGCGGTGTTCAACTCCGTGCTGATCTATGAGCTCGCTGTGATCAAGCAGTTTGCGGAACCCCTTCTGTTTAACGTTAGACAGAACGAACCTGCCTATTACGAGGCGAAGAGGCTTCTCAAATTCCTCGAATATTTTGTGGGCGTAGATACAGCTTCGGTTCCCACAAACTCACTTCTGAGGGAATTTGTGGGCGGAGGATGTTTTGACGCGTGAGTTGACAACTGTCAGACTCGCGAGTAAAATGCATAAGGATATAAGCAGGGCGGGCGATCGCGGCTGCATGTCCCGAAAGGGCGCAGACGAGGAAAGTCCGGGCTTCACAGGGCAGGATGCCGGATAACGTCCGGTGGAGGTGACTCCCAGGCCAGTGCAACAGAGATATACCGCGAAGCAGCGGGCTATGTGCCCGCTGCCCGTAAGGGTGGAAAGGCAGTGTAAGAGACTACCGTCTTCGTGGTAACACGGAGAGCCATGTAAACCCCATCCGAAGCAAGACCGAAACGAGGGCTGTGAGCTTGCCCGGCTCGCTCTCAGGTGGGTCGCTTGAGGCCGCCGGCGACGGCGGCCCTAGATAGATGATCGTCTAAGACATAACCCGGCTTACAGCTCTGCTTATATATTATGGTTATAAATGATCAGGATCCGCTTGCCGGATCCTGCATTCACTCAGAAAGGAAGCGATATAATGACGAAGATTGATATTGTGTCCGGTTTCCTGGGAGCCGGTAAGACGACTCTGATCAAGAAACTGATCAAGGACGCGCTTGCAGGTACCCGCGTTGTGCTGATCGAGAACGAGTTCGGTGAGATCGGCATTGACGGCGGGTTTCTTAAGGAAGCGGGAATTGAGATCCGCGAGATGAACTCCGGCTGCATCTGCTGCTCGCTGGTAGGTGATTTCGGAACATCTCTCAGGGAAGTAATGAATCAGTATGCCCCTGACAGGATCCTGATCGAGCCCTCCGGAGTCGGAAAGCTCTCAGACGTAATGCAGGCAGTACAGGATGCATCTGAAGGCTCTGATATGGCCCTCAATACCGCTGTAGCGGTTGTGGACGCCTCCAAATGCAAACTCTACATGAAAAACTTCGGCGAGTTCTTTATCAACCAGATCGAGTGCGCCGGCACGATCATTCTCACAAGAACCGATAAGGCAAGCCAGCAGAAGATCGCTGAATGCGTAGAGATCCTCCGCGAACACAATCCGAAGGCAACGATCATCACTACTCCTCTTGCAGAACTTGACGGCAAACAGATCCTTGCCACGATCGAAGGCAGATCCGACCTGCAGGCAGAGATCCTCGCGGAATTCATGCGCGAGCAGGAGGAAGAGGAAGAAGAGCACGAGCATCATCACCATCATCACGATGACGACGAGGATGAGCACGATCATGAACATCACCATCACCACCATCACGACGAAGATGACGAAGATGAGGAAGAGCATGAGCATCATCACCATCATCACGACGATGATGACGAGGATGAGGAGCATGAACACCATCACCACCATCACGACGATGATGACGAAGATGAACATGAGCACCACCATCATCACCATCACGATGATGATCATGATCATGAACACGCGGAAGTGGAAGTGGATGAAAACGGCAACAGGATCTACAAATCTCACAGCCACCATCATCACCATCACCATCACGGCGGACATGACGCAGACGAGATCTTCGCGAGCTGGGGAATGGAGACACCTGCCAGATACTCTGAAGAGGAGATCAGACAGATCCTTGAGAAACTTGATGATTCAAAGACCTATGGATTTGTTCTCCGCTCCAAGGGCATGGTTCCCGATAATGAGGGACGCTGGATCCACTTTGATTATGTTCCCGAAGAGACAGAGGTGCGTTTCGGTGCCGCCGATGTTACCGGCAAGATCTGCGTGATCGGTTCCGGTCTCAAGGAAGACGCACTCGCGGATCTGTTCCGCAAATAAAGGTGCGTTATGGCGCTATTTGGATTTGGAAGAGGAAAAGAGAAAAAAATGGTACAAAAACCGGTTTATGTGATCAACGGATTTCTGGACAGCGGGAAAACTTCCTTCTTCTCCTATACGATCGCTCAGCCGTACTTTCAGACGTCCGGAACCACGCTTCTGATCGTATGCGAGGAGGGAGAAGTGGAGTACAGTGAACGTCTTCTCCGTCAGACGAACACAGAGATTGAAGTGTTTGAAAATGAAGAGGATCTGACCCCCTCTGCGATGATGGCTCTGGAGGCAAAATACAGACCTGAGAGAATTCTCATTGAGTATAACGGCATGTGGGATTTCAGGAAGTTCAGGCTTCCGAGGGCATGGAGACTGGAACAGCAGATCACCTCGATCGATGCTTCCACATTTTCAATGTACTTTACAAACATGAGATCCCTGCTTGCAGAACAGATCAGAAATTCAGAGCTGATCATGCTCAACCGCTGCGACGGTATCGACGAGAAGACCCTGATCACCTATAAGAGAAATATCAAAGCGATCAATCAGCAGGCGGATCTGATCTTCGAGGATGCGGGTGGCGAGATCGATATGACCACAGAAGAGGATCTCCCTTACGACATTCACAAAGAACCGATCGTCCTGGAGAATCTCAATTACGGTATCTGGTACCTTGACGCGATGGAACATCCGGACCGCTATGACGGCAAGGAAATCGAATATACCGGCATGGTGATGATCCCCGACAAGTTCCCCAAGGGATATTTTGTCCCCGGAAGAATGGCCATGACCTGCTGCGCGAATGATATGTCCTTCCTTGGCTACGCGTGCAAGGCAGATAAAGATATGATCTTCCCGGAGAGAACATGGGTGAGAGTCAGGGCGAGAGTTTCCTTTGAGACATTCTCCGAATACGAGGGCAAAGGCATTGTTCTCTATGCGGAAAGTGTTGAAAAGACAGCGGAGCCCGAGGAGCCTGTGATCAACTTCGCGGGCTGATATCTGCTCAAATACAGAAGAATAAAAATCGCAGTTCCGATCAAGGGGAACTGCGATTTTTTGACTTATACCGCAAAAAAAGACTTTCCGCTTGTCCTATGGGTCGTGGACTATACGGAAAGTCTAATTAACAATTTATATCCGCTGCTCAGATCTTGTTGATGCTGCTGGCAAGACGGGAGACCTTGCGGGAAGCGTTGTTCTTGTGAAGAACGCCCTTTGTGCAAGCCTTGTCGATGGTAGCTTCTGCAGCAATGAGAGCTGCTGTTGCAGCTGCCTTGTCGCCGGCCTCTACAGCCTTGTTGACTTTCTTGATCGCAGTCTTGACGGAAGACTTTACAGCCTT
>Ga0326513_10002453_pt1 | contig 13725 bp, 7 predicted proteins | sample 2_2465_0518_D_FD_203654 | JGI IMG/M metagenome (GOLD analysis project Ga0326513, IMG submission 203654) | Bovine rumen microbial communities from UC Davis, California, United States - 2_2465_0518 | ecosystem: Host-associated > Mammals > Digestive system > Stomach > Rumen | place: USA: California...
ACTCAGGTTCATGGACTAACACGAAATGATACAGAAGAAGCCCCAGTATTTCCCGAGGTATGGAAACAGATAGAACCCTTAATAGAAGGATTACCGCTTGTCGCTCATAATAAGGCCTTTGACGAAAGTTGCTTAAAGGCGGCATTTCATTGTTATCAGATGGATTATCCTGACTATGAATTCTACTGTACCTGTATAGCTTCGCGAAAGGCTTTTCCGGAAGCAGAGAATCATCAGCTACATACTATTTCAGAGTTGTGTGGCTATCATCTTGAGAATCATCACCACGCACTTGCCGATGCAGAAGCTTGTGCTTGGATAGCAAGAGAAATTTTATAATACAAATCTGTATGGACAGGAATTTAATTGAATTGAAGTCAATAAGTGATTTGCAGGGTATGGTTTTCTTCATACCAAGTTATCAACGTGGATACAGATGGACTCAACAGCAAGTAAAAGATTTGCTTAATGATGTTAATGAGTTCAATGACGATAATAATGGATTCTATTGTATCCAACCTTTAGTGGTAAAAAAGAGAGAAGAGGATATCTTTAACAGAATAAAAAATGAAGCTACAAATCTGATTGAAGTGGAGAAACTCCTGAGAGGCTCCTGGGAAGTAATAGATGGTCAGCAGCGTCTTACCACAATCTTTATCCTCCTTTCATGCATGGAGAAAAATAGTTACTATGATTTGGAATATGAAACACGGGAGAACAGTCATACTTTCCTCAATGACATCAGGGAATCTGGAGCAGCTGATAATATTGACTATTTTCATATAGTTCAGGCCAAAACAGTAGCAGCCAAGTGGTTTGAAGAGCACCGGAAGGACAGCAGCTTTCATATGGATGACTTTGCAGAGAAACTGACAAAGAGGGTAAAATTTATATGGTATGAATCAGTTGACGAGAATCCCGTTACTGTATTTACGAGACTAAATATTGGAAAAATAGGACTCACTAATGCAGAACTTATCAAGGCACTGCTACTGAATAGGTCTAATTTCAATGCTGGGGATTTTTTGAATACTCGCCTGAAACAGCAAGAGATTGCCTTGGAATGGGACAATATGGAATACGCATTACAAAGCGATGAGTTTTGGTTATTTCTTAATGATGAAGGATATGAAAAGCCAACAAGAATCGACATGTTTTTTGACCTAATATGCAGAAAAGACTTGCTTGGACTGAAGGAGGGAAAAACACAGGATGAAATCAGAAAAGTTGAGGAAGCCATAGGGTCTGACGGATACAGAACATTCCGTTATTTCTATGAGTTCTTCAGAAACTATCCCGATAGAATTAATGACTGCTGGACTGTTGTAAAACAGATTTTTCAGACATTCATGGAATGGTTCAATGACGTAGAATTGTATCATTATGTCGGATACCTAATAGAATGTAAGACAACCATTGATGATCTGTACAGTCAATGGACTTGCATAGCAAAATCAAAAGATTCCTTTGTATTTTGGTTGAAAGAAGAAATCAAGAAGAAAATAAAGGGATGTAAAAACCTAGAGCAAACATATGAGATAAACGGAGGTCCGCAGAAAACAGCCTGCAAGCCGCTGCTGTTATTGCATAATATTCAAACGGTCATTAACCAAGCGAAAATATCTCAGAAGCAATACAAGCAGCATATCTTTTACAAGTTTCCTTTCCATCTCTATAAAAATGAGCGATGGGACGTTGAGCATATAGACTCGAATACTACCAATCCTTTGGAAAGTGACAAAGACAGAACAGAATGGCTCAAATTCTCTCTCTTACATAAGGACATATACGAAGATGCAGAGTTAAAGGCAGACATCGTCAGGTACATAGTTTCTGGAGGTAAGGATGGCAATTTTGAAAAGATAGGCGATGAAGTACTGAAAAAGACCATCAATGGCAATCCCCTTAGCGACGAGGAAAAGAATCAAGTATGGAATTTTGTCCTGCTCGACCGTTCGACAAACAGGGGCTATGGCAATTCTATTTTCCCCGTTAAAAGGAGGTGCATTATAGGAAAAGATCAGGGAAGGAAAATCGCCATTGAGATCCAGGACGGGGATATCAAAATCATATCAGAAACGAGTAAATCATCATTTGTACCGACATGCACAAAATATGCCTTCTTGAAGTACTACAATTCTGCCTCTTCGTCAATAAACTATTGGGACAGAAAAGATGCTTCATCTTACAAAGAGAATATCATATCAACCCTTCATGATTTCATTTTCTAACAATAGCAGACTATGACACAGGAAATATCTTTTTGGAAATATCTAGAAATATATGACATTGTAATCCCCATTATTCAAAGGGACTATGCTCAGGGGAGACAAAAGATGGAGATTCTTAGATGCTCGTTCCTTACAAATCTGAAGCAGGCACTTGACGGCCATCTTCCCGGCAAGGAAGAAGTCCTAAAGCTAGACTTCATTTATGGCGCATATGAAAGAGGAAAGATGAACCCTCTTGACGGACAGCAAAGACTTACGACATTGTGGTTGCTACATTGGTACGTGGCATACAGAGCGGATAAACTCACCGAGGAAGTCAAGAAAAGACTTTCAAAGTTTACATATGAAACGAGGATGTCCTCAACGGAATTCTGCTTCGATCTGGTGAATAAGCCCATATATAATGCCGTTGATGACAATTCAATATCATCGGCCATACAGAAGCAGACATGGTTCTACTCAGTATGGAAACAAGATCCAACGATTCAGTCCATGCTCAGGATGCTGAACGGCACAGATGTAAAGGACAAAGACGAAAATGACATTATTGACGGCTTGTGTGAATTGTTTTCTGAAACTTCCAAGGAAGAGTTCGAAGTGTATTGGGAAAGGCTCATCAGCGACAAATGTCCTATCAGATTTTATCATCTTCCTATGAATGAGTTCCAACTTACAGACGAGTTGTATATCAAGATGAATGCCCGTGGAAAACAATTGACCAGTTTTGAGAATTTCAAGGCAGACCTTGTCGGATATATAAGGGAACATGAATGGGAAGATCTCTTGGATGCGAAAGAAGGATTGATGATAAAGATGGACAATGCATGGACAGACATTTTCTGGAAGAACAAATCTCTGTCAAATAGGATAGATGAAATCTATTTTGCTTTCATCAACCGTTTCTTCCTAAACTACCATATCAGGAACATCTCTGATGAAAATGACCAGTTGTATGTCTACTTGACGAACAAGGGGCAAGACGGTGATAATGGCATACAGTATGAAACACTGGAAAAATACAAATCGAAAGGTCAAATCCCCAAGGAACTATTTGAGAATCTCATGCACGTGCTGGACAACTATTCTTCCTCCTGGATAACAAAGGAAGACTTGATATGTCCCTGGGAAAAAGATTTTAGGTTCATACCGGAATATGAGACCATTAACGGAGAAGACGTGTTCTATGACAAAGACAAGAAGACTCTTAAAGTTACCACGGTAAATCAAGTCGAAAGAGTTGTTTTCTATGCAGTCTGCAAGTATTTTACCGAAGGGATATGTGAAGAAGGCGGGAAAGAGAGCCTAAAACGTTGGATGCGTTTTGTTTGGAATATAGTTTCTGTGCAAACATCAGATGGAAATTCCGCAATCAGAAGTGTGTCGGAAATGAAAAATGTTATTAAACTCATAGATACATTTGAATCTCATAACATCTATAATAGTTTGATAGATTTCTGTGGCGAAATACCAGATTCTGCTATAGGGAGACAACTTCAGGAAGAAATATATAAGGCCCAAATTATACTTTCAGAAGATGGGGTTTTAGCTGAATATGACGGAAAACTTAAACGCCCCAATGGAAGAGATTATAGCACTTGGGAGGATATTATTTGCGAAGCAGAGAAGTATGCATTCTTCACTGGTTGTATTAGATTCCTGTTCAGAAAAGGGGGAAGTGAAAACTTAGAATGGGACAAAAAGGATTTTGACATAAAATGGTCTAAAGCTCAAGACTATTTTGACGAGAATGGTATTAAAGACACTGATGAAACTAAATATAAGTCCGAGTGCTGTCTGCTTAAATCTGTATTAAATAAAGCTAATGATTTTTGGAGGTTAATCGAGCCCAACAAAGTAGTTCTTGATAATACTGCCAATACTTGGAGAAATAGAATCTTGATAAGCCGTAGTTGGAGTGATGCTGTACACAGTATCTTAATGGGTGATTTGTCAATCAATGTACGTGAAGAAGATCCACTCTTGTACAAGGCACTCTATAATACAAATTTGATTTGCTATATTGCAAACAATCAAGAAGGTTCAAGAATTAGATGGATTCATGGCCATAGATCTATCTATCCTCCTAGGTATGAAGGAATGATACCTGATGATGATACAAATAATTTTTATAGAAATAGAATATTATCATCCTGTTATAATCAAGGTCTCATAAAGTCTGATAAAAAGATAAGCAATTGCGATTACTTTAGAGGTTGGAATGTGGAGTTTACTTATACGAAAGACGATATAGAATATAATTTTATATACTTTACAAACAATACTGTGTGTCTGGTTGAATCAGAAGGAAATCAAAAGAAGAAAAAGAATGATGATCTTCCAGATACCCCTGAAAATACATATTATTTCCCTGTAAATGGAGATATGAGTGTTCAGGTATTCTGTGATAATCTTGAAAATTTAATTGTCGAATCCCAAGAAACACTATAAATATAGTTTTAAGAGTATAATTTGGTCAAGTTGTGCCTAAGCAAGGCACAACTATTTTCTGATTTCGGCGGTTTTAACATTTCCAAAGGGTTGACCAGCTTGGCCCCCAATAACTTGGACGGTTAAAGAATTATGTTTGTATTTTCAAAATATTCCGACATGGGGTGGAAACTGAATAAATGAAAAAAAACAGTAAAGAATAGGTCGGGCGTACAAGCTAAAAATTAAAGACGTAAAAAGAGATAGTACTCCCCTTCTCTCGTTTTTTTCGTATCTTTTACTGCGTAATTATACGCTGATATTATCCACGACTTCAATTTGATGTTCAGCCATCAACTGTAATGTACTGATGTTATAATACAAATTATAATCGTCAAATGCTATATACGTAGTATGCTCGCCATCGGATGCGTTTTTGAACGACATCACACCTGCGTTACTGTTGAATCCAACTTCTTCCAAAAGACCATTTAAGGATTTGGGGACTTTGTAGTATGTAGTCTCGTCCTTGTAGAAGTAGATATGGTCGTTGGTAATAGCGGCTAGTGATATGGAGAAATCGTAGTTATCATTTGCATGGCTATCTATTTTCTCATATCGCTCATCATCTAATAGATTCTGGAAAAACACTTCTTTTTCGCTGCGTCTCAATTGTTTGAGATCGAACCATTGTCCATCAGCTGATTGTCTACTAAAGGAAATAGCACAGATTTGATTATTCTTATCATAACTTTCTATCCGACAGTCAAGATATGCAAACAGATTATTAGGCATTGATTTACCAGAAACCAGATAGTGGATAGCGTGAGGGTGGATAACAAGTGCCATGATGTCATTTCCCCAATGGAAGAACTTAATAAAGTACTTCGTAAACATCAAGGTTTTTGGGGTGCTTTCAACTTGATAGCGGTAAAGATGATAACCATTGGCAATGCTTTCAAACTGCCAGAATACTGTTGAGAGCTCATTTTCTGTCCAGATACCGTCAACCTCTGGGTCGAACTGGTTTTCCAGCAGTTCTCTGTTGCTCATGCTAATGCGTTCCCTTGTGGAGAGGGCACCATACGAATTCAGGATTTGATATGCTGTATTTATAAGATGTATCCTGCACATGATGTTGGGACTGCGCTTTACCTCATCCTCTATTTGGGTAAGCAGCGGAAGTTTCTGCATCATAATATTCATGTTGACTGTTTCAAATAGCCAACCGAATAGGCTGCGATAATCCTGGTCGATGTCTTTCACGTCGCCACCCTTAGCCGACAAATGGGGCAACAATTTTAGAACCAGTAATACGAGAATAGGCAACTGTTCTGTTTCTACCTTATCAATAATCCCCGCTATGTCATCGGTTACCTCTGCGTCAGCATAGAAGTACCAGACAAGGTGTTGGCAGAACAACGAAGGGTCGACCACATTTCTCATTCGCTCATAGATGCGGTCTGCTCCAATATACGCATCGAGCACCTCTTGTAGTTCAAGTCCTGTCTGCAACTTGACAATGTGTGCCAGTTCCCTGAAGATGGCATCCTTGATGAAGAGCGACTTGCCCCCCTTTCTTGCCAAGCTATTGCCGCTGCCGACAGAGAAACCCACCAGTTGTTCGAGCTCCTCTGTGGTATTCTTCAACAATCTTGTGCGTTCTATCATGCGCAGATAGCCGTACACTCGTTCTATATCATCGTGGTTGTCCATGTCCGCGTCATTTTGGTTGCAAAATTACGCAACTTTCCGTAAAATACTACGGAATCACCACTTTTTTACATCAAATTCATTCTTTTTTTAGAAACAATACTAATAATAACAGAATTTTATGTAAATTTGCATCGTCTATAAGAGAATCTGCATGGCAGAAGAGCTGGTGGACATATATATTGGAATAGGCGTTTACTAACGCTTTGATTGACGTTCGAATCTTGCAAATTCCCCCAAGTCATGAGAAGCCGCTGTAGATGACTGCGTATGGAGACAACTTTCCCGTTGAACTCTGTAGTGCATGGGATGTTGCCATATAAGCGTAGGTTTCTGCATACTTCTCGATCTTGACTGGGAAGCATGATAGAGTTTGTGCGTCGGGATGAGTAAAGATGTATGACTCCCACGCCTTTTTCAATATATATCTATATTTATTGCTAACCCGCCTCAGAAGGGAGTAGAGGCAATTATTTTTATTAATTATGCCTTTATTTAGAATAACAGTAAAATCGAGAGTAAATACAAACGGTATCCGTTTGGAACCAGGGATGAGTGTTGAAGTTGTGAGCAATTCTTTTAGTGACCCCGTCCACACGAATGGTGGCCAGAGTGTAGCCGATGCTTTCATGCGCATCTATGGCGTTGACATCAAGAAGGCAGGAGCCTTGAACGGAATATATCTGAAGGTTGATAGAATTGGATAATACCGAATAATAATGATACAACAAATAGACCGGCTTATCGCTATTGCTCAAGATGTCAATCTGTTGAGCGAGGCTGCGCAACTTAGTTTTATCAAGCAACGTTTTTCTGACGAGAACTGCGAAATGATCCTTCCCCTCGTAGGAGAATTTAGTGCGGGCAAGACTACCCTTATTAATTCGTTGACAGATTCTAAACAGTTAGAGACTGCCACCAAGCCTACTACTGCTACAATTTATGAGATTCATTTTGGCTGTGATAGCTGTTATGCAGAGGTATATAATGAGCAGGGGGAGAAGATGCGTATAGAAGATATATCGTCAATAAAGAATGAAAAGTTAGGTGATTCAGTGGTGATAAATGTATTTGATACTGCTAAACGATTACCATCAAATATTGTGTTAGTTGATACGCCAGGACTTTCTTCTGAAGACCCCCGTCACAAGCAGACGTTGATTGATTTCCTTCCAAACGCCGACGGCGTTTTACTTGTTGTAGATGTGAATCAGCAAATCACCCGTTCACTCACCGACTTTATCAATATGATGAACTTGGCCCGTCGTCCAGTATTTCTTGTTCTTACAAAGTGTGACACAAAAGCTACTACAGAGTTAGAGGATACAAAGCATTATATTGCTGAGAACTGCAAGCTTCCTCTGACACGTTTAGTTTGTGTGTCGGCTGCAAAGGGAGATACCGAAGAGCTTTATGAATTACTTGATGGCATACAGGCAGAGAAGGGAAAAATCTTGGCACAAGTGAATGAGCAGCGGCTGAATGATATTGTGAAAGTAATGGTTGAGCATATAGGTGAATTGTTGAAAACATCTTCGTCAGATAAAGACCTGGAGGATGCAATTAGGCAAAAGGAACAAGAACTCAAAAAGATAGACCGTACCATTACAAGGCTTATCGAAGCATCCGAATACGATATTGAAAGTGAAGAGCGCAATACAGAACGGAAGTTCCAAGATACGGTATTCGAGCGCTTGGATGCTATTGCAGCATCGAAAAGCAGCAACTTCAATGCAGAGGCTATCTCGGCCATCAACAATACGGCAAGCATCTGCTTGAATGATTTTAAGAACGGCGTTGAAAAAATCATAGCCGACAAAATCAAGGAGCACAATATCGACGATGGCATCACATTCAACTCCCTGCAAGGTATAGACATGTCACAACTATCCGTATCTTCTCTGTCCTACGATCTTGACCTAGACTCCATTGGTCATGAATACGATGGCATGATTGCAACTGGCGTAAAGGTTGCTGCTGCTGTAGCTGCCGTTACTGCTGTTGTAGCTACAGCTGGTGGGGCGGCAGGAGCTGTCGGGGCGGCAGAAACTGCCACGGAAGTGGGTGCTGGTGCCGCCGAACTCGCAATGGATGCTGGTGGTGTCTTAGAAGCTGTTGACATCGCCTCTGATGTGGGTAATATTGTTTCTAACCAACGACACATTAGCCGTGTACAGCAAGCTGTCAGTTTTGTTGGTCAAGCCAGTGAGCAATACAACAATATCAACCAAGTGAATGCCAACGCAGGCAATCAGGTTGGTGCCAAAAAAGGACTCATTGAAGGAATGGTAGGCTTTGTCACCGATAAAACATGGGGAAAACCGCAGCGGCGCAGAGCTATACGCGAGTATATTGACGGTACGCTTGCACCACAGTTCAAAGTTGCAATGTCTAAAAACTCCAGGAAAGTGACGGATGACATTGCAAAATTATTATACGAAGAGGCTCAGGTGTCTTTGGCAGAAAAGAAACAGGCACTGGAAACTTTGCAGGAAGAACGCAAACAAAAAAAGGAGTCATACAACAAACGTCTAGAAGTGTTGCGTGATTACCAAAATGAGTTATTAACTTTATAAATCCGAAATGAATATGATAGAATTTATTGCAGGAGCCGTACTTGGAGCCGGTGGAATGGTAGCAAAAGACTTGCTGTTAGGTGGAAAGCAGTCAGATACAGATAGACAACAACGTCAAACAGAACAATTATTATCTGAAAACGAGAAGTTGCGCAATCGCAATCGAGAAGCCGAACGACGGATTGAAGACCTAATGGCCGAGATACAGAAACTGACGCGGAAGGCTAAAGACCGGGCTGCCAGCACAGACGACCTTGAAGATGAGTTGGCTGATGCAAAGCGGAAGATAACAAAGTTGCAACAGCAAAATGACGATCTTATGCGCAAGGTTCAGGAGTACAAGTCTGCCTGCGACAGCTACGAGCAAGAACTATCACAGCTAAAACGCTAATTACGCACTCAGTAGGGTTATGGATATAGTAACGATTATATATATTGTAGTGGCTATCATATTGGGAGCTGTTGCAACTTACTTCGTAATGCGAAGGCCAGTTTCCACCCCAAAGCCACAGCCACAAGAGTCTCAAACTCCCATGGTGGAGTTGTCACGTCTGGAGCAGGCCGAAAATTTGCTGACTGAGGCCAAAGCACGCAACGAAGAATTGAACCAACAAATCAATTTGCTTAAAGAAAGTGGGCAGGCCGACCCAAACCTACTGGAAAAGCTTTCTGATATTGATAACTTGAAAAAGAGACTCAAAAAGTTGCAAGATGATTTGGACGACAATGAAGATGAACTTGATGAGACAAAGAAAAAGTTAAAAAATAAGGTTGCCGACTATAACCAGTTACAACAGGACAAGGAGAAAGTTGACAATGATTTCCGCAAAGTTACGCGTCAGTTTGAAGAAATCCAACACCAGCTGGAGGAGACAACGGAATCACTCCACCTTAAAATGGAGTCGCTTACCTTTGTTCAAAGTATACTGACAGCCGTTGAAGACAATGACAAACAGACAAGCGAAACATATTCGAAGGTAGAGCAGCTGGCAACTTTTATACGTAGTGACTTAAAAGACTTACTCAAGCCCTATGTCAGGCAGAATGGTAACAATGCCGCACTCTTCGGCGAAGAACTGATGCGCTGGGAGATTGTGCAAAAGAAAAGCTGGATAGCAGGCAAAACGACCATTGCTTTCGTGGGAGAGTTCTCTGCAGGTAAAACTTCAATAGTGAACCGTATTTTGTCACAAGACAATCCTGACGTGCCCCGTCTGCCCGTTAGCACCAAAGCTACCACTGCAATACCCACCTATATTACAGGTAAGCCTCATGAGGAATATCGCTTTTTCTCACGTGATAACAAACTGAAAAAGATAGATAAGTCCGACTTCAACCGCGTTACAAAAGAGGTCCTTGACCAAGTGGGGGGCGTGTCTAACCTGATACAGTATTTCGTTATGGCTTATAAGAACGAGAACTTAGACAATCTGAGCATTCTCGACACTCCTGGTTTCAGTTCAAACGATAGCGAGGATAGTCAACGCACACTGGAGGTAATCAACGAATGCGATGCACTGTTTTGGGTATTCGATGTGAATATGGGGACACCGAACAAGACATCGATAGACCTTATCAAAAAGCATCTGCATAAACCTCTTTATGTAGTCATCAATAAAGTGGATACAAAAGCTCCCTCGGAGGTTGAAAGCGTGGAGAAACTTATATGCGACACCTTTCAGCGTGAAGGCGTAGCCATAGAAGGATGTATTCAGTTCTCGGCCAAGGTACCACTGAACAACATAATGGATCCTATCAAAAGTGTGAAAAGTACTTCAGGAGAAAGTGCTTACCTTCGTTCATTGCAAGAGCTGGTTGTACAGGTGAAAAAAGATGCAGAGAAAAAAGTCAAAGAGGAAAATAGAGAATATACAGACTATAGCAGTCAATTTGATGAGGCACTTCAGCAATTTAATGATTCATGTAACACTCTTCAAGAAAATTGCGATGTAGCAGTAAACATCATTGATATGTCATGGACAGAACAAACCATATCCAAACTTTGGGGCAATGAAGACAAATATGAATTGTCAAAAGAAGATGGAGAGAATCTGAAAGAAACTATCGTTGATTACATTGCAGGTAATAATGTACAGGTAATCCGCAACAACTGCGAGCTAATCAGCAACCTTAGTCAGCAGACACAACAAGCCTATAGCAAGCTCATTGATGCAAGAGAACAGCTACAGAGTTTGACAAAAGCAGAGCAAACGCTTCAAAAGAACATACAATTGGTTAAGTCAAAATAAAAGCAATATTATGCCACAAAACTTATTTCAACAACTAAATCTGCCAGAGAAGAAACGACGAATGGCAGAACTCATAGAGAAAGCCACAGAAATAGGATGGCTGAAAGCTGAGGACCGTGATAATTATATCAGCAAGCTACAAAACGACATACTGACTATAGGTGTGATAGGTCAGATGAAAGCGGGTAAGTCAACCTTCTTAAATAGCTTTGTCTTTGGAGATACGGTATTGCCTGCTGCCACTACACCTATGACCGCTGCGCTGTCAGTTGTCACTTGGGGAGAGAAAGAACAGATAGAAGCAGAGTTTTACACCTCCGAAGAATGGCAGGAACAGTTGGCGACAGCTCAGATAAATTCTGAAGAAATTGGTGACGAAGCTAAGAAAGCAAAAATTCAAGCTGCACAGGAACTTGTTGAGAAGTCAAAACAGTTGGGTAGCGCCCTCAATGGGTTATTGGGCAAGAAGCAGACCGACACATTAACAAATCTTATCGATTATGTAGGAGCCAACGGTCGCTATGTATCCATCACCAAACAAGTGACCATCTACTGCCCACTTGACTATTTACGGGGAGTACGTATTGTTGACACGCCGGGATTCAACGATCCCATTGTCTCACGTGAGGAACGGACGAAAGAGTTTCTGAAACAGGCCGACGTGGTGTTGCTCATGCTCTATGCAGGTCAGCCTTTTAGTGCTGTCGACCGTAATATCCTTTTTAAACATGTTGGTGGCTGTGGCATCGGCAAGGTACTCATTGGCATCAACAAATATGATATACCTTATGGTAGCGGCGAAAGTGAAGAGCAGATTCGTGCCTACGTAAAGAGTGAAATTGCCAAAGCTGCTCAAACGATGGGAGATGAACAGCTCAACGATATTCTGCGTGACACAGAGCCTATACCTCTTTCAGCAGAAATGGCTCTTGTTTCACAATTGCCTATGAGCCGTGTACAATCGAGCGATGTATATAAGAAGGCTTGGGAACGGGCACAAGAGAATTTCGAAGTGACCTCGCCGCAAGAGTTGCGTCAGCGAAGCCACATTGACGAACTGATAGAAGCCATTCGGCAAATGATAGAGCGTGAGAAATCGGCCATTCTCTTCCGCAAACCTCTCAATGCCATTCTTGCACTTGGTAACAATCTGAAGACTGACATTGAAGAGCAGATTTTGAAGACAAAGAACGAGATTGAACTATTGCAAGCTCCCGATGAAGAATTGGAAGAATGTGAAAGTCAACTTGAACGCATCAATAGAAGAATGAACCGTAAGATTGATTCGATGGGTGATGACCTCAACGAGGTATTCCAGGAGATTGTTAGGCGAGGCAGCAATGACATGGAAGATGCGGTTGACAGTTGTTGCAGCAAAATGCACTCTATTGTTGATGCTTGGGGACGATTTGCCAGCGGTGAAAAGCTAGTAGCCGATCTTGAACGTTGTGAGAAGTTCCTATATACTCGCACACTAAAACGCATAGCTGACGGAGTTAACAGCCAGGCCAAGCTAAAAGTAAAACATACGCTTGATGAATTCTTTGTTGATGCAGAAGATATCCTCTGCAAAATCGAGATAGACGACTTTGACCCTCGAGACTTTGTGAAAGGAGTTTCTAAAAAATTCGACTTTAGCAGCAGCGACTCGCTTTTTTCCTTTACTGATGATGACGAGACAGACACGGAATATGGACTTTGGGAATTTGCAGGCGATTTTTTAAATGGGTTTACTTTCGGGTTAACAGGTGTGATCGGCAATGCGATTTCTCATGGTGATACGGCAGCTAAAGTTCATAGCATCATTAACGATGCTGCTGCGGATTTTGATGCCAAGGCATTCTTAGGCACAATAATAGACTGCAAAGACAAGATAATCAGTGAAGTGCAAGAAGCTTTTATCGACGAGTTACTAACGCCACTGAAGGAGCAACTCGATGAGATTCGACATCAAACTACTGACAAGGCTCAACGCTTAGAGGCCAGCCAAACACGATTGTCTGACTTACTCAAACAAAAAGAAAACCTTGTAAAGCAAATAAAAGAAATGAACGAGAATGCTACGTTTATTTAAAAAATAGAATTATAATTGTTTCATAAAAAAGTGGAAGTTGTGCCTTGTTTGGGCGCAACTTTCTTTTATTTTTGCAGCATATTCTAATTGTTGTATTATGGATGATTATATGTTTGGTGAGAAGCCCAAGTGGAAAGATGATTACTGGAGAAAAGTGGCTCATGCTGGCTACGCAGAGGTATCATATGAAGATGTTTGGAGTCTTGATACAAGACTTGCTCGTATTGTTTCCGTTCATCTAAGGGCATTTTTGAAGGCTCAAAAGGGACCAAATGGAGGATGTCCAGGAAAATTAGCTGAAGGATGCAGAGCTGGAGAAGGCCATAAAAAGTGGTTAGCAATCATCCGTAAGATGCTTTATGCTTTTGAAGAATACCAGTGGTGTATCGGTGGAAACGACTTTGACATGCTTCCCTTAGAGAAGCAAGAGAAGATTAAGGAAGGAATGCAATTAT
>Ga0326513_10002454_pt1 | contig 13718 bp, 18 predicted proteins | sample 2_2465_0518_D_FD_203654 | JGI IMG/M metagenome (GOLD analysis project Ga0326513, IMG submission 203654) | Bovine rumen microbial communities from UC Davis, California, United States - 2_2465_0518 | ecosystem: Host-associated > Mammals > Digestive system > Stomach > Rumen | place: USA...
CAACTGCTCCTCCGCATCGAACACGGGCGACTACTCCTCCGCATCGAACACGGGCAACCGCTCCTCCGCATCGAACACGGGCGACTACTCCTCCGCATCGAACACGGGCAACTGCTCCTCCGCATCGAACACGGGCAACTGCTCCTCCGCATCGAACACGGGCGACTGCTCCTCCGCATCGAACACGGGCAACTGCTCCTCCGCATCGAACACGGGCGACTGCTCCTCCGCAGAAGTGTCCGGAAAGGAATCCATCGCCGCCGTTTTCGGAGAGGGCTGCAAGGCTCGCGGGGCCTTGGGATGCTGGCTTGTCCTGACCGAAAGGGGCGAATGGGACGGAGAGACCTATCCCATCAAGGAGGTCCGCTCCGTCAAGGTGGACGGTGACACCATCAAGCCGATGGTCTGGTATGAGTTGAAGGACGGAAAAATAGTAGAAACAACCAATTAAACAGTCATGCTTATGGACCTTAATGTCAACATCACGGTGAGCCTCTCGGAGGCCACCCTGAATGTCCTCCGGCAGTTCGCGCCGGACATGCCCGAGAAGGTGTGCGACTGTCCTGCACACCAGGACCTGAAGATCTTCATCCAGGAGACCGTCGTGGAGTTCCTGGAGGGCCTGAAGAAACACACAGAAAAGCCCGCAGAGAACGCCGCGCCCGAAAAGGAAGCGGAGACCGTCCGCGAGGAGAAAGAGGCGCAGGCGCTGCAGCAGGCCCCGGCAGCGGCGGCCCCCGCGGAGATCTCCGACGCCAGCCTCCGACAGGCCACGAAGGCCGCGAAGGACAAGGTCGGAGCGGACGCCATCCGGGCGCTCTTCCAGGAGTTCGAGATTCCCAACAGCACGGCGTGCCCTCAGGAGCGCAGGAGCGAACTGATGGGACGGCTTAACAAATTAGCAGCATAAGGCCATGCCCACCAGTCACGCCATCCTCGCTCCCTCGGGCTCGTCCCGCTGGATGCGCTGCACACCGTCTGCCCGTCTCGAGGCTCTGGAGCCCGAGAAGGACACCGCTTACACCCGCGAGGGCACCATCGCCCACGCCATGGCCGAGTCGCTCCTCCTCACCGCGCTGGAGCAGAACTGGGACAAGTGGCGCGAGGACTACGTGGACAAGTTCCGCGTGGCCTATGACGCGGCCACCGACGGCAAGGGCGGAAGGATCGCAGGGGCGCAGTCCGAGGCTCTCCGTCTCCGGATCCAGGAGGCGAAGGACCTCGGGCTCGATCCCTGGGAGATGCTCGCCATCGTCTCCGAGCACTACGCCCGCCTCGTCTGGGAGGACTACCTGGACGCCCTCTACCGCGACCCCAAGGCCGTCCTGCTGGTGGAGGCCCAGCTCAAGCTCTCCGAGTATATCCCCGAGGGCTTCGGCAGCTCCGACGCGGTGATCATCTACGGCCGCACCCTCACCGTCTACGACCTCAAGTTCGGCAAGGGCGTCAAGGTGTCGGCCGTGGGGAATACCCAGATGCGCTGCTACGCCCTGGGCGCCCTTCTCGGTCCGGCCGAACTCTACGACATCTCGGAGGTCTCGATGGTCATCATCCAGCCCAGGCTGCAGTGGGTGTCGAACGACGCCCTCACCTCCGGGGCCCTGCTGGACTGGGCGGAGGACGAGCTCAAGCCCGCCGCCGTGCTCGCGTGGGAGGGCAAGGGCCCCTTCTCCGTAGGCGACCACTGCCGCTTCTGCAAGGTCGCCCCGCGCTGCAAGGCGCTGCTCAAGTGGTCCGCCGCCCTGCCCGAGCAGAAGGAAGACCTCATGACGGACGACGAGCTGGCCGAGGCGCTCCGGAGAGTCGGGGCCATCAAGTCCTGGGCCGCCAGCCTCGAGGCCTACGCGCTGGAGCGCGCCCTCAACGGCAACCCCGTCCCCGGCTTCAAGGTCGTGGAGGGACGGTCCGTCAGGCAGATCCCCGACCAGGGCGCCGCCATCACGGCCCTGGCGAAGGCCGGACTCTCCGAGGACTCCTACCTCCGCCCGCGTGAGCTCAAGACCATCTCCGACCTGGAGAAGCTGCTCACGAAGAAGGGCTTCAACGCCATCCTAGGCCAGTACGTGGTCAAGCCACAGGGCAAGCCCACCCTCGTCGAGGACTCCGACCCCCGGCCTGCCATGAACAGCGTCGAGGACGAATTTGGGGACTGCTAACAACCAATTAAATCCATAGCCTTATGTCTCAAGCAAAGAAAATCGCGGACGGCAAAATCCGCATCCCGGTGAGGTTCAACTACGCCCACCTCTTCCAACCCGACCCGTTCTACAAGGACAAGGTCAAGTACACGGCGGTCTTGATCATCGACAAGAATGACAAGGAGACCGTGGATCTCGTCAAGAACACCATCAAAGAGGCCCATGCGTCTGCCACGGCCGGCACGATGAAGTTCACCCTCACCAAGGACAATCAGCCCCTCAAAGACGGCGCTGAGGAGTTCCCTGACAACCCTGCGTTTGAGAACGCCTACAGCATGAAGGCCACGACCTCCCGCCAGCCTAAGGTGCTCCGCAAGGAGAAGGACGGCACCTTCATCCAGCTCAAGGACGGCGGTCTCAAGGACGGCGACTACGGTCTCATCATCGTCTCCATCCGTCCCTACGCAGCCCAGGGTAACAACGGCATCGCGGCTTACATCGACCGCGTCCTGTTCACCCGCGAAGGTCCTGCTCTCGGTGGCCTCAGCAACGAGGACGCCTTCGGAGATGCAGACCCGACCGAGGCTTCTGACGAAGACATCTTCTAAGTCAGTAAAAGAGCCCCCGGTGACGCCGGCCGCCGGGTTCATGTCAAACTAAAGACGGTGCAAGGACACCGGGCGGGTGCAAGTCCCACAGTTGGATAGGGTTCTTTGTTTAGTCAATGCCGGCCGCCCGGGTGGGGCCCGACCGCCCTCCCGGGTCCCAATACCGGAGCACAGCGCTCCACTCTTAACGAAACGAAATGAACGCGACACAGCTATCACTGTTCGGGCCGGGCCGGGCCCTCGAAGAGCGGCCGGACGAAAGCGGGCGCCCGTCCAAACGGGAGCGCTTCGAGGACTACGATGCCTTTACGGACAAGTTCAAGACGAAGCTGACCACCGACGACTGCTATACTCCGGAAGCCGTCTACAAGGCAGTCCTGGACTTCGTGGGCACCATCACCGACCTGCGCGGCCGTGAAGTCGTCCGTCCGTTCTATCCCGGCGGAGACTTCACGGCGTATGAATACCCCGCGAACGGCATCGTCATAGACAACCCGCCGTTCTCCATCCTGTCGAACATTATCCGGTTCTATTGTAGCCACGGCATCCTCTTCTTCCTTTTCGGGCCAAGTCTCACACTGTTCACCGCGAGGGACTGCGACCTCACCTACATCATCGCGGACTCCGACATCGTCTACGAGAACGGAGCCGTGGTCCGCACCGGTTTCATCACCAACCTCCCGAGCGAGGTCCGTGTGTGGTGCTGCCCTCAGCTGAAGAAGGCCATCGCGGACGCGCAGAATACACCGAACAAGACGAAGAAGGGCTTCGTCTACCCGGACAATATCATCACCGCCGCCACCCTCGGAAAAATAACGGCGCATGACACGGAGCTAAAGATCATGAAACGCTCCTGCTACGCCGTGTCCGACTGCGATGCTGCCAAAGCGGCCGGGCGGGGCCTATTCGGGGGGGGCTTTTTATTGAGCGACGGGGCAGCGGCAGAGCGGGCAGCGGCAGAGCGGGCAGCGGCAGAGCGGGCAGCGGCAGAGCGGGCAGCGGCAGAGCGGGCAGCGGCAGAGCGGGCAGCGGCCACACGGCTGAACCTGTCACCCAGAGAACGGAAAATTATCGACATGCTAAACAAGCGAGACCATGAGACGCCTGCACATTGATACAGAGACATTCTCAAAGCAGCCGCTCGCAAAGACCGGCCTGTACAAGTACGCCTTCGACCCGGACTTCCGGATCCTGCTGGTGGCCTACGCCAAGGATGACGACCCGGTCCAGATCATCGACCTCGCCCAGGGCGAGACGCTCCCGGAGTGGTTCGTCAACGCACTCTTTGACGAGACTGTCACAAAGGTCGCACACAACGCCGCCTTCGAGCGGGTCTGCCTGTCCGTCTACATGTGGCAGACCGGCTCCAGGCAGAAGGGCTTCCTGATGCCCGCGGGGAGCTGGCACTGCACGAGTGTCCAGGCGTCCCGCTGCGGGCTCCCGCTGAGCCTCGCGGAGGCCGGCGCAGCCCTCGGGCTGGAGCGGCAGAAGATGACGGAGGGCAAGGCACTCATCAAGCTCTTCTGCACGCCCAAGCCCAAGAAAGCCGGCACCCTCTTCGACGAGAGCGACCGCAACCTCCCGAAGGACTTCCCCGACGAGTGGGCGACCTTCAAGGCCTACTGCGTCAGGGACGTGGACGTGGAGCGGGAGATCGACCGGATGACGGACTGGCTCACCGTACCCTCCTGGGAGCGGAAGCTCTACTCCGTGGACCAGAAGATCAACGACCGCGGCGTGCTGGTGGACACCGCCCTCGCAAGGGAGGCCTGCCGCATCAACGCCATCGTCACCGCACGGCTCACCGAGGAGGCGATGAGGCTCACAGGACTGAGCAACCCCAACAGCGTCAGCCAGCTAAAGGACTGGCTCACCGCCCAGCTCGGCTTCGACGTGGACACCCTCTCGAAGAAGGACCTGCCGGAGATCAAGGCGGCCACGTCCGACCCGCGCATCCACCGCGTCCTGCAGATCCGCTCGATGCTCGGCAAGTCCTCCAACGCCAAATACGAGGCGATGCTCGGCTGCGCCTGCGAGGATGACTGCGTGAGGGGCCTGCTGCAGTTCTACGGAGCGCGGACCGGTCGCTGGGCCGGACGGCTCGTCCAGCTGCAGAACCTTCCACAGAACCACATCCCCGACCTCGCCTTCGCACGCGAGGCCCTGAAGGACGGGGACATCGACATGCTGGAGCTCGGCTACAAGAGCATACCGGACACCCTCAGCGAGCTCATCCGCACGGCCTTCATCCCCCGTGACGGCTACACCTTCGCCGTCTGCGACTTCTCCGCCATCGAGGCCCGTGTCCTCGCGTGGCTCGCCGGAGAGGAGTGGGTGCTGGACGTCTTCCGGGGCGGCGGGGACATCTACTGCAGCACGGCCTCCAAGATGTTCCACAAGCCGGTCGAGAAGCACGGGGTCAACTCCGACCTCCGTCCCAAGGGCAAGGTCGCCGTGCTGGCCCTCGGCTACGGCGGCGGGGTCTCCGCCCTGGACGCCATGGGCGGGCAGAAGCTCGGCATGACGGAGCAGGAGGAGAAGGACACCGTCCGGATGTGGCGTGACGCCAACCCGCACATCGTGGACTTCTGGCACGACGTGGAGGACGCGGCCCTCGCGGTCATCCAGGGAACCCAGAAGACCGCCAGGCTCGGCATCCGAAAGCCTATCTCAGCGGAGGAGTACGAGGCGCGAAGGGCCGCATCCGGCGGCCGGGAGGTCAGAAACTACTCCGTCAGGGGCTCCTACCTGGAGTTCTCGATGCACGAGGGCTGGCTGGTGTGCCGGCTGCCCTCCGGGCGGAAAATCACCTGGCCGGAGGCGCAGGTCACCATCAACCGCTTCGGAGGCCAGTCCGTCCGCTACAAGGGCGTCAACCAAAAGACCAACAAGTGGGGATGGCTGGAGACCTTCGGCGGGAAGCTCGTGGAGAACATCACGCAGGCCGTCGCCCGCGACTGCCTCGCCCACGTCCTCCTCCAGCTCGACGCCATCGGCTTCCGGACCGTCTTCCACGTCCACGACGAGGTGGTGGTGGAGGTGCCCTCCGAGGACTACCTGTCCCGCATAGAATACTGCTTCAGCCACGGTCCCGAGTGGGCCGACGGCCTCCCGCTCAAGGGGGCCGGATACACCGGACCATTCTATTTCAAAGACTAAATATGAAGAACTGTTATAAATGGCCGGCCGATTGGCGCACCCTGGGCCGAGATTTCCATCGAGTGTTCCGGATGTCGATGGTTGACATCTACGACGCCCAGATGAGTTGGATAATGCGGAAGTTCACCATCAAGATTGATGCTTTCGATGAGCAGCTGCATATGAAGTATGGTGAATACGAGGAGCGCGGTTTGAGTATGGAAGACATTGTGTTGGAGCATTACGGCCCCGAAGGAGTTGAACTATTAAACGCATTGATATGATTTACGGTTACATCAGAGTCAGCAGCGACAAACAGACTGTTGAAAATCAAAGGTTTGAAATCAACAACTTCTGCTCTAAGGAGTCAATGTGCATTGATGGATGGATAGAGGAAACTATCAGCGGGACGAAGAATTACAGCAAGCGGGAGCTGGGGAAGCTCCTAAACAGGGTGCAGAAGGATGATTTGATTATTTGCGCTGAGCTTTCTCGGTTAGGGCGCAATCTGTTTATGATTATGGAGATCCTGAACATCTGCATGACGAAGGAGTGCCGGGTATGGACCATCAAGGACAATTACCGACTTGGCGAGGACATCCAGAGTAAGGTGCTTGCCTTTGCATTTGGCCTCTCTGCCGAGATTGAACGCAATCTTATCAGTCAGCGGACAAAGGAGGCGCTGGCCAGGAAGAAGGCGGAAGGGATGGTATTGGGACGGCCCAAAGGCAGCAAGAACAAGCAGAAAAAGCTTGACGGAAAAATGGAAATGATTACCAGAATGCTAGATAGAGGCATAACTAAAGCTTTGATAGCAAGGAGGCTGAAGGTTAGTCGAAACACGTTGTACCTTTACTTGAACCAGCATCTTAGATGTGAATAGATATAGAACCAAGATTTATTACAAGGACTAAATATGACAACCAAGATTTGCGGGCACTGCGCCTGGTACCGATGCACGAACACGGGCGGCCCCTATTGCTACAGGACACGCAAGACGGTGTCCTACCTCAAGACGGCCCCGGACTGCTTTGCCGAGCCCGGCACGGCCACGGGCATCCCGTCACAGCAGACGAAGGTGTGCCTCCAGTGCGGGAGGGAACTCCCTGTCTCGTGCTTCGACCGGCACTCAGCCACGAAGGACGGCTACCAGGACCGCTGCCGCGAGTGCCTGAGCGAGGCGAACCGGAAGGCGAAGGACAAGCCCAGGGACCACAAGAAGCGGCTCCCTCCGGAGCCCGTCCCCGAGGGCATGAAGCGCTGCGGGCGCTGCGGGCGGGTGCTCCCCGTCGCGGAGTTCTGGAAGCACAAGCGCTCGCTCGACGGCCTGCAGTGGAACTGCAGGGACTGCCAGGGAGAACTCACTAAAAAGGCCCTCCAAAGACGGAGGGAGAGACAAAGGGAATCACGATGATGCAACAGTACACCATATCCACCGGCACCTCGCGCAACGCCGTCGCATGGCCCAACCGGTCCGTGACGTGGGAGCGGCTCGTGGCGAAGCTCGCCAAGCCCAAGACCACGAAGGAGACCATGGCCGAGTACAAGGCGATGGACAAGGATCACCGGGCCGTGGCGAAGGATGTCGGCGGCTTCGTGGGCGGGACCGTAAAGGACGGAGGACGACGCAAGTCCGACGCCATCACTGCCCGGTCCCTCGTCACCCTCGACATCGACTACGCCTCGCCGGCCACCCTCGGCACGGTACGCGACATGCTCTACGGCACGGCCTGGTGCCTCTACTCCACGCACAGCAGCACGCCCGAGAAGCCGCGCTACCGCCTTGTGATCCCACTCTCCAGGGAGGTCTCCCCGGAGGAGTACATCGCCATCGCGCGGAGGGTGGCCGACGACATCGGTATCGACACCTTCGACGACTCCACCTACGAGCCGTCCCGCCTCATGTACTGGCCGTCAGTGAGCGCCGACGCAACCTACGTCTTCGAGACCGAGGACGGCGACGCGCTGGACGCGGACAAGGCCCTCGCCACCTACGTGGACTGGTCCAACCCCATGGAGTGGCCCGTGTCCTCCAGGGTGACAAAGACGCTCCGCGGCAAGCCAGGGGCCAAGCAGGAGGACCCCACCGGCAAGGCCAGCATCATCGGCGCCTTCTGCCGCTGCTACTCCATCACCGAAGCCATCGGAGCGTTCCTCCCGGAGGTGTACGCGCCCACCGACAAGCCGGACCGCTGGACCTACATCAAGGGCACCACCGCCGGAGGCCTCGTCCTCTATGAGGACAAATGGGCCTACTCACACCACAGCACCGACCCCTGCTGCGAGAAGCTCGTCAACGCCTTCGACCTCGTGCGCATCCACCGCTTCGGAGCGGAGGACGAGGGCGCCGACATCAACACGCCAGCCAACCGGCTCCCGTCCTTCCTTGCCATGGAGCGGATGGCGAAGACAGACCGAAAGGTCTCGAGGCTGATGGCGAAGGAGAAGGCGCAGGCCCTCCGGGAGGACTTCGACGAAGAGCTCGCCGCGGACGAGACGGACGACAACAGCTGGATGGAGGAGCTGAAGATGGACGAGAAGCGGAAGAACTTCCTCCCGTCCCCGTACAACTTCGGCCTCATCCTCCGGAACGACAGGGCCCTCAAGGGGGCGGTCGTACTGGACCGCTTCGCCGGCCGGACCGTCCTGACGAGGGACCTACCCTGGAGGGCGTCCGGGAACGACCCCTTCTGGAACAATACCGACGACGCCGGGCTCATCGAATACGTCAACACACACTACGACCTCGCGGGGAAGACCGCCCTGCTGGACGCCTCGGAGATTGCCTTCAGCCAGGCGGGCTTCCACCCCGTGCAGGACTACCTCAACGGTCTGCAGTGGGACGGCCGGCCCCGTCTCGACACCCTGCTCGTGGACTACCTCGGCGCGGAAGACAACGCGCTCACCAGGGCGATGACCCGCAAGCACTTCGCCGCCGCCGTGGCCCGCGTCATGAGGCCCGGGTGCAAGTACGACTACGTCCTCACGCTCATAGGCCCGGAGGGCTCCGGCAAGTCCACCCTCGTCCGGCTGATGGCCAGGGACAAGTGGTTCACCGACTCCCTGACCTCCATCGAGGGCAAGGGGGCCATGGAGCAGCTGAGGGGCAAGTGGCTCGTCGAGATGGGAGAGCTGACCAACTACAAGAAGTCCACCTCCGAAGCCTACAAGGCCTTCCTCTCCAAGCAGGACGACTTCTACCGCCCCGCCTACGGACGCAAAGCCGAGACCTACCTCCGCCAGTGCGTCTTCTTCGCCACGACCAACGAGAAGGCCTTCCTCAAGGGAGACACCGGCAACCGCCGCTTCTGGGTGGTGGAGTGCGGAGTGACGCCCGCCACCTCCGACCCGTGGGAGGATCTGCCCGGAGAGGTCGACCAGATCTGGGCCGAGGCCGTGGCGCGATGGAAAGAGGGAGAGACGCTCTACCTCTCACACGAGATGGAGACCGAGGCGAGGGAACGCCAGGAAGCCCACAACGAGCTCGCCGCGGACGACCGCATCGGACTCATCGACGCTTACATCCATACGCCGGTCCCCGACACCTGGGACGGCCTCACCAAGGAGCAGCGGGCCACCTGGTACCAGACCGGCTCGCGGCTCGCACACGACGACAGCGGACCGATGCGCCTCCGGGAGACCGTCTGCGCTGTCGAGATCCTCGTCGAGTGCTTCGGCATGAAGGTCGACGACAAGATACGGTACAAGACGAAAGAGATAAACCAGATCCTCCGCGACATGCCAGGACTGGAGCCCGACGGACGGTCCTACGACCCCGTCTATGGAAGACAGCGGAGGTACCGCATAATCAGGGACGAGAAATGAAGACCTCAACCAACCAGACCACCATCGCCCAGGGGCGCCGGCTGCTCGCGGCCGGGTGCCCGGACGTAAAGCTGAGATATGAGGACCACCACAAGGTCACACCGGAACCCATCCCACTGGGCCGCCTGTGGGACATCGCACACAAACTGGGCCTCGAGTACGAGTTCCCCCTGGAGCTCGACAGCGAAGGACTGACGGAGACCCTCGTGGCCGCCATTGAGCAGTATTATTCAGATATGTATAATCAAAACTTATAACCATGGAAAGAGAACAGGACAGACGCACCAACACCGGGCACCGCGACTGCTGCGGCAAGGACATCAACGGGTTCGACATCGTCGTCACGAAGGACGGAGAAGGGCACGTGATATGGGGCCGCGGGAAGTGGTGGATCCTCTTCCGGGGAGGGCCGATGAAGGCCCTTAACAGCTACCCGGCGGAGGCCCTCCGGAAGGTCGAAAATGACGGGACAATGACGGGACAACGCTCTATGTCCCATCAGGCCATTGTCCCGGGACAATAAAAACGCTGTCCCGCGCATTGTCCCACCATTGTCCCGTCTGCAATCTGCGGAGCATCAGACAATTAACGTGTTTACGGGACAATGGGACAATAAAATCCCTAACATTTTAAAAATATGCAATTAGGCAAGATACACACACACGATGACGTGCCTAATCACGTATACGCATCCTCTCGCGCGCGAGTCCCATTGTCCCATGAGTCCGAGAAGGCCCTGGAGACAAGTCTCCGGAAAGCCTGCGAGGCCCGCGGATGGATGGCGTTGAAGCTGCTGTCCCAGCTGCACCGCGGACTGCCCGACCGGCTCATCCTGGCGGAGGGCGGCGCAACCTTCTTCGCGGAGATAAAGACCACCGGGAAGAAGCCGACCAGACTGCAGACGCACTGCCACGAGTGCCTCCGGATGCTGGGCTTCCTGGTCTTCGTCATCGACTCTTCGGTCAGCCTCGCCGCGGCCCTCACCACGATGGACCGGGCGGTCGCCGACCACAAACTCTCCGAGCCATGAAGTTCGTCCCGCATACATACCAGCAGCGCGCCATCGACTTCATCGTCGGCCACCCCAAGTGTGCCCTGTTCCTGGACATGGGACTCGGTAAGACAGCCGTCACCCTGACCGCCGTCCAGATGCTGAAGGAGGATTACCTCGAAGTTACCAAGGCGCTGGTCATCGCCCCCAAGTCCGTGGCTCGGAACACCTGGCCGTCGGAGTGCCGGAAGTGGGACCACCTCAAGGGCCTCCGGGTGTCCGTCATCATGGGCACCCCGGCGCAGAGGAGGAAGGCCGTGGCCGCTGACGCGGACATCTACGTGGTCAACCGCGAGAACGTCACGTGGCTGGTGGACTACTGCGACAACGAGCTGGTCCGGTGGGATTTCAACTGCGTGGTCATCGACGAGTCGTCCAGCTTCAAGAACCCGCAGGCCAAGAGGTACAAGGCCCTCCGGCGGATGCGTTGGAAGATCTGGCGCATCATCGAGCTGACCGGCACCCCGTCACCCAACGGGCTGATGGACCTCTGGTCGCAGATCGAACTGCTGGACGGAGGGCAGCGGCTGGGCCGCACCCTCAGCACCTACAGGGCGAACTACTTCACCCCCGGCCGGCACAACGGCCACGTCGTCTACGAGTGGAGGACCAAGCCCGGAGCCCGGGAGAGGATCGCCGAGCGCATCAGCGACATCTGCCTCTCGATGAAGGCCGAGGACTACCTGGAGATGCCGGACCTTATCACCGCCGGGATGGACATCGCCCTGACCGAGGCCGAGATGAAGGCCTACAGGGAGTTCGAGCGGGAGCAGCTGATGGAGGTGGACGACACCGAGATCGAGGCGGTCACCGCAGCAGCCCTCGCCAACAAGCTGCTGCAGTTCTCCGGCGGGGCTATCTACGACGGAGAGCACAACTGGCACGAGGTCGGGACGTCCAAGGTGGAGGCGCTGACCGAACTGGTGGAGGCCGCAGCCGAGCCGGTCCTGGTGTTCTACGCCTACCAGCACGAGCTGGCCAGGCTGACCGTCGCGCTGGGAGAGTACGGCCCCGTCCTGTTCAGGGGCGAACCGGACATCCTCGAGCGGTGGAACCGCGGGGAGATACGGGTGCTGCTGTGCCATCCGGCGTCCGTGTCCTTCGGGCTTAACATGCAGCAAGGCGGCCACATCATCGTGTGGTACACGCCCACCTGGAACCTCGAGCAATACCTACAGGCCAACGCCCGCCTGCATCGTCAGGGGCAGCATCGGCCGGTGATCCTCTACCACCTGGTGGCGACGGGCACCCTTGACGAGAGGGTGATGTTGGCCCTGTCCGGAAAGTCCACCTGCCAGGAGTTCATTATGCAACGGATTAAAGAACTTAAACAAGCAAACCAATGATTACCGGAAAAGACTTGAAGCGGATGCTGTCCCTTATCCCAGACGACGCGGTCGTCACCATCAACGGGCACCCGGATGTCGACATCGTCCAGGTGAAAATGGAGACGGACTGGCAAGGCCTGCAGGCAGATCTTATGCTCACGCCGGGATACGGCATCACGAAGGACTCCGTGCTGGAGGGGATGTTCAGGCACCCGTTCAAAGAAGCCCAGACGCGATGAGACTGAGATGGGACGCACCGGGAAAGCCGGACAAGAGTGACGGCAAGTACGTCCGTGAACGGTCGGCCGACCCCTACCACACCGCCCGATGGACGAGACTGTCCAGGGCCTTCCGCGCCGAGCATCCGCTGTGCGCCTGCTGCCAGTCCAAGGGAATCATCAAGCCCGCCACCTGCGTGGACCACGTCACGCCCTGGCCCATCTGCGGTGAGCAAGGATTCTTTGACCGGGCGAACCTGCAGCCACTGTGCGACGAGTGCAACCACGAGAAGGGCCAGAAGGATAAGAAGAAGATTCAAGAATGGAAAAGGAATCATCAACAATGAATGCAAAAGAACAAATACTGAAAGAACTTGAGAGTCGGCGGCAGCACTATGTGTATGAACTGACGGGCCGTCCGCAGCATGACGATAAGTACCGTTGGCTCAAAGGCAAACACGATGAATGCATCGATATGTCAGTTTACATCCTTCATCATGTCAAGGACGAAGACACCGAGCCGGTGGAGAATAACCTTGTCGACATAAGGAAGGAGACCATAAACGGCATCGATTACGTCCGGCGGGACAAGATTGTCGAACTGTTTGCGGCTGTGATAGAGGGGCTTATTTCGGATGCCGTGGCACACGGGAAACTGTATAACTATTGCAGTGCTGGTGGACTTCAGGAACTGAAGAAATTATTTGAGGCCCTATGATGAATGTTACACCTGGACAAGAAGAAGATACAAGAATGGAAACGAAAGAACAAGTGCTGAATGCCCTCCGGCTGGAGCTGGACAAGTGGCTGAAACATTCCGTTCGTGGAATGAAGTCGGGAAACCCCGCGTACTTCCAAGGGAAGATTACATTGATCCACGACCTTCTTGGGTTCGTACACGACATCGACGAGTTGGACCGGGTGTTCTGCTCTCAGATCGTGCTTGAACCGAATGAGGACATGGCCACCTTCCAAGTGAGTACGATGGTGAGCTACGAGCTCCTGGTGTACCTCAAGGAACACGAGGATGGCTTCAAGATGCTGGCCGACCAGATTGTGAGTGAACTGAAAAGGCAAGCAGCGAAGCTATGAAGTACACGGAATGCGATACATGCCCGTTCTACAATGTATGGCGGGATTGCTGCATGGAACCGGTCGAGTGTCCTGCAGAAGAAGAGGATGAGGAGGATTGAGCCATGAAGCGCAGAGACGTTATAAAGACTTTGGAGTACGTCAAGGTTGCGAGGATATTCGGGAAACCGGCCGGCGAGACGAACGCCTGGCTCCACGGCATCTTTGACCTGCTTTATGGCATAGCAGAGGCTCTCGACGTCTTCGAGGAGGAAGACGATGGGGAGGAGGGAGATGACGGGTAGGGGGCCAAAATCTCTCGCGGCGTCATCGCTCAAGAC
>Ga0326513_10002455_pt1 | contig 13714 bp, 8 predicted proteins | sample 2_2465_0518_D_FD_203654 | JGI IMG/M metagenome (GOLD analysis project Ga0326513, IMG submission 203654) | Bovine rumen microbial communities from UC Davis, California, United States - 2_2465_0518 | ecosystem: Host-associated > Mammals > Digestive system > Stomach > Rumen | place: USA: California...
GATCCCACGAAGCCGTCCGTCATATTAAACCGTTGGTTCTTCCCTCGAGAGTTTGTCAGAAACCATCTTGCTGGCATGTGGTGGGACGTTAAGTGCACTATTGATGAAACAGATAGTGATCCCTATATCTATACGAGAACACTATTTAAATACTACGATATGCGTAGCATGAACTTTGCGAACTATAAGATGTTTAGGAACAAAGCTCAAGTTAAAGGCATCTTAAAATGTATAGGTGAGCATCCAGATGTATTTGACCCCTATTGGCAGCAACGTATCAGATTTGTGACCAAATACTTCAATCGACTTGGTGCTACAAAGCAACTAATCGCACTCCCTTGGGAGTTCTTCTATAATACTGTTGAATCTCTATTAGACGAGATAAGCAAGGTGACTGATTCTGGCAAAGAAACAATCATTGACACTCGTACTGAGAAAGAGAAACAACTAGATACAGACTGGCAAAACGAACAAGAATAATAACAATAAAACTATAAAATTATGATTATCGACAACAAACAAAGCTACGGTTCAAACGAGAATATCAGAACTGTTTGGGATTGCATATTCGATTACTCTAATCCTGGTAAAGGAAGAGAAGGCAAAATGGATATTGTAACAGGTTTTTTCTCCATTGCTGCTTTACATATATTACACACCGCCCTTTCAAAAAACAATAAATATCGTATCGTTTTGGGCGATATTCACGATATGGCTCGTGATGAGGATTTCTTGAAGAAAGCAGTCAATCTTCTGCAAGGCGACAGTGCTCTTGAATCAGCATTTCAGCTTTCTACCTATGCCAAAAATGCTATTGCCTTCCTCAAACGCAAGACTGTAGAAGTTCGAACTATCAACAACGCATTTTGCCACGCCAAATCATATGTATTTGAAGACAAAGACGATCCTGCTCACGATTATGGAATTGTTGGTAGCTCCAACTTGACAGAAGCAGGCTTGGGCATCAAAGAGAGTTCAAATGTTGAACTTAACTTGGTAGAAACAGGCCGTGAGAATGCCGCTGTAAAAGATTTGAAAAGATGGTTCGAAAATCAGTGGAACATAGTGGCATCTGCAAGAATAGCCATACCCATAGAAAATGGCAAAACAATTGAGAAAGATGCCAAATCCTATCTCATAGAGCAAATAGAACAAATTTTCAAAGCCTACACACCAGAAGAGATATACCAAAAGATTCTCTTTGAGTTCTTCCGGGCAGATATAGAAATGAATGACTCCATCGAATATCGCCGAGATATGGAGTTCCTACAAAAATCACGAGTATGGAATACATTATTTGAGTTCCAGAAAAGTGGTGTTGTGTCATTGGTCAAGCTGTTGACTCGCTATGGTGGTGCTATTTTGGCTGATGCTGTAGGATTAGGTAAGACTTTCTCAGCCCTGGGAGTCATCAAATATTTCCAGAATAATGGTTATCATACCTTGATACTTTGCCCCAAAAAACTGCGTAACAACTGGACTCGTTATAAAGAGAATGCCAATTCGCGTTTCGAAGAAGACCACTTTAACTATGTGGTTCGTTGCCATACCGATTTGCAGGACAATCGAATGGATAACTATGTTGGCGATAATGTTACAAAAGATATAGTTCTGGATTATGAAAAATTACTTGTTGTGGTGGACGAAAGTCATAATCTACGTAATGACAAATCGAGCCGATATAAAATGTTATTAGACGAAATCATTAGTGAATCTGCAATACGAGGACATACTGTTAAAGTGCTATTACTATCTGCCACTCCAATTAATACTGGTCTTAAAGATATTCGTAATCAGTTCAAGATGATTGGATATGATGGTAATAAACATTTCTATGATGAATTCAATTTAAGGGGTGAAGACCCACTTTATGAAATATTTAGGCAAGCAAACAATCAATATACACTTTGGGCTGAAGAACCAAATCATACTGTCAATACATTGCGTAATAGGTTAAGTAATGTGCCTAACTTTTTTAAGCTAACCGATGAACTTATCATTGCACGTAATCGTGCGTTTGTCACTTCTTATGAATCGAGTCTTTCTTTCCCAACTCAGCTAAGACCGCATAACGAGCATATAAGCCTCAAAAGAATTGGAACATACACAGATATGGATGCCATCTATGATGACTTGAAAATCCTCAGGCTGACGGCCTATCAACCTACTCAATATGAATACGAATTGTATTCGGATATCGTTGACAGAGCTGCTGAGATAGTTTCATTAGTTCAGCAAGAATTGCCTCTCGACAATAACGATATGGATGAAAGGGCTCTCTTTAATGCTTTGCGAAGAGTTAAGGGCGAATCTCGTAGTGAGATACTTCAACAGATGATAGCTCAAAACTGGGTAGTCAAACAATCAATTCGTCGATTTAATGCTGGTAGAATTAATTGGGATAATAGCGCTTTGCGTGAATTGTCTTTAGCAGGCATGATGATATCACTCTTCGTAAAACGCCTTGAAAGTTGTTGGGACTCTTGTTTAAAGACAATAACAAAAGTTCGAGACTTGCATGCCATGTGGCTTGATTTTGCCCAGCAACGTTCTAACGCAGAACTTGACGATGAAGACGACACCACACAAGAAGAGGATATTGAGACTATTGGCAAACGTACTGTAGACTTTGCCAAAATGCTACGTGTTGAAGACTATATAAAAGACTTGCAACGCGATATTGAAATCCTTGATAGGATTATTTCTAATTTGCAGCAATATGGTGATGATATTGCAGCAAACCGTCGTAGAGATGAGAAACTTGACACCCTAGTATCTATATTGAAAAATAAGCAGGGATGTTCAAATAAGAAAGTCGTTATTTTTACCTCATATACTGTTACAGCTAATTATATTTTCAGCAACATCAAAGGCATCCTGCCGAATGTGGATCTTGTAACAGGCGATATCACACAAACAGAATTAGAAGGTAAATTGCAACGTTTTGCACCTTATAGCAAGCTATTCAAAGAAATGCGATGGGATAGTTTATATGCAGATGCCGGTATTAAACCCGATGAAATAGGTGACACTGAACTGTATCCTCGTTGGAGAGAACTAGTCAAGAATTCAAAGAACAACAAAGCAAGAAATAGTCTTGAAAACCCTATCGACATTCTTGTAGCAACCGATTGTATAAGCGAAGGTCAGAATTTACAAGATGCAGATATGGTCATCAACTACGATATTCACTGGAACCCTGTTAGATTAATTCAACGATTTGGCCGTATAGACCGTATTGGCTCTCCTAATGAAAAGATTCAAAGCGTCAATTTCTGGCCTTCTGAAGATATTGAGGCTTATCTCGGACTTTCTGACAGGGTGAGCAATCGCATGGTTGCAATGAATGTGGCCGGTTCTGAAACCTTGCAGGCCAATGAGGATATTGCCGAAATGGAGAAGAACAATCAGTTCCGTCAAAGCCAGGATGCCAAGAGCCTACGCTCTATTCATGATGATCAAGTCGGAGAAATTGAGGATCTAGGTAATCCCACGTTTGACGTACTCTCTCTTTCAGAATTCAAGGCAGATGCTGAAGAATATGCGCAAAAACATCTTAAGGAACTTGAGAGTATGCCCAATGGAGCTTTCTCTGGATTCCGATGGAGTATGAAACCATATGCAGATATGCCAGAATGTCTGGTTGCCCTGCTTCGCCATCGTGATGATGCTAAGAGTTTCCGTCTTATTTGTATACCAACGGACACTACTATTGCACCATGTTTTAAGGAATTAGACAAGGCGGAAGTACTGAACCTGCTTAGCCTGCATAAGAAGGAGCAGACTTACTTGCCACAAGATGTCTTAAACGCAAATCCCGACACATTATCTCATTTATCAAACGTTATTAAAGATTGGTTTGCTCCCAAGTGCGAAGATGATCTCTATGGCTCTATCAATAATCTTATGGGAGGCTCTACAAACAGTGCAGTACCAGGAAATAGTAATGAGGAAATTGAGGATCGTATTGACATAGAAAAATATGACCTCATAGCATGGGATTTTGTATCTACAAAAGAAAACAATTAATAGAATATTCATATGAAAGATACTCTAAAACTTTTCACTGAAATAGAATTGCGCACAGCATCGCATAGACTTTTAGATAAGTTGGGACTCAAATACAGCCCTGGTGCCAGAACTCAACTTGATATACATAAGTTGTTCAGCAAACTGCAATTGCCAAAAGCCACAGCAGAATCTCTTGATATTGTTTCTGGAGTCTACTTTGTTGCGCAGATTGACGATCGTACATTCGCAAACAATAGTAAGACTGTCGACATAGATGCTGCAATAAACGATGCCAAAGATGAAAAATACAAAGGCATGTTTGTTTTTTCACTCCAAGTAAAACCTGATGCCAATGTAACTCGCACTATGTTGGCTAATCTTACTAGAGCTTTCAATAGATATGCAGTTAGTAATCCTGTAGCCATATTTATTAAACAAGAGGATCAATTATCACTTTCTATATGTGAACGCACAAGCTATACAACAAATCAACAGTATCGAATAGGAGAGAAATTGGGTCGAGTAAATATCTTACGAAATATAGATTGTTCAAATCCCAACCGTGCTCACATTGATATCCTTAATCAACTGAATGCATCAGAATGTAAGACATTTTTCGATTTATATCGGAAATGGATGACAGAGTTCGATATCTCTCTACTCAATAAACAGTTCTATAAGGAATTACAGGACTGGTTCTATTGGGCCGTTGATGAGATAGAATTGCCCCAGGTCATATATAGTAATCAGGATGATGAACAGCAAGCTAAGAACTTCATTGTAAGAATGCTATCGCGTCTGATGTTTTGTTGGTTTATTAAGGAGCGGGGCCTCATAGACAAGCGTCTTCTTGAATTGACAGACTTCCGTGATAAGAGATACCCAATAGTAAATGATATAGAGAACGAAGATTTCCTTGATAGTAACAGTTATTATCGTGGCATCCTGCAAAACATGTTCTTTAATGGATTAAACAAACAGAAGAAGGTTTCAAAGAAAGATTTTAAGTGTACTAACTATCTGCCTGACAATTTTGACTACAATCTATTCATGGTACTTCCTTTCCTGAACTGTGGAACTTTCGAACCATTGGAGGAAGACTTTAACAAAGAATCCATTGAAGATAATGTAATGTCAGTACCCAATCGTCTATTTTATGGAGATGACGAAAACAAGGGTATTAATCAAATCTTCTGCAGCTACCACTTCACCATCGAAGAGAACACGCCGCTTGATATAGACATTGCTTTAGACCCAGAGATGCTTGGTTTGGTATTCGAGAATCTGCTGGCAGAAATCGACCCCAATAATGATGATGCTACCACCAAGAGCATTCGTAAGGCAACTGGTTCTTACTATACACCACGTCCTGTTATCCAGTCAATGGTCAATGAGAGTCTGCTAGTTTACTTGAAGAAGCGCATCAGTTTTGAGGCAGATGAAAATGAAACGGAGTTTCTGACAAGTCTGATTTACCATAATCTTCTAAAGAATGACAGATATAATCGTCAAATTGTGGAATGCTTATACGGAGTTAGAGCCTTAGACCCGGCATGTGGTAGTGGAGCTTTCCCTATGGGTATGTTGCAGCGAATTGTGGACTTGTTGAAGATTGTCGACCCTGGAAATACTCTTTGGTTAGACATGATGTTAGAACCCATTAAAGATAGAACGACGCGTGAGAATTTTAAAAAACAATTAGCTGGTCATCAAGATGACTATTCACGCAAGTTGGGTATTATTCAGAATTGCATTTATGGCATTGACATTCAACCAATCGCTGTACAGATTACTAAACTGCGATTTTTTATCTCTCTTCTGATAGACCAGAAGATTGACAAAAATGCTGATAACGCAGGTGTCACTCCATTGCCTAATTTAGAAACGAAGATTGTATGTGCCGATTCATTGAAAAGTCTTAGTGCAGATGTCTTTGAAGAAGAACTGAAAAAGGATTTGATTCTTGAACGCGAGAAATACTATCAGCCTGATGTTTCATCTGATGAGCGAAAAGAGATTGCAGGAAGAATTGCTGATATGATGGATGTACTATATCCAACGTTTGCTGTCAGACTTGGAATGAAACAAGTTTCAAATAAAGCTGTTTTGAAGAAGTGGTTTATGACAGGTAGTGTCAATGCACCTTTCTTTGACCTAAAGACATTCTTCCCTGAAATAGAAGATGGCTTCGACATTGTAATTGGTAATCCTCCATACGGAGGTTTCAAGATAGAAGATGACGTAAAAGAAGGACTTGGACTTGGTAACAAAGATCCTTATGGAGCTTTCATTGCTCGTTTCTTGGGTAATGGTTCAAGGATTACGCCATTGAAATATGAAGGCGTGTTGTCCTATATTGTTAGTGACACATTTATGACTATTGGTACACATCTGAAGCTTCGTCAACAGATGATGCACAACAAGATTTACAAAATGGTACGCATGTCGCCAAAGACTTTCAGTGCCACAGTCAATACCGTTGTCATTGTCTGTGAGAAATGTAGAGCAGACAGCACAGATTCTGCTATTGAGGGCAATATCTGTCAGATGGCTGATATGTCAAACATCGATATTCATGAGGACTTTGAACATTTCATGGATATACTTTCTCGAAGCACTATGAAGATGACAAGTGTGGCCAATGAAGAATATGCCATCTACAACTATGAACAGAAACTTATAAAGAATTGTTCCAACCTTCCATTCTTTGTGGCTTCTCCAAAGTTGTTTGCTCTTATGAATGACATGAATCCAATTAGAAGATATTCTCAAAGTAATCCGTGTTTATATACAGTGAGAGTAAATCAGTTTAATTCTTGCGAAAAGGAATTGTGTAATTTTGGTGACATTTCAGAAGTAAGACAAGGACTTGCAACGGCAGATAATAAAGCATACTTGTATCAAGAACCAGCAGCAAGAGGTAGCTATAGAAATATTAATGATTATCGGAAGTTCATTCTAACAAAAGAAGATTTAATTTCTATCTGTTCTAATGAAAAGACAAGAATTGAAATTGTTAATATGGGGATAAACAAGACCGATACGAGTTCTAATCGTTATTTTGGCGGAAGATATATTATACCATATGACAAAGGAGGTGAAAGCGATAGTGAAGGAGGTTGGCTTCCTAATTATTATGTTCCAACAAGTTATTATATTGACTGGAGTGAATGGGCTGTTAACAGAATGCAAACTTTAACAGTTGCTCAGCGAATAATAGCAAATGGAGAGAAGAAAAAGATTACAGAAAAGGACAAGAGAACAATAGCTGCTGTGATAAGGAATCCAACAACATATTTCCAAAAGGGAATTGCTTTTTCTTGGACGGGTGTGTATAGTCCCACTTTCAGAATAAACGCAGTTGGTCCCTATGACCATGGTGCTTCTGCTATTTTTACAGAAGTTATTCCTACATATTCTTGTGTAGCAATTCTAGCATCTAAATTAATAAGGTATATAGAACGAACATTCATCAATCACACTGTCAATTTTGGAATTGATGACGTAAAGAAAATACCTATTATTTTGACGCCAATTAATAATCTCGAAAATAAGGTTGAACAATTAATCAATATGCAGACTAAGGATCGCTATTATGATTATGCTTCACATGAACAGCTAGAAATTGATAAAATGATATATGCCGCTTATGGCTTAAACGAAGAAGATATCAACGAAGTTGAAACTTGGTTTGCTCGACGCTATCCGAAACTGGCAGCAGCCCAACGTAGTAATCTTGAAAAGTTGAAGAAAGCATGAGATACTGGATGGTGAAGTTTGCTCCCTTTCGTGTAAGTTGGGAAGACATCCTGGCTTCAGGGAAGTTTGAGATTTACAGCGTGAGGAATCCACAGTCGCGCAATAATCTCGAAAGGATGAAATTGGGGGATCTTGTATTCTACTATCATAGCCAGACTGGCAAGCAAGTTATGGGCATCATGCAAGTAACAAGAGAGGCTCATCAAGACTTTACTACCACAGACACTCGTTGGAAATCTGTCACTTTCGAACCAATAGAGACGCTAAAACGTCCAATTTCCCTCCAAACGATAAAAGAGGAAGGGCAATTAAATCAAATAGCACTCGTTCATCAGCCTCGTTTGGCAGTAAGTGAGTTGACAAAAGCGGAATTTGATACTATTAAGAATCTTTCATCACAATAAAGTAATTGAATATGTCACGACTTAGCGATTTATATAAGGCGATGGAAACATTGCGAAAAGAAGGAGTATCAACCGAAGATCTCGAGCAAAAGGTTGGAAAACTGGAAGTAGAGATTATTCAAAAAGAAATACTTCCTGTAGTTAGAGACAATATTGCACCTGCCTTGAAACAGGTGCAGCGCGAATTGGTTTTAGTTGTGGACTATTTACCTGGGCAACCAATCAGCGTACATCTGTCACGCAAGCGCAATATCACTGAGTTTATTTCTGATGCCGTAGAAATATTGCCAGATCCTGCTGTAGAACACAAGGTGGGGAAAGAGCATGAGAAGCAGACAAAACGTGCACCAAAGAAGGGGTTGTGTATCACCTATCCAAATGGTGAAGTTCTACATATGTCCAAAGCAAGCGATACACTGACAGAGTTTATTCGACGAGTAGGATATCAAAAAGTTCGCGCTTTGGAGATTAAAGTAGACCGCATAAACCTTGTTTCAAATTCAAAGGACAGCAAATATAGTGCCGAGCAACATGAAGTTGCAAAAGGATGGTATGTGAACACCCATAGCAATAACGAAACAAAATTGCGACAGATAAATAAGATTTCCAAGGCTTTAGGTATTGATGTTAAAGCAGAATTAATAAAATAGTTTAAAGGCTATTGGACAAGTGGATGACATCCCCCACCAAAAGGAAACAACCTGATGCAGATTGCAGAATTCCTGAAGGTGAATATCAAAATAGAGGCAATATAAGTCCTGGAGGAACTAAATAATAAAAGGTACATGCAATAGCATGATAAAAGCAACGTTCTTAAAGATAGAAGCATTTTGATACATAATAATAGACTATGGCACTACCAGTAAATATACAACAGCTTATCAGCGGACAAATAGTGGAATGGGAACGCCTTGATTTCAAGCGTGGCTGGAACCCTGAGGATGTTCTGCATACCATCTGTGCATTTGCCAACGACATTCACAATTGGGGAGGAGGATATATTGTGGTTGGCGTAGAAGAGGAGAACGGAATACCTGTTCTGCCTCCAATTGGGGTTGACCTGAAACGCATAGACGGTATTCAGAAAGAACTGGTACAGATCTGCAATATGATACAGCCTGTGGTAAACGTGCTTCCTGAACCTGTGGAGTACATGGGGAAGATGCTCGTAGTTATTTGGGTGCCTGGTGGCGAACTGCGTCCTTATAAGGCTCCGATTCATATTGGCAAGGAATACCAGAAGCAGGGAAAAGTATATTTTGTAAGGCGAGGATCAGTAACCTGCATTGCCAACCAGGAAGAAGAGCAGACTCTGATGCGTCTGTGCAATAAGGTTCCGTTTGACGACCGTATCTGCCAAACTGCTTCGTTAGATGATTTCAACCTTATGTATATCCGCGACTTCCTGCAACGGACAGGCAGTGCAATCACCGATGACGATATGCTACGGATGCCACGCGAAACGCTGTTCTGGAATCTGCAAATAGTAGGTGGCACTACTGAATATCTGAAACCTAAGAACGTGGGATTGCTTTTCTTTTCCGACAAGTCAGAACAATACATTCCCTACGCTCGCATAGAGATTGTACGTTTCCTGGACGACGTGGGTGATCGCTTCGAAGAGAAAGTACTGCACGGCCCTATTCATTTCCAGCTGAAAGAGGCATTGGATTATCTGAAATCGCAAGTGGTGATAGAGAAAGTGATTAAAGTACATAATCAGGCAGAAGCGATACGAGTGTACAACTATCCGTATGACGCATTGGAGGAGATTCTCTGCAATGCGGTGTTCCATAAGACTTGGGACGACCGTAACCCTATTGAAGTGCGCATCAATATCGACAGTATTGAAGTATTTAATATCGAAGGGCCTATGCCGCCATTGACTCAGGATGACATGAAGAAGGAACGAGTGGCAAGCCGGAACTACAGGAACCGACGGATTGGTGACTTCTTGAAGGAACTGCATTATACGGAAGGGCGTTCAACGGGATTCCCAAAGATCAGAAAGGCACTTCGACAGAACGGCTCGCCAGAGGTGAGGTTCGAAACGGATGACAACAACTCTTATTTTCTGGCTCATCTTGATATCCATCCTGAGTTCCTTAAAGAGCTTGAGGCAGGCATTACCCCCCAAGCTACCCCTAAAGCTACCCCTAAAGCTCCCCCTAAAGCTACCCCTAAAGCTTTGGAACTTCTGAGGGTACTGAAACAAGGTCCCAAAACAAGAAGCGAAATGATGGACTCTATGAACTTAAAAGATGTTATGAACTTTTTCAAGAACTATATCAGCCCTGCATTGGAGGCGAAATATATTGCAATGCAATACCCAGATTCTCCTAAACATCCGAATCAGAAATACTATCTGACGGATTTAGGAAAGAGCCTGTTAGAACATCAAAGTTAAGCAGATAATACAAAATTGAATAGTATATATGAACTACGAAATCGGAAAACAATATGAAATGAAGGTTGTGGACATCCGTAAGGATTCCGCAGGTCATAACTATATCGCACTCCACGATGATGATCCTTCTAAGGAGTATAGGGTGTATAACATTCTGAAATGCCAGTACGATAGTCTGCCTGACACCATGTATGTGATGGTGAAAAGCATAGATGTGTTTGGAAAGATAAAGTTCGTTCAGGATGAAGCACGTCTGAATCGAGAGCATTATCAGGAAGGCAAACTCTATGCTTTTGAAGTGACTGATGTGAAAGAAGACTTTCATACTAAAGTGACTTTTTATGTTCTTGAAGATGATTTCTCTACCCACCGTATGTTCTTCAAGGGCGAACAGAATTATCAGATAGGTGACTCCTGTATCTTGGAAGTTGCAGGTTTTAGCGACAAGGGCAACCTAAAACTGAAAGAGGTGACTCATGCAGACAAGAAATCGATAGACAAGGCTGTTAAAGAGACGAAGGATGATACGGAAAAAAAGTTGGCTGCTCTGTGGAATAGTCTTCCTGTTCTGAATGTCGGTGATGAGAACCTGACTCTGGAGCTAAAGACATCAATAGCTTTTCCCCCAGGCGAGGGGAAGGCTAATATAGGCAAACAGTTATATAATATACTGAAAGAACTGACTGCTTTCATGAATACTAAAGGCGGTACACTGTATATAGGTATTCACGACAAGTCGAAGAAAGTGGTTGGCATTGACGGAGACTATAAGTTCCTGAATGATGATGAAGAGGATGATTTCAACGGAACCTATAAGGAAGATAAGGATGGCTATGAGTTAAAAATCCGCAATACAATAGACCGCCTGTGCCCAAGTTTGGCTAACTCGCTCATGGATATTAAGTTTGAAACATTAGAAAAACAGACTTATTGCAAGATTGATGTCCAGCCTGCTCGCAGACCTATATTCCTTTCTGGAACACAGCTGTACATCAGGCAGGGGAATAGGCTTAAACTGCTGAGAGGTGACGAGATTACCTTCTTTATAACAGAGCGTATGACCATATCTATTAAGGATGTTCTTGATACTGATGGTTTGTCTGCAAACAGTAGTGGTTTTGATATGGATACCATGAAGCAGATTATGCGTAGCCTTATCAATGAACGTAGAGCTATCCCTAAGGATTTGCCCAAGCCTAAGTCTCTTGGAGAAATTGACTATTGGATTATTTGGAATAATGATGGGACATGGAAACGCTCGCGTCAGCAATCTTCTGAAGCATGTGTATATATGCAGGTCCCCATCTATAAAAATCTTAGTGACCCCATATTGGCTTTCTGCTATGAAACCAAAAGGGTTAATACTGTAAAGTTGAGCGATTTTAGGAAAGGTGCAAATCTCAATGCTATTCAGAAGAATGGGTGGAGTCGCACTGGTGACAAACCAAAGAACATATTCTTGATGCTTGCCACAGACTTCCTTGTTGGTTATAGTGTGGACAGTAATGGCATTGAAGCCGTGAAGCTACATGCAATTTCTGACTACGCGACTACAGCATCTGCAGCCAACCAAGGTTCGCCATTCCTGCCAGACACCAGTAGGATTGAGGCTTATGCAGTAATTGGGGCAGAGCATAAAAAGAACATTGCTCACTTGATTGTGACAAAAGCTAAGCGTAGCGTAGAAGTTGGAACGCCTCTTACCAGCGCTTCATTGAAGGATGAGATAGAATATTTGGAGAAGATACTTAAAGCATAAATCAAAATCAGATGTAAACTATGAATAGAGCGATTAATACAAATAGTGGTTTAGTGGAGTACATTGATGGGAAATGGGTATTAACTCCATATAAGAATGGTGAAGATATTTGCTGGCAAAATTTCACAGATCGGAATCCTCACGATTGTGCCATAATCCGTCACGAATCTAAATATGGTTTATTCTACGTATCGGATATGACTCTTGCTAATATGGAGAATTTAAATCCTCCATTAATTAGTTTTGACAGAGATGATCCTTTTCCCTATGATGAGGTTGTAATAAAAGGATTTCCATGTCATGAGATAATGATAATTGGTTATAGAATTGGAGATAAGTGGGGACTCGACAACATATCCTTCGATTGTCACAATGGAATACTCATCAGATTCAGTCTTATTTCTTGTTGTTGTTCATCACTACTTGAAGCTGAGAACAAATGCTTCTCATGGCAGAAACCTTTTGATGACTGATTTCAGAGGGATGAAAAGAAAAATATCGAAGGAAACCGAATGGATCATCAAGATGCTGAAGTCTGAATAGGGTAGTATAGTAAAGGTGCCGGATTATCACAATCGGGCACCTTCTATAAGCCATTATGTTGAAAAAAGATTTCTTAGTGCAAAGGTAGGCATAATTTATGATATATACTGGATTGTTATACCTATAACCATATACAATTTACTTATTTGTATGTTGATCTTTCCACTCTTCAATCCCTTTCATAATTTTATCTCTAATATAGGCATTGGCAAAGGAGGGGAATCCGCTTTTATATGATGCTTTAAACTCTTTTACTGCTTCCGCCAATCCAATTCTACCCAAGTTGACAATTTCCTCTTGGGGAATTGTACAATTGCGGCCGAAGAATTTTGCATAGTGTTCAATAATAGACAGATGACTTTCGGACAACTCTTCATAGGCCTCGTTATCACCACTCTGGGCACGTATGACAAGGTCAACCCATTTCGCTTCTGCCTCAGGATTATAGGAAATCTTTAATTTTCTCATATTTCATCCAAGTCGCTGCAGTTACTTTATGTTTACCGCTTAAATAACGGCGCTGTGATTCATTATAAATACCATACCATGCATATTGCAAACCAAGTTCTTTTAATTTCATTTCTAATGCTTTTTGTGCTTCTTCGGGTAATTTCTCACGCCTTTGAACTTTAGATTTGCCATATGTTATGGTCAATTCATTGAGATACAAAACAAGTTGCATAGCTCGCTCATAATAATCCCTGTTAAATTCCCCCGCAGCATCAAATGAAACGACTTGGTTTTGCATTGCTGAAACAACAAATAGACTCTTTGAAGAAACATAATTCCTTACACAAATAAACTGTGCTCTTACACCATACTTGTCTTCAA
>Ga0326513_10002456_pt1 | contig 13714 bp, 11 predicted proteins | sample 2_2465_0518_D_FD_203654 | JGI IMG/M metagenome (GOLD analysis project Ga0326513, IMG submission 203654) | Bovine rumen microbial communities from UC Davis, California, United States - 2_2465_0518 | ecosystem: Host-associated > Mammals > Digestive system > Stomach > Rumen | place: USA...
CAGGATTATAACCGAATATACTTTCGAGAATTCAGACATCCACAGATATATGCCGTAATATCCGCATGCGATCATAAGTATGGCCGGACACCCGGCTAACATGGAGATATTGATATTCCTAAGAGGCATCTTTGCAAATGTCTCCGACATTGATCTGTTGTCAGACATCTTCGTAAAATCAAATTTCCTGCCTCCCGGAACATAAGTAAGAAGACAGTCACAGCATCCGCATATAAGGTGTCCCGCTATTGCGATCAGGAAAAGGATCTTAACTGCACTCATTTTTTCCTCCTGTCAGTTGCATTTTCTTAACAGCAAAATAGAATGCCAGACACATAAATGCCCAGCCCCACGATTCACCGCACGCAGAGAGGAACGCAAGCTTGCTTCCCAAAGCGGCCATTACGGCTGCGATGATCTTTGAGACGATGCTCAGGCCCATCGGGCACAATATGAAAGCGGCTTTATTGATCCCCAGCTTTCCTTTCAATGCGAAATACATGTAAGCGACCGTTACGGGTAAATCGCAAAAATAACACCAGATCAGGAACGGTACCATGGAAACGGCAACGGGCAGCATATATACCGGGTCAGATTTGCTGATATCAAGTCCCGCGCGAAGTGCGGCCTGCAGCATCAGAAGACAGATGCAGCATGCACAGTGAAAAGATACGAACATCATGGGCGCAGACTTCAGGCCGAACCTCATGAACTTATACATTTTCGAATCTTTTGAGATCCCTTTGGCATCCAGGAATTCCATTATCGCAGGCGCGTAATAAAGACATCCGAATCCCGACAGGATCCCGAAAAAGAACGACAGGACATAAAACCATACCGGAACATCTGCGATGGCAGTAGTGGTAATGCCAAACACGATAGGGAGCCCGCCTTCAGGTTCGTATCCTATCAGCCAGTCACCGACACCGCACAAGAACAGTGAGATGAATCCGAATATAAATATTGCTTCAAGTTTTTTCTTTTTAGTTTCATCAAACATTTTAGTGCCTTTCTGTTTTCTTCATGATAATAAGGAGTCCTGCAAAATGGATTATGCTTCCGATGCTTATCCATCCGGTCGATATTGCATATACAATAGGATAATTGCCGATGATCTTAACAAGAGCTACAAAGATCAGCCCTGAGAGGATCGAGAAGATCCAGCACCACTTAGGATAAGGTGTCAGACCCTTTGCGAAAGCAATGATCTGTGTTATTGCGGCAGTCAGAAAAAACGGAAAAAACACCGTCATTACCAGAAGCAGAAAACATCCTGCAAATTTAAGTGTACCGTCTATGGCAATAGAAGGAGCAACAGCATATAAAGCCTTAAGATGATAGATAACAGAGCAGCACATAACATGGGTAAGAGGGCCGAATGCAGTCATTCCGATGAGTCCCGCCCTGTATATGTGTGCATATCTCTCCGACTTGCTCCTGATAAGCCTGTAAACTCCGAAGTAACATAGTGTCTCGACAGTTATTCCGATAAGACCTAATATTGATGACCACACGATCCTGGAATCTGATACCGTAAGATATCTTGAGAAATACTGTTCAAGGCCGGTAAGTGATTCATCCGGAACGCCCCAGCCGAGCACCATATCACCAATAAGAGCGATCAATGCAGCAATGATCCCGAGTTTAAAAAGATGAGCTACTCTTGCCATATCAGGTGTGTTATTTGTCTCACTATGCTTATCCATATCTTATTCGCCTCTTATTTTTCCCTGCTGACGATAAAGCCGTTTCCGTCACGGACTGTCCTGTATTTATCTGCTATCGGATTCTTATCCCCCACGACAAGATAATCGCAGACAGAACTGTTGCCGCAGGTGCCTTTCCTTATGAGTGCTCCATGGATCTGACTTATTCCCCAATAGTCACTGTTGCAAAGGAGAGGCAGCACATGAAGGAGTCCGTGCGATTTCGCGAACTCGGCATTCGGACACTGCGTGAAACAGTAACTCGCGGCATGGTTCGCCTTGTCGTATGGCGCATCCACATTAATGAATCCCGCAGGATATTTAACAGCATCTTTCCTGTCCCTGTTTCCGCTCTTGCGGAAGACCTTATCGATGAGCCACATGTCAAACGGACGGTTCAGATCGAAGATCTTTCCGAGCTTTCTAAAAGGAGACATGAACATCTCATATACCATGTCCTGAAGCTCTGAGACCGGCGGCTTGTCAGGCAGCGCGGGATATAATGCGAAAACAAGAAGGCCGCCGTAGATAGCCCTGCTGTGACCGTTTTTCGAGCCGCCGTAATCAGGGCAGGTCTTCAGATATCCGTTGTAGTTTTCTTCGACTTTTTTCCAGATGTTTTCGGCCTCATCTCCATAACGGGATCGCAGCCACTTCTTAACATCCTTTCTGTAAGCCAATTTTTCCAGTTTGATATGTCCCATGCGCACCTCAGAACAGTGTGCAGATCCAGGCGATGAGCGCTGAGATCGGGAAGAATGCGATGACATGAGCAAGATGCGTTTTCCAGTTATATCCGAAAAGATAATGCCCCAATACCGGCTTGCATTCGGGATAGAAACGCGGGAAGAAATCAAATCCCGCATTGCAGAGCAGTACCCAGTCAAAGAAGCCGATATCGTATGCTTTGAGAAGCAGGAGCATGACTAGGAACCTTCCAAAAAGCTGCCAGAAGGTAAGATCATCACGGATGCCCAGAACAGCACCGATCACTACTGCTCCTATCATCAGGGCAAATGCCAGAACGATCATTATCCAGCCGACAAAATGCTGGCCTTTGAACCTCTCGGGTTTTGTATCGGGAACCGCATCTCTTACCTCCTTGGGAGCTGAAGAGAAGAAACTCTTGTTCTGAACAAAACCAACACCGCCCAGAAGGAGCAGGAACAGTCCTGCCATCATCATAACGGCAAGTAATAGCGTGATAATGATCTGCGTTACATCTAACATTGCTTTGCTTCCTTTCTCCAGTAACAAAATGCCGGTATAAAGAATGTCATCTCCAGAAGGCTCTCGGTCGAACCTAACAGCCCGTACTCACCTGTTATCTTCGCGATCAGAACAATGACCGCAACTAAAGCGAAGTAACCGCCGAACATTAAAGGAAGCACTCTTCTCTTAAGACCGAACTTTCCGCTTAAGATTCCGAAGATAAGAACTATCTCAGTTGAGTAACCAAGGATGACCAATACGATCGTAAGAGGATTAAGATAGCTTTCCGCGTTTGCAAGAAGAACAGAAAACTGTTCAGCAGTAATGCCTGCTTTGACAGCTGAATTATATGTAAGCGGAGAGTAAACACCCAGGACAAAATGCATATATAGCACGCCACCGATACAAAGGAACGCAGGAAGGATCAGGAATTTACCTGCCTTTTCGAACACCTTACTGAACATTCTTGCAAGGCTTATGAATCCCAAGAGCAGCAGCAGGCTTCCTATGACACCGATCCACATCGAAGTCATAAGGCGCCACTCAGGGACCTGCCACAGCGATAACTTATTATCCGAAGCGATATCCGTACCGAGATACAGAAATGCATCAGCTATGGCATATACGATGGTGCCGGCAATTCCGGCCATTGCCATCTTTGAATTACGCTTTACCGAATCCATTCGATTATCTCCTTCTCCGTAATGTGAAGTCTTCGTGTCTCACTTAGGCTTCCTTGCCACGCTGTGGAGTCTGCAGAAGCCTCTCTTCTCGAACAGTTCCATCTTAAGACCTGCTTTCCAGCAGAGTTCAGAAACTTCCTCTTTGCCGTATACGTGCACATCACCGTGACCCGTAAGATTGATAAGCGGTATCTCTATATGGTTGCAGAACCACCTTACGGCTTTGCTGTTCATTGTCATATCGCGGAGGATGAGCCTTCCGCCGGGCTTCAGAACGCGGTATGCACTGTTGAAGAAGTCCTGCACATTCGGATAGTGATGGAAGCTCTGGCAGCATATGATCGCATCGAAAGAATCATTCCCGAACGGCAGATTCTCACAATCGCCGACAACGAACACCGCTCCCGGTATGTTCTTGGCCTTTGCCATCTCGATCATTTTGGGAGTGAGATCGATACCCGTGTAGTGCTTGTCGGAGTATTTGGCATGCAGGAGAGATATCATGGGAGCCGTGCCGCACCCGCAGTCGAGGAGACTGTCAAAAGGTTCCTTCTCAAGTTCAGCAAGTACGTCCGGATAGTCTTTCTTGCACATCTTGTACACGCCTGCCTGGTCGGTCTCGTAGACACTAGCGGCCTTCGTGAATTCCTTCATCGATAATTCTTTGTATTCTCTGTCGTTCATAGGGTCATATCTCCATGATCTCATCTATTGCCTTAAGTACGGGCTCTGCGAACTTCCTGTCACCGAACAGCCACTGTTCATGCTGCATGTCGAATTCTCTGATATCGGGATCTCTGAAGTACTTAAGGTATCTCTTCAGGTATTTCTCGCCCATCTTGTTCGCATAGATAAAGTGGGCCGTGGTCCCGTCGACATGGATATCATCTTTGAGATGTGTCAGAAGGTCCGTGTAGTATTCGTTCTTTATGGATCTGACGTCAAACTTCGAGAATGCCTCGATGAACGAATCTGCGACGGCCTCGCTCATCTCGAACGAGTCCATCATCATCTTCCTGGTCTTCTGCTTTTTCTTCTCACTCTTGGTAACACCCGTGAGAAGCGGAGTCACGAGCATGGACTGCAGCTTCGCTGCGATCTTGCCGCTCTGGTCGAGATCGGAACTTCCGAAGATACCATGATCCACATGGACATTCTCACGCATGATCAGCTGACCGACGAATGTGCCTCCGAGAGAAGACCCCAGAGCTCCGTCAAGTCTGCCGCCGTGCCTGTCCTTGATGTAGTCCTCGATCTTCCCCGTAACTGTCAGCATATCCGGGAATATCAGATCGCTTCCGTCGAACCCGTCGTAGTTCACGCAGATCAGATGATACTTTGAAGCGAGATCATCTATTACATTCAGGAAGTTAGACTGCCAGTCACAGCAGGTTCCGGGCAGCAGCATTAGCGTCTTGCCCGACATATTGCCCATCTCTTCGAATGTCATCTTTATACCCTCCTGACCTTATCCGTCATTTATTCTCTGTTCTTCAGCACTTCTGCCGGCGTGAACTTGTTGATCCTTCCTGTCAGCACGAGATTGATCAGCAGATAAAGTCCGATTATCACCGCGAAGATGATCACATACATCTCGGGGGTGTAAGTCGGAAGGATACCTACTCCGACGTTGCTGACAAGATATCTCGGATAGATGTAGTCCATGATCCACTTGCTCAGCGGAACGACCGCAAACGCACCTATGAGGACTGTATAGAAGTTGCCGTCGAGATACATCTTACGGACCTCACGCTTCCGGAATCCGAATATCCTGATTAGAGATATGTTGAAGGCAGACCTGTCTATCATCATCTTTACCATCAGATACATGACCACGACGAAGATTACTGCCGATGCCACAGACATCGTCACCACCATCGGTGCCATCATGCTTACATAGATGCCGGCGGATTGTTCTATCTCGTCTTTGGTCACGGTGGAATACAGTCGTCCGCTCTCTATATCGAGCGCATGGTCAGAAAATACGACATTGAAATAATCATCGTCTTCTCCGAACAGATCGCGGCATCTGTCTATATCCATGAACAGCATCATTGATGCCGAATAATCTATGATCTTAGATACTCTGAATGCATACAGCCTGTCTCCGTTGTCGCCGTTCAGGGTGAAGACATCTCCGACCTTAAGGTTATACTTGTTGGCAACGGCTGAACTTACCACAACATCCGAATCATTGTCCGGAAGCACCCCGGTATCGAAGAATGGATTGTCATCCGTTATGCCCATCATCGTCACGTCGAAGGTATAACCGTAGATCTCTTTCTTAAGGCCTTCAGCGACTGCTTCATATCCGCCCTCCGGAACTTCTTCTGTCGGATATTTGTAGTTATACATGTACTCGTAGTGAGTCTGACTCACATAGTAATCCTTGACTCTGTTACAGTACACAAAAGTATTGAGAGCCATGAATGCGACCAGAAGGCTCATGAACATTCCCAGGACGACCGTAAGTCCTGCTCTCATCTCGCGGAGCATCTGTCTTAAGCGGAACATCGGTATGAACTTGAGTCCCTTGATCTTCAATTCCTTGCCGCGCACGGCTTTCTGTTCGTTCCTGAGAAGCGCGAGAGGCGTCTTCTTCAGCCTTCCGCGGATTATCAGAACATTTACTATGAATGCGGTTACCGGCGGAACGACAAGGCCATAGATCAGTATATCCGGTGTTATCTCCACTTCTATCTTAGGCATCGAGTAATATCCCAGCGAATCTGCCAGCTGTGCGGGAATGCCTGCCGGCGTAAGTATCGCTATGAGTGTACCTATGACGCCCGATATGAATGTAACGATAACAGGCACGGACACATAGCTCAGGATCAGAGTGCGTCTCTTAACGCCCATCGAATACAGCGCTCCGATAACGGAACTCTCCTGATCGATCATGTGTACGATGAATACCGAGATGACATATGCAAAGAGCATAACGAGCAGTATGCCGAAAATGATGCTCGCCGTGTAATTGATCTGGACATCATCTGCGGCTGTATCTATCCTCGGATTATCCTTGCAGTTGATGAACATCATCAGATTGGAAGTCTTGATATTGAACACTTCATCGATGAGATCATCCGCTTCGTCAGAGAATTCGGAGACACCGTCAGACAGTTCTTTCGCACCGTCCGCCAGTTCTTTTGCTCCGTCGTTGATCTCGCCGGATCCGTCATAGAGCTCTTCGATGCCGTCAGCAAACTCTTCTGCACCGTCCTTGAGTTCGGATGTTCCGTCATGGAGGGCATCCGCACCGTCGTTAAGTGCTTCACCGCTGTCATCCAGCTGCTTTATTCCGTCAAGGAGCTGCGCCGCACCGTTATCCAGTGCCGCAGCGCCCGTATTGACTCCTGTTATTCCCGTCTGTATCTGACCGAACCCGGTTGACAGTTCCTGCGCAGGTCCTGCGATACTTGCAGCGATCCCTGCCATGTACGGGTCATCGCTCAAGGTCATGGCTTCTGCTCCGGATGCAAATTCGCTTATTCCCGAAGCATACTGCGTGGCGCCTGTGGATAATTTCGAGGTGCCGTCAGACAGTTCTGATGCACCGTCCGACAGTGCCTGTGCGCCGTCCTTGACCTGTCCCACGCCGGCAGTGTAGGCATTGATCCCTTCCTCTAACTGCCCTGCGCCGTCATCAAGTGCATCGATCCCGTCCATCAGATCGGGGACTGCATCGTAGAGCTCTCCCATACCGTCATTGAACTCGTCTATGCCGTCGCTTAATTCCTCAGCGCCGTCAGCAAGTTCAGAAGCTCCGTCCTTAAGTTCGTCTATTCCCTCGAGCAGTTCATCCTTCTGACCTACCATCCTGTCCCAGTATTCCTTGAAATATTCGTCATCAACATCGTCCACATCAAACTCTATGTCTTCAAGATAAGATTTGAGTTCGTCTTCGGTCATCGTCTCACCGAGAAGATATGCGTAATAGTATTCTTCCGAAGACAGGGATGTACCGGTGGAATACAGCTCTTCGTATGCTTCAGGCGTTACAAATGCCAGGCCGAAAGTTCTGCTGTCCGCGACGGAATCTGTCATCTTCTTAATAAGATTGTTGTAATCCGGTGTGGCTCCGATACCGCAGACCGTGAACTCGGTATCCCCGATCTTCACCTTGTCTCCGATAGAGATGCCATTTACTTCGGCATATCTTCTCTCGATGACGGCTTCACTGTCATCTGCAGGCAGACCGCCCTCGATTAGGGATATCTTATTAAGGTCCTGTCTTACCTTGAATACCCTCAGGACCCGGTCTTCGCCTACGGAATAGTCCGCATAGAACATCTCTTCTATGGTTACGCCCCTGCCTTCGAGTTCTTCTATCTGCTCATCCTTCAAGGGCACGAAAACAGAGAACTCACCGTCTTCCCTGCAGAGCTCGGCATCCCGTAACGCCGTATAGTCGATGACGGTAACTGCCGCACCCATAAGGCTGATGATTATGAACAGCGAGAAGATGATGAGCATGGACAGCGCAAGATATCTTGCCCAACCTGCTTTAAGGTCGCGTAATGCCCTTTTGAATAGTATCCACGCCATATCAGAGGTCCTCCAGTTCCGATGCCGGGACCTTCTCTCCGTTGTAGTAATCCTTGTATATCTCGCCGTCCTTGAGATATATGACATGGTCGACCATGTTCTTTATCGAGTTGTTGTGCGTAACGATGAGCATCGTCGTGCCGTACTGCGCATTGATCTTCTCGAGAAGCACGAGGATGTCCCTGGATGTCTTCGAATCGAGCGCGCCTGTCGGCTCGTCGCACAGCAGTACTTTGGGGTTCTTGACCAGTGCTCTGGCAATAGCGCACCGCTGCTGCTGTCCGCCGGACAGCTGGGACGGGAACTTATTCTGATGTTCCGTAAGTCCCAGTACATTAAGCAGTTCGTCAGTATTCAGAGGATCTTTGGCGAGATACTCGCACACCTGGATGTTCTCTCTTACCGTGAGGTTGGATACCAAATTGTAGAACTGGAATATGAATCCGAGATTATCTCTTCTGTAATCCGACAGTTTCTCGCCTTTGAGCGCTTCGACCAAAGTGCCTGCAACTCCGACGCTTCCCGAATCGATCTCATCGAGTCCGCCGATGCAGTTGAGCAGTGTCGACTTGCCGGAACCTGATGTTCCCTGGATGACACACATCTCGCCCTTGTCTACCTTGATGCTGATACCCTTGAGGACCTGGACATAGCTCCCGCCCTCACCGTAAGACTTCTTCAAGTCTTTTGTCTCTATAAACATACCACCACTCCCATAGTTTTACTGTTTAGATATTAGCCCTAACTAACTCGAAGGTAAATTTGATGAATTCTACAATGATTTACTGTCCCGGAACGGTTTTCATAGGCATTTGGTTAGCGTAAACTAACATGACTCAAAAAGACATTCTTATGACATGTCGTTTATTTATATAATTGCATGCGCGCGTATGTTATTATTAGATAACATGTGTGCTTTCACATTTTTAAGGGGTGAACTATATGGCAAAGTGGATCATTGTCGTAGACGACGATACTGCCAACCTGAAGATGGCAGGTCATATCCTGAGTAAGAACAACATGCGCGTAACTGCCCTTAAGTCAGGCAACGCTTTCCTTGAATATGTTACCGATAACGGGCTGCCGGATCTCGTATTGCTGGACATCAAGATGCCCGTCATGGACGGATTCGAGACATTAGGAAGGTTAAGACAGCTCGAAGAGCAGCAGGGGCTTATGAAGACACCGGTCATCTTCCTCACTGCAGACGAAGACGTAGATACAGAGACCAGGGGATTCGAAGTAGGCGTTTCCGACTTTATCAGGAAACCGTTCAATCCCGATGTTCTTCTCAGAAGGATCGACAACATCATGTCGAACTCACAGGAGATGCATGACCTGAAGAGCGAAGCAACGACCGACAAGCTGACAGGGATGCTCAATAAGGGCGCGACGGGAGTCGAACTGTCCAGGATGTGTTCCGATACCACGGGCTGTCTCATGATGATCGATCTCGATTCGTTCAAGCTCGTAAACGATATATACGGTCATGAGATGGGCGATAAAGTCCTTATCTCATGCGCTGACATAATCAAGCGCAATGTTCCCGAAGGAAGCAAATGCGGAAGGATCGGCGGAGACGAGTTCACGACCTTCGCCGCCGGTATCACCACGGAATCCGCAGTCGCCGATATCGCCCGGAAGATCAACGAAGAGATCACCGCGAGTGCGAAGGAGCTCATGGGAGACGATATGAGTATCCCGCTGGGCGCTTCCATAGGAGGAATATTCGTACCCAGATACGGCAACGACTACACGTCACTTCTCAAGCTGGCAGATAAGACTCTCTATGCCGTCAAGAAGAACGGCAAGCACGGCTACGGACTCTATGACGACGAAGCAGACGATGAGGAAGGAACAGGTACACTGGACATCAGCGCCATATCCGAGATCCTCGGCGAGAGATCCATCCAGGATGTGGCTCTGCAGCTCGACAAGGAATCGTTCTCCCCTGTCTACCGCTATGTCATGAGATACATAATCAGGCATCACATCAACGCATGCAAGGTGCTGCTCACCCTTGAGCCCTCGAGCGGCAAGAGCGACACCGAGTTCTACGATAATGTCGATGAATTCGGAAACCACATAAGAAGTTCCCTGCGTAAGTCAGACATATTCATGAGAAACCACAAGAACCAGTACTTCGTATTCCTCACCGACATCAGATCGGATTCCATCGAGAAGGTCGTATCCAACCTGATCAATAACTGGCACAACAAGAATTCCGAAGAACTCATTATCACGCATGAGACTGAGTTCATAGGAAGCAAACAGGAAGTCGCGCACAACGGCGAGCCGAAGCGTGTAATAGTGGTCGATGACGATGTCATCAATCTCCAGGTCGCAGGCAAGATATTAAGCTCCGGCGGCATCCATGTCACTGCGCTCAAGTCAGGCACGGCTCTCCTTGAATATCTTGAGAAAGAGAAGAACCTGCCGAACCTCATCATGCTCGACGTTAAGATGCCGGGCCTGAGCGGATATGAGACTATCAAGAAGCTCCACTCCCTGGATTCGGCAGCAGCTAATATCCCCGTCGTCTTCCTCACGGCAGACGAGAGCGAAGGAGCAGAGAAAGAGGGACTCTCCCTCGGTGCAATGGACTTCATAAGGAAGCCCTTCGTACCCGAAGTACTGCTTATGCGCATTAACAATCTGATAGAGCTCGTCACACTGCAGAAGAGCCTCTACGATGAGATCGAAGAGAAGAAAAGAGAATTACAGATGAGAGGGTGACCTGTATGAGTACCAACGACAAGGACCTGTTCCAGACTTCGCACCTTACGATCCTGATAAGCTATTCCATATTCGCGGCGATACTTATCGCAGAGTCACTGCTCCTCGGCTGGGAGAGATGGCCGCTCCTTATCATCGCCTTCGGAATAGTATCCGCATGGATACTTCACATCAGGCACAACACTCCTTCAGAGGTCCGTCTGTGGCTCTATGCCATCCTCATGATGGGGTGTTTCTTCTTCTACGGGATTCATCAGACAAGCACATTCGATCTGGCACTGGTAATGGCTGCCATCATAATGATCCACACTCTGACAGGACGTAAGTCACTCATCACGCTCTGCCAGTTCACTTTCTACATGACAATGGCTTACGAGCTGATCAACATGGTCCTCGCAGGAACCGTGTTCGATGCTCTCCTTATCTCGAGGACCATCCTTCACCTCGTCATGATCTTCTTCATCGGAAAGTTCTCCAAGATCATCATCGACAAGTGGATGCAGGTACTGGGCAAGTCCAAGTACGAGGTCGAGCAGCTTACCGAAGCTACCGAACATCTGAATGACTTTCTCGCCAACGTATCTCACGAGCTGCGTACTCCGGTCAATGCGATCATCGGACTTACGAGCCTTTGCATCGAGAAATCCAAGAACCGCGAGGTCGAGAATGACCTTATCGCGGTAAGGGATTCCGGACGCAAGGTCGCAGAACAGATCAGCGATATCCTGGACTACTCCGAGATCGACCGTAAGAAGGCGGTATGCAATACCGAAGACTACATGCTCTCATCGGTGCTCCACGATCTCGTCACCGACCTGAAGCACTACAAATCCAAGAACGTCGAGCTCATCATCGACGTTGACCCTTCCATCCCCGCAGTCATGAATTCTGACGTCGCCAAGATCAAGAAGATCCTGAGGGCGCTCATCACGAACGGCCTTAAGTACACTTCCGAAGGCGGTGTCTATGTTAGGATCACGACCGAGCCGCACGATTACGGCGTCAACCTCTGCATCGAGGTAACGGATACCGGCAAGGGCATGACCGATTACGAGCTCGAGAAAGTCTATGACAGCTTCTACCAGGCAGATTCCGGCAGAGCGCGTCAGGGCGGCGGACTCGGTCTGGGCCTCGCGATCACATCCGGTTTTGTCTCGCTGCTCGGAGGCTTCATGACGATCGAAAGCAAGCCTGACGTTGGTACCACCGTGCATGTCAGCATCCCGCAGAAGGTAATAGATCCCGTCAGCTGCATGTCCGTGGCGGCTCCCGATAAGCTGTGCCTCGGAGCGTTCCTGCATTTCGAGAAGTACGATAATCCGGCGGTAAGAGATTACTACAACTCCATGGTGCTTAATATCGTCAAGGGACTCGGTATCCAGATGCACCGCGTAAACAACGCAGAGAACCTGAAACTCCTGCACAACTCAGTTCATCTGACGCACCTGTTCATCGCAGAAGAAGAATATAACGACAATGTCGACCTCATAGAAGATCTTGCAAAGGAGATGGTCGTTGCCGTAGTCGCGAACGAAGGCATGGTCCTGCCGAAGAATACTCATGTTAAGATCCTCGCCAAACCGTTCTACTGCTTCCCCGTCGTCTCCATCCTGAATTCGGCGACTGACAGCAAGGAAGAGACAGTTAAGCGTCTGCGCTGCGACGGCGTGAGAGCGCTCGTTGTAGATGACGAGTCGATGAACCTCATCGTGGCAAGGAGCATCTTCGGAAGATACGGAATGAAGGTGTTCACCGCAATGTCCGGACAGGAATCCATCGATATCTGCCGAGAGAGAGTCTTCGACATCATCTTCATGGACCACATGATGAGCGGCATGGACGGTGTCGAGGCGATGAAGAGGATAAGAACGGATGTCGCAGGTCTTAACGGCACCGCACCTATTGTAGCCCTCACAGCCAATGCGATGAGTTCTGCCAAGCAGATGTTCCTGTCCGAAGGCTTTGACGGCTTCGTAAGCAAGCCTGTCGAGACGGACGAGCTCGAGCGCGTATTGAAGCAGGTACTTCCCAAGTCTGCAATATCCTTTGTGAACGAAGACGGCAGTGAGATCGAGGTGCACGAAGAGTTCGAAGAGCCGGCACCTGTGCCTTCTGAGGCAAGCGACTTCATAACTGATCTTCGCAAGAGCGGAATAGATACCGATGCAGGTCTTAAGTACTGCGTCGGAGACAAGGATTTCTATAAGTCGCTGCTCATCCAGTTCGCTTCGGAAGCAACAGATAAGATCGCTTCCATGAAGAAGTATCACTCGCTTAAAGACTGGCACAATTACGAGATACTCGTACATGCACTTAAGAGCACATCGAAGATGATCGGCATATACGATCTGTCGGAGAAAGCCAAGTCTCTCGAGACGGCAGCGAAGAGCAACGACGAGACATACATACTCGGCAATCACGAAGCCATGATAAGAGATTACGATGACATCACGGCTGTCATCAGAGAACAGCTCATAACCGGCGCTCCTGACGATGACGGAGACGTGCTCGAGTTCGCGCCCGAAGAGAACGGAGGTGACAAGGTATGAAAGACATGCTGAGAGTTATCTTCAAGCCTTCCACGCTTGACCGCGATGCAGTCAGGTCTGCCTACTACGAATCAGTCAGACCGACATTCGTCACGATGATCATCACGCTCATCGCGGCGATCACGTTCCTCGTCCTGACATTTGCATACCCGCCCTACTTCGGCGGCACGACGGTGCTGTATCACCAGATCTGCTATGTCTGGGTAATACTCATTGCATTCATATGGATCATCGGCGCACACCACGCACTGAAGGACTATGCTGCCAGATACCGCATTGT
>Ga0326513_10002457_pt1 | contig 13713 bp, 23 predicted proteins | sample 2_2465_0518_D_FD_203654 | JGI IMG/M metagenome (GOLD analysis project Ga0326513, IMG submission 203654) | Bovine rumen microbial communities from UC Davis, California, United States - 2_2465_0518 | ecosystem: Host-associated > Mammals > Digestive system > Stomach > Rumen | place: USA...
TTAGTCTGTCTGTGTTCAGGGTCTGCGGTAAGTCTGCCCGCTAGCACGATACTATTCATTATTCAAACTCCATTTCTGCCAAGCTAATTGGTTTTGTTAGCACTTTAGTTTCCTTGCAAAAGTCGCATTTTTCGCAACGCGGTGCGGGAAAAATTCCTTTTTTCATTCCGTCATACAGCTGTACATTCTTTTTAAAACGTTCTAGTTCAACGTCTAGATAGCTTTGCGGGATTTCAATTACTGCCAAATCGGGAGTAGCTTCTTTGGTGATTGCGCAAATAAAAAACGGTAGTTGCTTTCCTGTGTTCTGTCGCACGATTTCTTGATAAACCGCGCCTTGTAAGTCATAGCCCCACGCCTCGACAAAATTCAGGCGTCCTTTTTCCTCGACATAAATCGGTTTAAAGTCTTTCATACACTTTAAGTCTGTGATACACACATCAGGCTGATAAGCGTCGATTTTGATTTTAACCGGTACGCCCTCAATTTCGCCTGTCATAATAACTTGCTTTTCACCTTCCATATAAGACATAAACAAGCCATCTTGTTCGGCTCTGTTAATAATTCTTTCTGCGTTCTTATAGTCCGCGCGCAAGTCACCTTTAAACGTGAAAATTTCAGGATTTTGCGCCTTGAACAAATCCAAAGAACCCTCAAAATGCGCGTCGACGTATGAACCAACCAAAAGCGCTGTTGACTTTGGTCGTGTATATGTACCATTCAGCTCCGCAAGTGTTGAAGCGGGGCAAGTTTCAAACGCTTTGAATTGAGAAACACTCATATACTGTTTGTTGCTTTCAGCACTAAAGTAATTTTCGCTTGTAAGTTTAATCATTATTTTTAACCTCTTTCGCTTTTGCTGTTGCACAATCTGCGCATAGTTTACAGCCGTATTTTTGTTTTGTATATGTAGCCATTTGCTCGGCGGTCATATTACCGATAGCGTGTATTTCACGCCCGCAATTTTCGCACTTGATTACTGCTGTACTCGGTACTAGCTTTCTAACTCTCAGTGCGTCCACAACCTCGCCAAATGCCTTAACTTTTTCAATACCGATTTGGATTTTTTTGCCCGCCCAATCCTCAATATAAGGTGTTTTGTATATCTTCGCGATTGTTTTCATATTGGTGGCGTTCAAAATCATAGGCTTTTGCTTCTCAATAAAGTGACAAACTGTGCATTCTTCCTTTTTTCCGCCTTCGCCTACGACCATTTCGTTTCCGACGGACTTAATCGTTAAGATTAAGTCGCGTCCGTCCTCGATTGAGTAAGCCCCTAAATAGTTCGGGTTTGTTAGCTTCTTCCAATGTGTGTGTGCCATACCTTTTTCACCTTCCTTATAGTTCTGTTACGAGTAATTCGCTATCGTTAGTTGTGCGAGTTGCAATGAATTGTAAACCTTTTTCCTTGCATTTTGCGTAAAGCTTTTGACGGCTTTCGTCGTCTAGCTTTTCTGCTCCGTCAATCAAAATGATTTGTAAGTGAGACGGATTATTAATGGCGATATCTACGCATAATTCGAGTAATTCGCCGTCGGAACGATTTGAAATCGGTAAACCATTAATAAGCGGAATACCGTCTTTCACGGTTAAGCCTTCAACCGGTAGTGTAGCGCTTTCGAGTATCATTCCCGGTAATTCTCGAGCGAGTTCGATTTTCTCGGTGTATTCTTCGCTCTGTTCCTTTAACTTCTCGATTTCATTTTGCATTGTTAGCATTCTGCTGTACTCATTTAAATGCTTCATCATTGCTTCGGCTGTATTAATTTCAGTTGTTAATTCATCAGTTGAAACCATTTCCATTGACGCGTATTTATTCGCAACGTCAACGTCAGCGTCTAACTTTGCCTTAGCTGTCTCATAGTTAGCGTTAGCTAAATTAACCTTGTCTTGTAATCTGTCGTCAATGCTTCCTAGCTTATCTTTACAAGCTGAAATTTCTGCTTGTAGTCTTGCAATAGTCGAATTCAAGTTATCTTTTTCGACATTTATCGCGCGTTCAGCACTCGCAATTTCAACTTCTCGATTTGCTTCAATCCCGCGTAACTTGTTGTTGTAACCTTCGCGGAACGCTCTAGCACGTTCAATCTTGTTGTTGTTGTCGCGAATTCTCATAAGTTCGGCGTATTTGGCAGATAGGTCGTAATTCTTCCACTTGTCTGCCTGATAGCCTTCCGGTATATCCTTTGCAATATCTTCAACGAACGCCCTCTTATTGCGGATTTCCCTGTTTAAATCTTGTCTAGACTGAAAATAAACACCGTTTTCCGCCTGAATATCGTTAAGAATTTGAAGAATATTCTGTTCATAATTGACGCCTTGCGGAATTTCGCCGAACTGTTCCTTAATCCAATTCATATCCCAATCGAAATTGATTAAATCTAAAATCGCGCGGTTTTGCTCATTCTTTGACATCTGCGTAAACTCGACGGGATTTAGCTGTAGCGGTGTTACGATTGACTTTAAGAAGCTTTCGGGACGTGTTACGCGTTCGCCGTTGTTGCTAACATTTATCGTGTTAGCCTTGTTAGTTCTTGCCTTTCTGTCAATTCGCAAGCCTGTATCAGTTTCAACGATAATTTCGCCTTCCTTTTCGCCGTCCTTAACAACCCACGTGCGTTCTGAATTGTTTGTTAGCGCAAATCGGATTGCGTCAAGCGCGGACGTCTTTCCCGTGCCTTTCTTGCCTGTAATTTCGACACTCTGTCCGTCAAGTGTCTTTTCGCTGATTCCATACAAATTCTTAATACTGATTTTTACTGTTTTCATTCTGCTTTACTCCTTCTTGACTTATCACCGTTAATTGTGTATAATAGTGATAAACCTTTTTTATTATTAATTTCGAAAAGCCGTTGAGAAGTTTTCCGACTTCTCAGCGGTTTTTCCTTTTCACGCTCAAAGTTTTGCGGTTGCTGAACGGATAAGGCTCGTCAACAACCTTTTTGTCACACTTGTCAGCGGGGCAACCTCTAGATTTCCCCGTTATCAGCATATAGTGACAAAACTTAATGCCACCGCCTGACTTTGTGTCGTTACCGTCTTTGTGATAAATGCAACCTTTACAGCTTTTTCTATTCATTTTTGCACCTTTTTTCTTTGTAAAGTTGTAACGCATTTTCGTAAGCTTCTGTTACAATAATACTCATTGCGTTTTCGTTTGAATTTTGACACATTGACAAAAAAAGCTCTGTAAACAACGCGATTAATTCTATCCCAGACGCTGACACGCTTGTTGTTGCGAAAATTCTTTCTTTTTCGTTGTCTTTAACACCTGTTGCCAGCGTATAAGTATCAACACCATTTTCTTTCATTATGTTTTCAACTGCTGTATGTACCTTTTCGACAATTTCGTTATACTGCATAAATACCCGCCCTTTCAAACTGTTTATAAAAATCGTCCACATAGCACCAATATTCATAGATACCAAGTTCTATTGCTGTTTCTCTGTCGTTTTCGTTACAATTTAGTGCTTGATACTTCATAGACCATTTTAATTCTGTGATACTTCTGCAAACTCCACAACCTTCAATCACGTAGTTAAGTAAGATAACGTAACAATCGCGGTTTGGTTTACGTTCAGTAGTTTTGTACCACTTCACTTTATTAATCTGCTTCACTCGATTAATTCCCCTTTCAATTCAATTTTGATTTCCTCGACTTCTGCGCCGATATTTTCTTCAAAACGTCTTTTTAATCGCTGTGATTTAGTGATACAGACGTTTTTTAAATCGTCGTGAAATTCGTCGATAAAATCACGAACGGCGTACGGTAAGCCGTACACGGTTAATAAATACACAATCGGTATAAGATAGATACCGCCGTATCTAGTTATTAGACTTATGCCGAGCGCTTGACCGATTACGACCGTCGCCAATATCGTTATAGCAAGTCCGATAAGCTTAACTTTATTCTTCATTTTCCAACTCCTTTAAAAGTCTTTCGCGTGCGTCCTGATTATCTTTAACCATTCCGACTAAATGCGCTTGTTCGTTCAATCTATTCTGCGTTTCCTTGATTGATTTAAGCCATTCGTTACGTAGCCATACAGCTTCACGCTGTTTTGTGATAAACGCTGTTAATAAGCAAGCAACAGCCAAAACTAAACAAACAATAACGATTGTTGTTAAATATTCCACGTCGTTTCACCCCTTTTCTTTCTGCTGTTCGCGCCTTAAAAATGCTTGAAGCACCACACGCGCGAACGGCTCGACTTGTTCCGATTTTTCGCGATTTGGAGCGGTTCGGAGCGGTTCAGACTTCCCGAAACTTCCGTCCGCATTGCGCTTTATAATAACCGCGTCCCCCATTATTTAGCCCCCTTTTCTTCGCTTTTCTCTGCTTTCTTGCTAGCTAAACCGATAACAACGCCGTTAATAAAAGCTTGGTCGTTGCTGTCCATCTTCTTAATAAGTTCCGCAAGTGTTAAAGCCTTAATTTCGTTAGTGTTAGTCATTTAATCACATCCTTTTTGTTGTGTTTGTAATACTTTTTTGTCGTTCTCTTTCGTATCACTAATCTTATTATATCATATAATATAGGATTGTCAACACAAAATTTAATATTTTTTATTCTTTTTTTGTATTGACGACCCGATAACAAAATAGTATAATATAATTAATCTAATAATAAAGGTGGTGATATAATGACGGACGCGGAAATTATCTATTCCATTCGTAAAGCGTTAAATTTGAGCCGTACGAAATTCGGCGAGAAAATCGGCGTCAGCGAAAGCGTAATTAAAAATATCGAATTGCGTGGGAATAAAGTAAAACCGTTAATGGCGGATTTAATTTGTAAAATCTACAATGTAAATCCCGCCTATATCGAAACTGGCGAAGGTGATATGTTTACTGTGTCGGACGATTTCATAATTGACGAAGTAAAAGAAATCTATAATTTAACCGACCAACAGTTACAAATTATTAAAAACTTCCTCGAACTCGACGACGACGGAAAAGAAATGGTAATTGAAACCGCAAAATCTTTAGCTAAGGATTTATAAAAAAAAAGAAGGGTGTAGCAAAACGCTACACCCTTTGTTTTTTGTTGCAATTCGTAAATTAATAATATAAAAAGCGAGTAACTTAAATGTTACCCGCTTTAATCTTATTCTTTCCATACCAAAAAATAATAAGTATTTCTTATTTCTTTAATTTCTCTTATAATGCCCGGATTGTGTATTCCATAACGTTTATAATAATAACGTTCCTTGTCAATCCACTTTAGCAAGTCGATTATTAATTGTTCTTTAACAATTTTGAAAAAATCTTCCCTTGTTAAATTCTTAAGTTCTTCACTTGTCATAATTTAAAACCTCTTTTATTATTAATATTTGTAAAGATTTACCTTACATATATTATTATACGTGTATTTACGTATAAAGTCAAGTGTTTTTTGAATTTTTTACTTCTTTTTTTGACTTCTGCTGTACCAATAACAAATATATTTGTATATTTTAGATAACAATTTATCGTCGTCGATTTTATCCAACATTACATTGATTAATTCTTTTGTACTCATCAAAATCACCTCTATTATATAATAGAACATATGTTCTAATTAGTCAATACCTTATTGTAATTTTGCCACGTTTTTGCTGTAAAAAACGTAAAAAAGCATAAAAAAATAGCTAGTCTAACGACTAGCTATTAACGCGAAGGTCTTAAACACCGCGGACGAAATCAAATATCCGCGAGGTGTTTCGACCTTTAACGGCTTTGGCTGAGCGGAGCCGTTATAAGACGAAACATTTAAATCTTTTAGCATATCACTAAAACTAACTTTTTCAGCTTCTTTTGCTCCGTTATAATAAATAATAATTTTGTCGTCAAATACATAAATTGAATTAACAAAAGTGTTAATAATTTGTTTTTGAAACTCTTTATCTCTAATATTTCCGTTCATAACATTCTTAATAAATTCAATAACATCAGACACATTCATTTTAGCTTGCAATATTGATTTTTCGCGTGCTATCTCTAATTCGAGTTCGTTCAATTCAATGTCGATTTGTTCAATTTCTTTGTTTAACTTATCTAACATACGCGCATTAGTTGTTTTTAATAGCGCGTGTGATAATTCGTCAAATTTAGCTTCTAAGCTGTTTTTATTTTCTTCTAGTGTAGTTAAATGATTGTCGCCGAATTCGCTGTTATACAAATCTACAACTTTCTTTGCGACTTCTTCAATAAACTTCTTATCACTATACATTTCAAGCGTTTTTCGTACAACTATGTTTTCAAGTTCTTCTTGTCTTTCCCTTTTCTTTTTACAATTATTTGTGCGAAATTTTTGGCTTCTGCAAAAATAATAACCGAATTTCGCGTTGTTGCGTCCCGTTACTGTTTCGCCCGTCATTGACGCGCCACAATATCCGCAAAATAATTTCGTTGACAATAAATATTCGTGTTTACAGCTTTTCGTTCCTCGCTCTCTCTTGTTCTTTATCAAGATATTTTGCACCGTTTCGAATAAATTAACGTCAACAATCGCGGGAATAACGTCTTTAACTGTAATATCTTGATAATTGTATTCACCTATATATTTCCGATTTTTTAACAATCTATCGAGCGAATTAAATGCAAATTTGGCACCTTTTTTGTTTCGCCAGCCTTTCGCGTTTATATCGTTTATAATCTCTTTTTTTCCTTTGCCGGTTGCATATTGATTATAAACATATCTTACGATTTCCGCTTCTTTCTCGTTAACAACATAACGTTTGTTAACAACGTCGTACCCGAGCGGAGCAGTACCACCGCAAGACAAACCGTTTCTTACAGATTCGCGCATTCCTCGTCTTACATTCTCGCTCAGCTGTAAACTATATGTTTCCGCCATTGCTTCCAAAATTGACTCCAACAATACACCTTCCGAGCCTTCCCCGACGAATTCGGTCACGGATAACACTCTAACTCCGCATTTTTTAAGTTGATTTTTATAAACTGCGCTATCGTAACGATTACGCGCAAATCTATCCAATTTCCAAACTAATATATATTTAAATTGCTTATTTTTCGCGTCGCGTATCATTTGTTGAAACTGTGGGCGCTCGTCGGTCGTTCCAGAAATAGCTCTATCCGCATACACGTTGATAACCTTCATTGCGTTGCGCTCCGCGTAATCTTTGCAATATCTTAATTGTCCGTCAATGCTTTGCTCTTGCTGATTGTGCGAACTAAATCGCGCGTAAATAACAGCGTTTTCCATTTTTAATTACCTCTTTTATTATCAAAATGATGTAATTAAAATTATATTGATTTTTTAATAAATTCCAATAGTTTTTTAATAGTTTTTTGAAAAAAATTAAAAAAATTTTGAAAAACGGGTTGACAAACTACGGGTACAATCGTATAATAATATACGTAAGGTAAAGGAAACGAACCTTACAAATAATAATAAAAGAGGTTAAAAAATGACAGAATTTAAAGTTATGAATGAATATGGAGTTGAATTTGACTCTAGCGTGGCTCTTGGCTTGATGGACGACGACATTAGAGAAGAGTTGATTTACAAATTAGCACCTTGCAATATGCAAGACTTATTCGACGCCTATTGCAAGGCTCACGAAGAAAAATATGGTGAACAATGGGAACTAGCGAAATCTAATCCAGTTTATTAATTTAATCTAAGCCACCTGAAAGGGTGGCTGACGGAGGTGCAAGAATGAAACTTACAGAAATAAGAAAAAAACGCGGACTAACTCAAGCCGAACTTGCAGAAACTTCAAATGTTAGTTGCCGAACAATTCAGGAGTATGAACAAGGAAGAAGCGATTTAAACAAAGCGTCTGTAATAACCGTTTACCATATCGCGAAAGCTTTGGACTGTACCGTTGAAGAATTAATTGAATTATAAGAATAAAAAAGCGGGAAACCTTTAAGGCTTCCCGTTTTTCGTTGCAATTTCCAATTTCGAATAGCTCAAGAAATAAGCTACTATCAATATAAGCCATTTTTATATTTTTGTCAATAAAAAAGAACCCGTAACAGTCAAAAACTGCTACGGGTTTCACTTTGCACGAAAAATATTAATTTTGTTTTAGCTTTTTAAAAAAGTTACTGATTTTTTAAAAATTGTTTAAATTCTTTTGAAATCTGTTCAATAATTTTCAAAATCGTTCGATTTTTGAACGATTTATTTCAAAATTTGAATGATTTTTTCAAAAAATTACTTAATTAAATAATATTTTGAATTGCGGTACATATAATAATAACCTTTATATTTACCGCTTGTAATGTAACAGATAATTGTAAATTGTCTATCTTTGTCAAGTTGCTTTTTGTAAGCAATTCGACTGTTAATAACTCGTCTATATGTTGAGCCTTTACCGACTACGATTGTTCGATACTTTGATAAGCCTGACTTATCAAGTCGAGTGTTAACCATATAGCCCGTTTTACCTTTGTATTTGACTTTGCTCCAACCGTCGCCGACGTCCTTAATAAATTCGATTGTGGCGCCTTTTGGGATTTTGACAATAACGGAACTAGTTTTGCCGATTTTGTCAATATATTTCTTGTTGTAAAGTGGACATTCTAATTTTGTTTTTACAGCTTTTTTTGCTGATGTTGCAAAATCCTTGTAACAGTAATTGCCGTCGAATTCTTTACCACCAATATTTAGTTTACTTGTAAATTGCCAAATATCGCAGTCAAAATCCTTATTGCTTGCATACTGAGCAAGCCAAATACTGTAATTTTTCTTTAGCGAACTATAATTCAGATTATTTTTGAACCAATTTGCATTAGCATATACACCGGCTTTATATCCGGCTTTTTCGATTGTTTTGCAGAATTCTTTTGCGATTTTTGTTAGAGTTGACTTACCTAGATATGTTAGGCTTTCCTCTTCCATATCAATGTAGATAGGCATATCTAGACTTCTACCCTTTAGCCAACCTAGACAGACTTTTGCCTCTTTCTTAGCCTCTGCAACAGATTTTGCATAACTGTAATGGTAAACACCTACAAGCATTTTGTGAGCCTTTGCGTTTTTGTAGTTGACTTCAAAAAATGGGTCTTTTTGGCTCGCAACCATTCCGTAGCCGGCTTGAATAACAATGCCTTTGACGCCTTTATTTTTCAGCGCTGAGAAATTAACAGCGCCGTTCCATCTGCTGACGTCAACCATTAGTGTTTTACTCATTATTTTACCACCCTTTCATAAGTTTTCGCGAAAATATCAGGCTTGCAAGGGTATTTTTCGCCTTGTGTGCTTGAACGATTACGGGTTTTTTGACGTATTCTGCCATTATTATTCCTCCTCAGGCAAACCCGCCACGCTTGTAAGTAGTGACAAGATACCCGCTAATAGCGACGCTGAACCGACTGTAAGCCAATCAACTTCACTCATAACAGCACTAACACCGACCATAGCTACAGCAGTCTGTGCCACTGTTTTAATCGCGCGAACGCCCGCAACTTTGAGCCATTTTGTCCAATTTCTCATTTTTTACTTCCTTTCTTCTAGGTCACTAATTCTGTGATTAGCGACTTTTATTTCTTCATCAATTATGGATAGCCTTTCTTCGACTTTATAAGTTCGTTCGACTACTGTATTGTGTTTATCTACTTTCTTTTCTAGCTCTTTTATTCTGTAAGTTGTTAATCTTGTGTTACAAATAATGCCAATAACTGAGCCAATACCAGAGCCGACTAAGCCAATAAGTGCAGTAATTACATCACTTGACATTGTCACTCACCCACTTTCTCATCCTCGTTTGGTTCTTCTGTCACTTCCTCAGCTGAGTACCAACTGTCAATTGTGTTCATATCTTCATCAGTTAAAACAGACTTACTGTACCAAGTTAGTGCATAAGCTCTTACCTGGTATTCATCTAGTCTGTTTTTCATAGTAGACAGAGTTTTGATTACAAAATCGTGTAGATTAAACATTTAGTTCACCTCACTTTCGTGTGCAACAAGAGCAGTTGCTATCTCGTTAAATTTGTTGTCAATATAGTGTTTTGTGTCTGCAACATAACTCAATTGGACATCACTATCAGCAATAACAGTTGTAATTGGATAGTAGGTGTGTACTGTTGATAAATCTGTATCTTGTGTTACAGACTGCATATCTTTGTATTCCTCGTATTCTGTAGCAACAGAGCCTAACTCAATCATAATATTTGACAACTTAATATGTGTTGTATCTGTAATATTTACGCCGTAAAAGGATATTGCTTTAGTTGATTGATTAAGTGTAATAGGTAAACTAATTTGAGTTTCTGTGGATGGTTTTAATGCTTTTGATACAGATTTATTACTTCTTTCATCTAATAATCTAAAAGTACAAGCTTTGTCGACTGTAACCGTTAAGGATATTACGCAAGACTTATCAATTAGTAAGCTATCTTTAATAAATCCGTTGTATTTAAAATAAAGACCACAATAGTTTCCTTCTGTCATATCATAACTGATAGTGTTGTTATCAGTTGTTAAGCTATCTTTAGCGACATATGCATTTGTGTTCATCCCCTTTATAAATTTTTTAAAATCTTGTAAATTTTTGCCATACAACGATATGTTGTAATTATCGTTGTTGGCAACTAAGCTAACAATGTTGTAGTTACTACTATCACTAATCACAATGTTACTTGCCTTGTCTGTTGTAACATTAATTTGATTTTTGCTGATTAAAGCTGAGTTATTTGCAATATCTGTAACACACTTATCAATAGCAGTAGTATTAGCTTTGATAGATTTTGTGTTGTCTGCAACTGCTTTGTCTGTTGCACTTTTATAAGCGTTAAAATCAGTAGTATCCACTTTGCTATTAACTGCATTATCATTGCTAGTCTTATAGCTATTAAAATCTGTTTTATCTAGCTTATCAGCTTTCAAACTTTCAAATTCTTCAAGTGCTGAATTTTTAACGCCTTGAATTTGCTCGGATAATTCCGTTTTGTCCGAATTTGCTTTATCTTCAATTGTTTTCACTCTGTCTTTAAGCGTTACAATCGCAGACATCAAAAATTCATTAACATTGATAAATTCATCATCATCAGCATACACAACCTTTGTTGTGCTTTCTGTTGCGCCGTTTTCGATAATTCCGCTTGCGCGGTTATTATCTACATAAATAGTTTTTAATGCTGTACAGCCCACAAATGAGCCACTATCTACAGCAGTAACACTATTTGCGATAAAAGCTGTAACAATATCCTTTTGACTTGTAAAAGAACCCACGCCGAAGCTTGTCGCGCGAGTTGAATATTTTAGTATTCCATCAGCCGTAAAAGTAGCTGAATAACCAAACTTTGTAGCGTCTGTCGCGTTCTTAATGCCCTCGTCCATATGATTAAGATTGTTCGCATTGATGGGCGTTGATGTGTTCGGGCTGTTTTGCCAATTAATTAAGTCGTACCCCATTGTTTTTCTTCAACTCCTTGTCGTTCAGAACTGTTTGTGCTAGCTGTCACGGATAAACCCGCTGTGCCATTTATAGTTCTACTAAATATAGTTGTTGTAATTTTTTTAATATCGTCTGCGCCTGTGTCAAGTGTAATCGTGTCGCCCGGTTCAAGCCACCAACGACCAAATAAATTAGCGTTAAAAGGTCTAAATTCATAAAAAAGCCAACCATTTAACAGTGACCCGTTCGGTCTAATAAGATTTGTTACGATAGTATCTGTTTTGTTGCAAGCTGTTAATTTGTTATCGCTATCATAATAATTCTTTTTTTCGCCCGACGCTGACACATTCACAATAGTTTCATTTCGCGTTTTGTTCTTGTTGTATGGAAAACGCGCATTTGTAATACTTGCAACAGTATAACTTTCAAACGTTAAATCTGTGTAGTATTTAACCTCGTAAGGAACTAACTCCATACCCGCTTGCGGTAATCTTAGTATTTTAATCGTGCCGTTTCCTGTGCAGTATGCAAAATGTGCTGTTATTTCGCAGTAACTTTCTAGCAGTTCTAACGCTGTTAATTTTCTGTCACAAATATCTTCAACAAGCTGATAACTTAAATCTAACGTGTAATTATCGTCACTATCGTATATACTCGTATCAAGTGTTATTCCGTTAGATTCCAATATATCTACTAACGTTTCCTTCAAGTCCTTAATTGTGATTTTTGGCGTATGATATGCCACACCATAAAACCAATTATAAATATTCATCTTGCCAACTTGATAAAGCTTATCATATGCGATAATTTCGCGAACGTTTCTGTTCTGTTGTCGTTTACTGCTGTCGATTATGCCTGTGAAGATACAAGCGCGAACCGGTACAAGCTTACACGGATACAAATTTGACGCGGGTGAATCTACAATTTCCGTTTTTGGGTAGAGTGTATTTGATGGGTATAATTCATCAATATATTTTTGATAAATATATACTTTGATTTCGCGATTGTTTAGTTCGTCGTCAACACCAAATACGCTAATGCTCAATTGTGACAATATGCACCCGCCAAATTTTAGAGTGCTATCATCACAAATAGAGTTCGTTAATTCTAACGTATCAAGTAAAATATTTTTACTCGTTAGCGTTTTGGTTTTTTTGTCGGTGAACTCAATTAATAAATCAATTGATACAGTATTATCAAGCAATTTTTGTTTGATTGCTAAATCTTCCGCCGTATCATTGCTAAACATATACATATACATTCACCGCCTTAATATTCGATTAACTCAATCGTAATTGGATTGTACTGAATATCTTTGCTTGTGCTGTCAACGTCCATTATTGTATATTCGACATCAGCAATATAAAAATAACCCGTTTTGTATGTGTTATCCTCGTCGTTCCAATACGTCACCTTGCATTTACGTTGTGCAGAATTAACCATACCGGCATTAATTACGCTTTGCATTTTAATTTTTTCGTTTAAGCTTAAAATGTGAGTTGATAAATTAATGCTTGTCTTTGTACTGTTTAACGTCTTACGCTGTAAAGTACCTGTATTATCTCTATCAGCTGAACTTTCAAGGCGTTGATTTGGTGTTGAGGAATATTCTAATATGTAAGCATTAGGAAAAACCTTGTCACCGAATTTCAATAAATAACCTTTGTAATTTGCCATCTCAACGCCCCTTTCAAATTAATCTCGATTTACCGTTGTGACGCTTTTTATCAAGTTCATTTTGTCTAACCATTTCTTCAAATAGTTCTTTGCCGTTTAGTTTTGCAATAAATTCATAACTATTACCGCCATTGTTCCTAAAGACAATTAGCAATTCATATAATCGCTTTAAATACGCCAAAATTTCCGCTTGTGTTGCTGTATCTGTACTATTATTGTTATTAATAATACTTTGCAACTTGTTAAGCGGTGCGACTACCTCAGGGTTGCCGGTACTTGCGCCCACGTTATCACCAACAACCGCGAGCGTTGGAGCCTTAACAAGACCACCTTTTGCAAGATGGGGGATTTGTGGAATATCAAAACCGAATTTTTTACCACCGATACTCGGAACCCACTTAGGCACATTAAAACTAATTTTATTGACGCCTTTAATTAGCGTGTTAAGTCCATCAATCAAAAAATTAATAGGTGCCTTAATAAGGCTAATAATGCCGTTAAATAAGTTCTTGAACCATTTACCGACACCGGTAAAAGCTTTTTTGATTGCATTCCACGCACCTTTGAAAATGTTTCCGAACCACTCAGCAACGCTTGTAAACGGTGCTTTAATTCTGTTCCACATTCCGCGCATTGTTTTTGATATACTCTTATTTTTCGAATTAACGCCGAGTAAAAAGCCT
>Ga0326513_10002458_pt1 | contig 13710 bp, 7 predicted proteins | sample 2_2465_0518_D_FD_203654 | JGI IMG/M metagenome (GOLD analysis project Ga0326513, IMG submission 203654) | Bovine rumen microbial communities from UC Davis, California, United States - 2_2465_0518 | ecosystem: Host-associated > Mammals > Digestive system > Stomach > Rumen | place: USA: California...
ATGCGTGATTAAAGGAGCGCTGTAAGTGCGACACCTGAAGACTTTAGGTGTCGGTCCTTCAGACCTCATACCCCCTATATCGACAAATATGACAGCCCTGACGGACTGCCCTATTAGGTATCGCTCCTTCAGAGCTCTTTCAACCACATGATAGTCAACAATATACAACTGAACAAATTATTCGCAAGGCTCATCAAGCAGAAGCAAGTCATCGAACTCACGTTAAATTAGGCATTAAGCATATCCAGTCTTTCTTTCAGGGCTCGATAGTCCTCTAACACATTCCAGATGGCATCTTCGGAAAGGACACCTCGTTTCAGGGTATTGGGGAACTTGCCTTGCTCATCATCGGAAAAGTCCTGTTTCCAAGTGTCACTACAATAGTATGTGTCAAGTTCATGGAGCGCGTCTTGTGCGGCCTCATACTCGTCGAGAGCATCGTTCAACACTCTTAGCGCATCTGTAGCACGCTCCAGATTCTGCTCCATACGTTCTATTCGTTCTATCTGTTTCATATCTCTTCCTTTGCTATTTCTGCAGCAAGTTGGTGGTATAGTCGTACAACCTCTTATAGAACGGGTGCTTTGTAAGGGTGCCTACGCTTCCGAGAATGATGAGTTTCATCCTTGCTCGGGTGATGGCTACGTTCATTCGTCGTAAGTCGCGAAGAAAGCCTATCTGACCCTCATCGTTACTTCTTACGAGAGAAAGAATTATCACGTCGCGTTCCTGCCCCTGAAAGCCGTCAACGGTATTAACGGAAATGAGATGACGGTAGGGCTTGAAGAACTCGCGCTTCTTTATCATTCGTCTTAGCAACTGCACCTGTGCCCTGTAAGGGGAGATGATTCCCACATCAATACGCTCGTCGAGAATGCGTTGCTTGCCGATCCTACCATAATACAATTCAAGATGCTGGAGGGTAAGCTCAGCCTCTGCCTTGTTTATTCTGCCGAAAGATTCCCCAACAAATTCTTCCTTACTCTCAATATCATCAGGCAGGTCATCGGTATTGTACCACGATATAGGGTTGTCATAGTCGAGGATTCCGCGGTATTTTATCTCTGGAGCCGTCTGGAGCATACCGTTATAGAATTCCCTGCTTGAGAACTGCATTATCTGGTCGTTCATCCTATATTGCACCTGAAGCAAGGTAACAATCTCGGGTTTATTCTCCACAATACGCTCCATGAGCGTCTTGCCAAGACCTGCCTTCAAGGCTGCAATACTCTTGACCGTAGGCGGCAACTGCTGATGATCGCCTGCAAAGATAACCCTCGACACCTTACGGATAGGAATCCAGCAAGCAGCCTCAAGAGCCTGTGCAGCCTCGTCAATAAACAAGGTGGTGAACTTCATGCCGTCAAGCACTCGGTTTGCCGCTCCTGTAAGCGTACAGGCTATTACACGAGCCTCTTGAAACAGCTCGGCATTAATACGCACTTCAAGTTCGGTGGCACGACTTTTAAGTCTGTCCAACTGCTGATGATAGCTCTCAGAACCTCGCTTGCGCTTTGACCTCATCTCACGTATAGCCTTACGAAGTGACCATAGCTGAGGATATTCCGGATGACTTTCAAACCTGCGCTCGTAGGTGAAAGAGAGCATCTTATCGTTTACGCGAGTAGGATTACCCACACGAAGCACAGGAATGCCCCTATCCACAAGTTGCTCGCTTATCCAGTCAACCGCCATATTCGATTGGGCACAAACAAGTACCTGACTCTCTCGTCGGAGAGTCTCATTTATAGCCTCTACCAAAGTGGTGGTCTTGCCTGTTCCCGGAGGCCCATGAACCACCATCACATCCTTTGTCCACAGCACCTCATTAACGGCCTTCTCCTGAGTCTTGTTGAGCCAAGGGAACTGCATTGGCTGGAATTTGAAATGCTCTGCCGGCTGATGCGAATAGAAGAGGTCGCGGAGATATGCCAGACGATTGCCTCGGGCATGCATAACACGCTCAAGGGCATCGAACATAAGGCGGTAGGAGGTTTCGTCGAAGGAGAGGGAGATGAAGAGAGAAGAAACGGCCTCTCCCCCCGCCCTCCCCCGTAGGGAGGGAGCCGATTCGCGAACGGAGGAACTAGCAGATTGTAGTTGCTGAACATAGTCATCCTTTGGCAGAGAGACAACCATTCTGTCACCATCCACAAAACTGACGGTACCTGTGACATTCAGGAATTTCACCTCCACCTTGTCCTTGGCATCTTCCTTTGGAACAGTACGGAAGAAGGCAACAGGTCTTCCGAATTCAAAGTTATGCTCTATGTCCTGATCCTCTGTGCGGAAGATCTCGACGCATATCTGATTAAGGGAGTTATAGAACGATTTCCCCACACGGACATTAGCCCATGCGTCGCCACGCTTCACCTTTCGACGAATGCCTAAAGCCTCCGTCTGCTGCTGATAAGCCTGTTTCTCTGTGTTATACTCCAGTTTCAGCAACAAATGTTGCTGCATGAGTTGTTGTAGGGCTGTTGCCATGTTATTTTAAAAGTGTAAAGTAGAAAGTGTAAAGTGTAATGTAGTTACACTCTCTACTTTCAAAACTATAGTCTTATCGTTAATGTTTCCTTATCAAATACCACTCCTGGGCGTTCTACGAATCGGGAGATAACACCTTGATTTGCAAGTTCACGAGGTGTGCCGATATGCAAACAGCCATTACCCATTACCCAACAGCTATCTGCCATCTGAATGGCTATCTCCACATCGTGCGTAGAGAGGAAAACTGTCTTCTGCATATCATGGCAGAGGCTGAGGAGAAGCTGCATAGTCTCTACCTTTGAAGGGAAATCGAGAAAGGCGGTAGGTTCATCGAGATAGATTACAGGCGTCTGTTGCGCAAGAGCCTTGGCAATCATCACCTTCTGGCGCTCACCATCACTAAGCGTATCTACCATACGGTCAGCCAAAGCCGTGATTCCAACCTTATCCATAGCCTCACAAACTATCCCTCGGTCATCATCATTCATACCACCCCAGAAACCTGTGTATGGCATTCTGCCCATTGACACAAGGTCGCGAGCGTTCATATACTCCATCTTTGAGTGTTCCGTGAGCACCACTCCAATAAGACGGGCACGCTCCTGTGGCGTGAAATCGTCAAGCTTACGACCGTCATAAGTGATACTTCCTGCAAGGGCAGGCTGAAAGGCAGAGAGAGTGCGTAGAAGGGTTGACTTACCGGCACCATTAGCTCCAAGCAGACAAGTCAGTTGTCCGCTATTCAGTTTTGCGTTGATGCCGTCAGCCACAACTATGTTGCCATAGCCTATTGATATGTTGTCGAGTGAGATGGTCATTATTTGGGTGTTGGGTGTTAGGTGATGGGTGTTGGTGGTTTACCGATGCAAAAGTACACCAAAAAAATGGAAAAAGCAAAAATAATTACCTTTTCTTTTTGAAATCTCACATATTCTAATTATCTTTGCACTCTGAAAATTAGGTGATAGGTGTTAGCCAACACCCAAAATGGGGCTTGATAGTTCAATGGATAGAACAACTCTCTCCTAAAGAGTAGATCCGGGTTCGATTCCCGGTCGGGCTACGATAAAAAAGTGTAAAGTAGAAAGTGTAAGGTAGATAGCACTAAACGCTAAACGCTAAACTCTAAACACTTAGCAATAAATACCTAAATAGAGACTAACAATGAAAGACTACATGGTTTACAAAGATCTTTCTCTTAAAGAGGCAAGTATCCTGAGAATATATGAAATGGCAGTTTGTTTGTGTAACGAATATGTCAAGAGTGTACGTAGTGGTGAAGGAACATCACGCGACCTTATTCATGCTGCTTGGATATATCGCAAGTATATCTATTGCCTTGACAGAGCCTACTATTTTGTAAGCCAATGTGCCTTCCTCGGCTCAAAGGGAAATCTCATCCCTGCGGATAAGGCTGTTAAACAGGTTTTCAAGGATATTCTCTCTATTGCCGGTACCAACCGCAAGACTGTTAAGAGCGTGTTGAAAGGCGGATGGGCATATCAGCTCATGGATAACTCTATCGGTAGGGCTGTTTGGAACGACGAGTTCAAGAAGAGTGTGGCAAAGGAAATGTATGACTTCACACATTCCGCCGATCTCCTTGATGTGGGTTACTCTCATTTCTCCACTCGTAAGGATGCGCGTGTTGATGATCGCGGACAGATAGTAGTGATAGAATTCATTGCCTACGACCACGATCCTATCATCACCTTTGCCATTGCCGATGCTATGGGCAACCTACAGTATCAGCATCCTATTGATTTTGCTACTTCTCGTCCTATCATTTTGAATGAACTTCATGATGTTCATTTCCGTTGGCATGATGCCTCTGAGGAACAGGCCGAAAAATACTGGCAAGTACGCATGACCACAGAGGAAAAAGAATAAGCATGTAACTGACACAAACCATCATCATAATATTGAGCATTCTCCAAACGAGGATGCTCTTTTTTTGTCAGATCTCTCCGCAGAGTCGGATTTGATAATAAGGATTACCAATGCAATTCCAATAAAAAAGTCCCAGACTACCGTAGTAATCCGGGACTATATTATATTAAAACGCTAGAAAAAACTTTTCTTACTTGAAGAGCAGTGGAGCCATTTCCTTGAGTGAACGGCGCCATGTGAGGAACTCGTGTGCTGTGCCCTCTGAAACATAGCCTGTAGCCTTGAAACCTGCTGCTGTGAGGTCATCTACAGCCTTCTTGATGCGGTCAGGTGTCTCCTTGCTACCGCAAGAGAGGAACATGTGCTTAGGAGCCTTGATGTTCTGGAGATCCTTTGGCTCGTAAACGCCACCGCTGAGCAAGCCCCAGTAACCGAATACCTCTGGGCGAGCGAGGGTTGCCATACGTGTTTCCATACCACCCATAGAAAGGCCTGCCATAGCACGATGGTCACGATCAGCGATTGTGCGGAAGTGTGAATCTACATAAGGAACAAGCTCATCCATGAGAACCTTCTGGAATGCTGTCCAGTCGAACTCGTTCATGTGACCGAACTTAAGCTCATTGGTCATACCATAGGTCATAACGATGATGAATGGCTCGCACTTGCCCTCTGCGATGAGGTTATCAAGGATAAGGTTAGCGTGTCCCTGATTGCTCCAAGCTGTCTCATCCTCACCCCAACCATGCTGGAGATAGAGAACAGGATACTTGTTTGCAACTGCCTTGCCACCTTTCTTCTTAGTTGGATTCTCGTAACCTGCAGGGGTATATACGTATGCCTCACGCTCTGTGTTGGTTGATGGAGAGTGGAAGATAATCTTCTGTACGTTACCGTGAGGAACGTTCTTGAGAGCATAGAAATCCTTATCGTGAGCAGGAATCTCGATACCTGACTCCCAACGTACTGAGCCGTAGTAGTTCTTAGCACCTGGATCGTTTACAACGCCACCGTCGATAGTGAGGTGATAGTAGTGGAAACCTTCATCCATAGGACCTTCAGTTGTGCCCCACCAGTAGCCGTCCTTACCCTTGCGGAGAACAGTACCGCCTCTGCCGCCAAGACCGAGGCTAACGATAACTGACTTAGCCTGTGGAGCCTCTACGCGGAAACGAGCATAGCCCTGAGAGTTAACCATTGGGTACTCCTGACCAGGCTGGTTGAGCTCGCTTGGCTTGAAGTCCTCGATAGGAGAAACGTTATCCAATGCAGGATCGAATTTGAGAACTGCGTTGTAAGCTTCCTTCTTGTTAAGGTCCTTGTCGAAAAGGAGAGGATAGTTTGATGTACCTACCCATGAATCGCGGTCAGAGAGGTTCCAGAATGTAACAACGTCAACAACGTCCTTATGCTTACGCAGGCACTTGAAGAGCTGTGCATACTGGTCGGTGTGGAGAGCCTTTACCCAAGGCTTGATCTCTACACCCTGACGGCTGAAATTGAGCTGACCGCCCATTTCCTCATTGGCACGGATATCAAGCTCGGTAATCTGGATATGCTTAACGAGTGTAGCATACTTGTCGATGGCATTGCCGAAATCCTCCATTGATGGGTTGAAGATGTTGAGGTGTCCCTGCATACCGATACCGTCGATAGGCACACCTGCATCCTTCATCTTCTTAACCATGTCGAAGATACGCTGGCTCTTGCCCTTGTCGAATGCGTTATAGTCATTATAGAAGAGGAGAGCGTTAGGATCAGCCTCACGAGCAAACTCGAATGCCTTTGCTATGAACTCGTCACCACAGAGCTTGTAGAGGTCTGACTCACGGTATGGGCTTCCTGCTGGACGATTGCCCCATGCTGGACGCTGCTGGTCAGCCATAGCCTCATTAACTACGTCCCAACAGTAAACGATGTCCTTATAACGGTTTACAACTGTGTGGATATGATCACGAAGACGCTGGTAGAATACTTCCTTCTTCACGAAGTTACCCTTCTTGTCGCGAAGCATCCAGTTAGCGAACTGGCTGTGCCAAACGAGACAGTGACCACGCATTGGAATCTTGTTGCGACGACACCAGTTAGCGATGCTGTCAGCCTTCTCCCATCTCCATTCACCCTCATTTGGATGAAGCTCACCTGGTTTCATGTCGTTTTCACAGGTAACGCTGTTGTAGTTCTCGAGGATTACTTTCTGCTCTGCCTCTGAGAAGTTACGGGTGTTGAGCGCAACACCTACCTTGAAATAGTCTTTGTATGCATCCTTCAGTCCCTGAGCGTAGGTGCTCTGAGAAGCCACGAGTGCAAGGCCAAAGACAACAGCCTTCATTGTTGGGTTTAGTTTCATAGATGTTTTTTAAAATAGAGGCCTTCCCTCATACCCTACAGCCCCTTTCCTGCCCTATGGGCATCCTTTCCCCATAAAGGGGCAAGGAGGAAGTTAGCTTTATCGCTATAGAGGGATTGGCTTGTTAATTGTTATTTGTTGATTTTTAATTTATTTATCGTAATTTGTTGTCTTCCGGCTCCCTCCCTCGGGAGGGCGGGGGAAGGGGCCACTATTTTATTATCTTCTTTCCATTCCAGATATAAATCTGACCCTTCTGCGGCTCAAGGATACGTTGTCCGTTGAGGTTGAACACATGGGTGTCAGCTGATGGGTGTCGGATGATAGCGATATCCTCAATACCCGTCGCTACCTCTGGTGAATAGTCGGCATTGTTGGTTACATAGATGTCCTTAATCTTGATAGGAGAGTTACCATAATCCCACAGTCCGAGGATATAGATATGAGAGACATCCAGTTTTACACCATTTGTTTTCTTCGTATTCTGAAGATCTACCACAACGCGCGTCTTCTTGCCAACACTAAGTTCAGAATGGGCACCAAAATAGTCATTACCATCAAAAAGGCGCAACGACCAATTGTTTGACGTAGGAGCTTCAGCAAGGTTTAATACAAGATACCTGAATTTTGAAAAATCACGACCACCTGTAAACTTGAATCCTCCAAAACCATATTGACCTACTTTGAGTGTGAACGTACCATCTGAGTTTGTTGTTACAGAACCAGTCTCCCAGATACTTGGATTGAACATATCCTCATCATTAGGATAATACCAAGGAATGCTGGCAATAGAATCCTTCACATGCTTAATAGAATCCAGAATGTGCTGCTCACGCTCTGGGGTGTATGAAGAGTAGTTCGGAATCTCAGCATACTGCTTATACCAACGGAAGATAGGACGTACACAAGCCTCTGGGTCGGTGTAGAAGCTATTGCCGTCAGGCTTGCTGTCATCATATCTTGCGAGTTTGTCGGCATCGGTAAAGAGCATCCAACTAACGTTACCAGTCTTATCCATGATGAAATGGAAGTTAGCACCAAAGCCAACACCACCCTCTGTGCCGGTAGTAGCCTTACCCCAAGAACTGTCGTACTTCTTAGGAGCCCAGTCCATCTCCGTTACCAGGATAGGCGCCTTTGCAGCAATACCCGAGATGCTGTTATCCCAACCGTTACTGAACTCAACATAGCCCGCTCCGTTGGTCACCACCTTCTGCTCGGCACTTGCAACCTCTGAGTCAGAACCATACCAACCCGGATAGCAATGCACCGCATAGCCTATGCCCAGTCCGCCCTCACGTTCCTCAATAGGATACTTCACATAGCCCTGATAGTTTTGCTGATAGGCAAGGCCCGGAACCCAGAGGATGTTGTTACAGCCAACGGCACGAATCTCATCAACAACCTTTTGGAAGAACTTGGTGCAATTCTTCTGAGAACCATCCGACCAACTGGTATATTGACCGTCATCACCCTTCATGTTTATTGGCTCGTTGGCAAGCTCGAACATAACGTATGGGTTATTCTTCAGCTTCTCATGACTGCAAACGTGAGTCCAAACCTTTATGAGATACTCCTGATACTCATCACCTATGGCAAGTTTCTCAGGGCATACGCCAGGTGGGCGCATCACCACATAAAGACCGTTATCAATGGCATATTCAGCCATAGGAACGAAAACCTCATCAAGATATTTCTTGAAGAGATCCATATCGAATGCATAGATAATGCTCTCATCGTAGTTCTTGCCAGGGTTAGCTGTCTTCCACTCTTCCACCTTTGAATCGTTATTACTCCAATGAGGATCCATGTGCAGACGCATCCAGTTCACCATCCAGCCCTTATCGAGCATCTTTTTTATCACACCCTGATTATATGTGAGACAAGCGCTTGGGTTTTTGCCCCATCCCCATCCGTTTCCTTTCTCGTTGAACCAAGGGGAATAAGTCTGGCCAAAGCCATGCAGGTTAACGATACTGTCGTTGCCGTTCACATCCTTAGCCATAAGGTAACGGCCTTTTACGAACAGTTCAGGCATACGCATACCGCGCCACGCCATCGTTTCATTAGAAACAGTCATAAGGAGAGCCAATAGCGAGAGCCTCCAAGTTCCGTGTAAAATTCTAGTCATTTATTCTTGTTTTAGTTATTGTTTAAGTTGAGTTTTTTATATTACAGTTAGCCAAATCAGGTGCAAATTTACTAAAATAAATTTATACAAAATATAAAAGTTAGTTAAAATTTGTAGTTTTCGTCTGTTTTCCCACGGAATCGGATTTGTCCATAAGAATCACCTATGCGAATCCATTGCAAAGACAATAGATTTCCAATTCCCGATTGGAGCTGGATTGGAGCTGCTACTATCCTACATCGAAAAAAACAGGAACAGGATATGATTTAGTGATGTGTTTTTTGAGGGGAGTTAGATGATGATAAACGAAAGGGTGGTGTCAAAAAAAATTGCAAAAAACAATGCGGTTTCTTGCGAATTTGAAAAAATATAATTACCTTTGCAATCGATATACAGATTACGCAAACTATCGAAAAAATTGAGATTATAAAAAACTATCTAAACTATAAATCTATTTATTGAAGATTGCGTCATTAATAGTATAGGAAGTTGATAAAACGACATTTTTAACCTAAGTACAGACAAAAACTGATTTTATGAAGAAAACAATTATTTCTTTAGTGTTGTTGCTCATCGCTGTTTGCGGTTGGGCACAGAAAGTGTGGGAAACCCCAAGGTCATTCTATGACAAGCGACCTACATGTAATTTGAAAGTTACGAAAGTGGATTTCGCTAACGAGGAAACAATCGTGCATTTAACTGTGGAGACTATTCCGCATTATTGGTTCATGTTTGATAAGAAATCATATCTGATAGCTCCTGACGGCAAGCATTATCTCGTAAAAAGCGGTAAGGCAACCCGTGACGGAGAATCAGATTATTCGTTAGGTGAAAAATTTGATCCTGCGAATGCCTACACGGATATTGCCCTGCATTTTGAGCCATTACCTGCTGATGTAGAGCGTTTTCACTTGATTGAGGGACCTAATGATAGGGCTTTCAAGATTTGGAATATAACAGACTCTAAGACGAAGGAAATAACTGATCTTTTTGACTCAAACTGGCGTAATGAGCAGACTGGCGACTGGCAACTCGGTCTCTATGCCGATAATGCCGTGTATAACAGTAAGATATGGAAGTATGAGAGTAAGGACGAGAAGAAGGTTGTACTGACTGATGGTCAGGAGAAAGTGACTATCAATATTGGTAAGGAGAAGAACGGCAAGCGTCAGTTCACTATCAATGGTCAGAAACTCACCCTTGCAAGATTCAATGGTGCTTTGCCTGACTATCCTATGGCAGACAATACTCCATACAATACGGAACTCGTAAAAGGAGAGGCAACAATTGTGGGTTGGATAAAGGATTTCCCAAAGGAGATTAAGGACAAGGATATCGATCTGCTGTTCCGTACATACAATAATGTAACAGGAATTCCATCAAACATTAACATCAAGGTTGATGAAACGGGTATGTTTACGGCTAAGATTCCTATGTTTGGAACGGCAGATGTGCTCGTTCAAGAGTCATTGGGCAATGACAAAATGTATTCTGGTCGTATGGTTCTTCAGCCAGGCAAGAGCTATACTCTGATTCATGACTGGACAAGGAATACTAGTATCTGTATGGGTGAGGATGCCCGTTTGCAGAATGAGCTTATGGCTAATCCTTGTGAAGTTCCTTATATTGAAGAGAGTCATGGTAGAATGGGTGGAAAAGCGCTTAGGAAGTTCGAGAATGAATGTATGGAGAAACTGAACAAGACCAATGAAAAGTTAAACGAAATAATTGTCCAGAACCCTAACATCAGCAAGCGCTATCGTGACTATGTTACAGAATCCAACAGATTCAGAGTAGGTTATGCGCTATGGAGCACTTGGTATTCTGTCTCAGGCTATAACTTGCCTGATCCGTATGTTGCTAAAGCAAGCAAGTTGGGAACAATAAATCCTGACATGCCTCTTTCACTTACGAATAATTTAGGTATGTACATTTTCTTCTCTACAAGTTATGGTAATCAAAAGATGAGGAAAAACTATCGTGACTATCCTGACCTGTATTTCTCATACGAGCAGAAAGGAATGCTGAAACTGAGTGACAAGGATCGTGATATTCTTAACAAGTGGAAGGCAAGAAAAGAGGAAGAGGCAAGAAATGATACTCTCAGAGGTGAGGCATACAGGGCTTTCTATAATGCGATGAACGAGAAGTATTGTTCGTATGAGGAAATAAATCTGCTGCGTGATCGTGAGGATATGAAGGATGTATATAACAAGTGGGCTCCTTCAGAACTAAAGCAATCTATTATGGTGGTGGATTCTATCTACACAGATGAAAACCTCCGTGATTTCAACAGGGCAAGGGCATTGGCTCAGTATATCAGAAATACCAACCAGGCACTCACCGAGGAGGGATTGACATTCCTCAACGAGATAAAGAATAGTGCTTATAAAGAGGCAGTTGCCGAAATGAACGAGGCAACGATAAAGGAAATCAAGGAGAAGGCGGCTAAGGCGGAAACACGAATTTTCCCTGCCTCTATTGTTGAAGGTCTTGAGGACGGAAAGGCTATTCTTGATAAGATAGTTGGACAATACAAGGGTAAGATTGTCTATCTTGATGTATGGGGCGTAGGTTGTGGCGGTTGCATGCAGTTCTTACAGCAGATATCGCCTTATGTCAAGCATCAGTTAAAGGATTACGACATTGTGTATCTCTATCTTGCTACAGAGAAAAATGAGGAAAATTGGAAATATTATATTACGGAGTTTAATCTTATCTCTCCAAATTGCGTGCATTACAATCTGCCGAGAAAACAGTTCTATGCCGTGGAGAATTATATTGGAGAGACTGGTATTCCTGCCTTTCGTCTTTTTGACAAGGAAGGAAACATTATAAAACTTGCATTGAATCACTATGCAAATATGGAAGGATTCAAAAAGCAGATTGATGAGCTGAGCAAGAAATAAAGTTCTCTAAATGTTTCTTTCAAAAGCTCCCAATCCCCCAAGGGGGAGTTTTTATGGTTTTTGAAGGCAAAAGGAATACTGCGTCTGCAAAATCAGAAAAATCTGTTTTCCTTAAAATTTCCAATCCGCTTCTCTTGTTTTTTAACAGTAAACCGTGCCTTCTGCCTTCGCAGGTTCGCTTCCATCGATGAGCATCAACGGACTTACAACGGACCTATAACGGACTTGAAACGGACCTGCATGAGGAGGTACAACGAAGGCATAAAAGAGCCACAAGATTAATAATATAGAGATTACAAGTGCGATTTTTTTTTTAGAATTAAACGCTAAACATATACACAGAGCGAAAAATACCTGATAATGTATTGTCAATCATTTTGTTAGGTGCGTGTATGTGTTTGGCGTTTAATTCTAAAAAAATATTATGTTGGTAACAAGTAACAATAAGGAAAATAGTGTAAGTGCATCTCATTTCAAACATAGCACCCCCGTCTGGATATGCTCTGTTGGGGTAGGACTATGAAAATTCAAGTTAAAATAACGTGAGTTCGACGAATTAAAACTATGTTGTTTTAGCAGCAAGCTGCTGTTGACGGAACAAAAATTTTTAGAAAATTACCAGAAAATTTAAATTTTCTGGGTTAAATTTTCTGGTCATCGTGAATAATTTTCTGTAAAAACAAGCAACAAAGTTGCGTTTATTAAAGAATTTTGAATTTCGTCGAACTCACGTTAAATACAAAAACTGTCTGGAAGACAGTACCATTCGTAACCCCGTACATACGAGTGAAACGAGGATGTGCGGGGAAAAAAGCCAGAATCCTTATACTGCCTGGAGGGCAGTACATCGTGACTGTCTTGCTGATGAGCACAGCGAATAAACTTGAATAAAAAAATGCCGCTTATGGCTGTTTATCCATAAGCGACATTAATATGACATCCTTCCGTTTTAGAAGGCTTGGTGAGGTCTTTATTTTGTCATAGGATCTTTCTTATCACCATAGATGACAATTACACGACCTGTCTGCTTGTCAGAACGCACGTTGTTGAGCTGATAAGAGGTCACCTCGCCGTCTTTCCATTCAAAGTCGATAGTATAGCCACCACGGCATTTAATGCCCTTTACAGAGCCTTGTGCCTTCCATGCCTCTGGAAGTGCTGGGAGAAGGGTGATCATGGCTCTGTCGCGCTCTACAAGCTCACTCTGTACGAGCATCTCAACCAAACCAGCTGTACCACCGAAGTTACCGTCAATCTGGAAAGGAGCATGAGCATCGAGGAGGTTAGGATATGTACCGCCACCTGAACGACGATCCTGACCCTGATAGCCATCAGGAGATACATAGTTGAGAAGCACGCGATAGAAATGATATGCGTTCTCTGCCTCACGAAGACGAGCCTGAAGATTCACTCTCCAACCTGTGCTCCAACCTGTGCTCTTGTCGCCCTTGATCTCAAGAGTGCGCTTGCAGGCAGCAGCAAGGTCAGGTGTACGTGTAGTGGTAATCTGATGACCTGGATAGAGACCGAAGAGATGACTCTGATGACGATGCTGTGGATCCTCATCATTCCAGTCATTAAACCATTCCTGAAGATTTCCGTTCTTACCTACACGATAAGGAAGAAGGTTCTTGAGCACATTGTTTATCTTCTCGATATATTCATGATCCTCACCGAGGATAACAGCAGCGTCACGGGTGTTTGTAAGACATTCGCGAATCATAGCAATGTCGGCAAATCCACCATAGAGAGTAGCGCCTACGAAGCCTGCAGGAGTCTTGTATCTGTTCTCAGGAGATGTAGAAGGAGCTGTGATGAGATAGTTGGTGTTAGGGAGCTGTACGAGCCAGTTCATACAGAAATCAGCAGCACCCTTGAGAGTGGCATATACCTGACTGAGATATGACTTGCTCATGCTGAAAGCATAGTGTTCCCAGAGG
>Ga0326513_10002460_pt1 | contig 13707 bp, 39 predicted proteins | sample 2_2465_0518_D_FD_203654 | JGI IMG/M metagenome (GOLD analysis project Ga0326513, IMG submission 203654) | Bovine rumen microbial communities from UC Davis, California, United States - 2_2465_0518 | ecosystem: Host-associated > Mammals > Digestive system > Stomach > Rumen | place: USA...
TACCATTATTTCTATTTTGCAATAATTCAGCAAAGTAATTTGCACCCCATATAAAAGTTTCTTTTATATCTAAATCAAAATCACTATTCATTGTTAGCTTATTATGTGCTAGAGTATAAGCCTTGCGTTCTTCATCAGTTAAATGGTCTAATCTTATTATTGGTACTTCTGTATATCCTAATTCTTTACAAGCAATTAATCTGCCATGTCCTTCAACTATTTCATCTTTCCATATTCCTATTGGATCGTCCATACCAAATTGTTCTATGCTCTTTTTAATTTGTTCTATTTGTTCTTGTGGGTGAAGTTTAGCATTATTCTTATAAGGTTTAATACTATTTATGTCTACATATTCTATCTTTAATTCCATATTTATTTTCCTTTCATTATAACTATCATACTTGGGAATGGAGCAGAATTTTTTCCATCATTAAATTTTAATCTTCCTTTTATAAATTCTATTTTATGTTGTTTATATATAAAATTATGAAACCATTTTGTATCAGTTCTAGCTGGCAATAACATAACTATAAATGTTCCATTTTTGTTTTCATTATATGCTTTTTCTACCCATTTTCCTATTTCTCTACCATAAGGTGGATTACAATAAACTCTATACCCTGACCAACTTTGCAATAACCCATTATCTTTTTTTGTGAAATATTTTTTACATTTATGATTATTGTCAGTTGAGCAAGGATCTAAATTAAAATTATATTTCTTATTTAATTCTTCATAAAACAATTGTGGTGTTGCCCATTCATCTGTATTACTACTCATTAATCCTTTGTTTATCATTTACTTCCCTTTCTTTTTAGGTGCTACCTTTGGTATATTTTTAGGTGTTTCTTTATTCCATAATCCACACATTATACTTAATTCATATTCACTACCTTTTTACCTAATTTTCCAACCATTTAAGCCACTTTCTATGTCTTTTTGATTAAATACCTTTTCAAAATTAAAACACGCTATATTACCCTTTAAATTGGTTTTAGCAATTTCTATTCTTTTTGTGTCTACTGGTTTTCGAATAAATATATCATCTATCATTAATAAAATTTCATTATCATGTATCTCTTTTAATGTTTCACGAATTCTTTTAGTCCATTTATCTAATGGATAATTTTTACTTATTGTTTTATAGAACGGATTTTTTATATTTTTCGTTGCATAGATTATTTCAGGGTGGTTTTTCCAATATTTTTCTATACAATGGTGGAATGGTTCAAATAAATCTTCATCTTTGTCGCACGAACACACTAATGTTACCATTCTATCAATCCTTTCGTTTCTAATTCACTTGCTCTTGATTTTGTTATTGTTATTTTTTCATTTCTAATACAACGTTTATTTTCTTCTACTAAATAAATTCTTTTTAATGTTTTTACTTCTACTAATTCATTTGGATTATATTTTTTATCAGTAGATAAATATTTATTCCACTCACTTTTTGGTGGTTTATATGTCATTTTAATTGACTTTTCTTTAATCAAATGTAAATCTACTTGCTTCATATCTAAATCGCATATAATTGCATTTTTATTATGAATAACACCTAATTCTTTATATATCTGCTTTTGCTATTTCTTTAATTATATCTAACTTGGTATCTTTATAAATTACATTTCTTCCTATTGGTTGTCTTTTACGATTTGTATATACTATCCACTCGTAATCTATTCCTGATTGTTCTAACATTTTGGCAAATTTTTGCATTCGTTGTAAACCTTTTTCTTTTGTTAAACGGGTTGCACTTATTAAATGTAATTTATCATCATTATATTTTTCTACTTTTGGTATTTTTATTTCAATAGGATTATATATTAATTCACATTCTTTTCCTGTTAATTCTGTAAAACTATCACAAGCTAATTGGATCTCCATCTTTATAATAAACTTTAAAATCATATTTTTGTGTTAGGTAGTAAAAAAAACTTTCAACACCACCTACACTATTTATCTTTTTAAAATAAAATACATTTCTCATTTTGTTTTTACCTTTATTTCATCTTTAAATATCAAACATAATCCTAATAATGTTGCACATAATATTCCAATAATTGCTACTATACATTCTCCTACTGTCATATTTTTATCTCCTATAAAGTATCTTACCAACCCTCCAACAGCTCATTATGATACTTTGCCTGTTCCCTTTATATAATACTCCCTTTTTTATTATTTATAATATTCTAATATTGTTTTATTAAATTCTTTTGCAAATTTAACAGCTTCTTCTTTATTATTAAAACTTTTAAATGCTCCTAACATATTACTTACATTCCATATTTGTCTTACTGCTACTTCTTTATCTACTAAAATATATTTATCTTCTTCTTTTTTTGTAATTTCATTTTTTGGTACTGGTCTTTTAATATTAATTATATTATATTCTAAATTTTCTACTTTTTTACCAAATTTTGCTACATCATATTCTTCTTTTGAAAGTTCCATATAATCTACTCTTAACAAAGCATTTATTGTATTAAATGTGAATAAATTACCTTTTTCATCTTCATATTTTGCAAAATCCTTATTTATTATTTCTATATTGTCTATAAATTTACATAAATCTTTTTCCATCTTTTAATCCTCCAAACTTCTTATTTAAATTCATATCTAATTCTTGACTTGGTTTATATATATCAGGTATTCTATTTTTTTCTTTTAATTCTGCCCAATATTTTCTTTCATCTTTATTTTTTATTTTAGTCAAATTTATAATTCTTGATTTTAATATATTATATAAAGGTTCATTTTCTGGAATACTTGATATTTTTCTTTGTATTTCTGTTATTCCTAAATTCATAAATTCTTTATATGTTATATTTTTATATCTTGCACAATAGAAATCATATATTTGAATTAAATCATTTTCATAAGCATAACATAATATTGTTTCATTTGATTTATGATTTTCTATTGTTTCTTTATCTGGGTATATTACCACTCAAATAATTCATAAAATCATTTGAAAATTTATTTCCTTCTTCTTCTGTTTCTAATCCTATATCATTCATTAAATTAACTAAATCCATGTTAAATATTTCTATACATTTATTATTAAAATATTCAAGTGTTACTTGTTCTTGATATACTTTTTCAAGTTCTACTTTATTTGAATTATCATAATATGTTTTACCATCTTTTTTTGTTTCTTTTACTAAACTATTAATAGATCGTCCTTCTTTTGAAAAATCCATTATCATTTTTTTTCTGGCTTCTAACACTAATCCTTGCATTTCACTTATTAATTTTACATTTCTTTTAAAATTAAATATTTTATCTTTATAAGATAATGTTATTATATCTTCATCAATATCAAATTTATATTTCATTAATTCCTCCTATTTAAGCAAAAAAACACCTAATAATCTTTGTTGATTACTATGGTGTTTCGCTATAATAATGTTATCATAAATAAATTTTACTGTCAATAAATATTTTTATTTTTAATCACTAATTTCTTCATATTTTATTGCGTCTAGTCTTTTCTTTAATGAATTTATTTTTTCTTCTATACTTTGATAAGCATTTTTAAATCGTTTTAAAGAACATTCTTTTTCTGCTTGTAATTTTATTTGTTCTTCACAATATCTTACTCCTAATGCTTCAAAATATGCCATTGCTGGTTGTTTACCATCTCTTTCAGTGTTCCAATTTTTTCTTTCTTCTACACATTTAATTGCTGACTTTATTTGTATTTCTGTTTTTAATTCTATTAAATCTTTTGTTAATCTTGCTATTATTTCTCCTATTATATAATTAAGATTACTATATACTTCTATATTATGTGAATATTCATACATTGTATTTGGATCTTTTAATAAATCTTTATATACATCATTATATATATCTCTTAATTTATTATTATTTACATTTTTTATTAAAAATGGATTAAATAAATATAATTTTTCTTCCATATTTCCTCCATATAATTTATAAGTACCAAACTCATTAATCATCAAACTCGTACTAAAAAAGTATAAGATAGAATAAAATGCTTAAATATGAATATTTTATTGATTAATTTTTAATACTTTTTTATTTAATAATTCTTATTGTTCTATTTTTATTAGGTATATAATTAATATAGCCTTTTTTCTTTAATTTGTAAATGTATTCTTGTATAGTACCAGATGAATTTAATTTTGCAATTTTTGCTATTTCTCTAAATGTAGGACTATAACCATTTTTATTAATAAATTGTTTTATTATATTATAAATATTTTCTTGCTTTTGTGTTAATCTTTCTTTACTCATCTATTTCCTCCAATAATTCTAAAATTGTATATACTTCTTCTCCTGTTATTTGATACATTGAATAAGTTACTATATCTTCTTTTACACCATAATCTTTAAATATTTCTTTTATCTTATCTAATACTTCTTTTTGTTTTTTATTTTCCTCTTTTAACTCTTTCACATATTCTTCACTATAATATGTTTCTTCTCCTACTTTTATTGTCATACTTATTCTCCTTTGTTTTCTAAAATTTCATAACAAATATGTTCACTTTCTCCATTATTATAATTAAAATATTCAAAATGTAATTCTTTACCTACTACTACAAATTCACTAAAATAATTTTCTTTTAAATTATCTGCTATCTTATTTAACAATTCTCTACCATCAATTATTATAGTTACATTATTGCTACCTTTTTTAAATATATTGTCATATTTAGTTGTGTTTTCTTCACTTAATTCAGACCACTCTTTTGTTACTTTAACCTTGTATTTTTCATAAATATTTATATTCATACTTATTCTCCTTTGCTTTTAAGATAATCTATTATTTCATTGATTTTATTGTGATAATCATCTATTCTTTTTTCCAACAATGATATTCTTTCTTCTCTCCACTCATCTTTATTTTTTGCTTTTTGTATTTTTTCTAAACTATAATATGGTAATTTTTCAGGTATTTTCTTTTCTTCTTCTAGGATTTTTACTTCTTCGTTTAAATCAAACCAATGTATTAATTTATCTCCATAATATTCATCATTTTTATCATAAGAATAGTTTTCCTTATTATCATCTAAAGTTAATATTTCACAACCAATTTGTATTTTTCTAGGTACTTCTTCACCATTTGCTATTTTATTTAATAAATCAATTATCTTCATATAACCTCCATAATCCTATTTATTTCATCTTTTACATCTTTTATGTATATTTCATCTAAATCATCAAAATAGTTTCTTATTTGCTCTAATTTATGCTTTAAATTGTCTATTTCTTTATCTTTATCTAGTATTATGTCTATTAATACATAATCTGGGTATTTTTTATATTTTAGTTTTTCTTCTCTTGTATGCATTTTATTCACCTACTTTTGAAATTGTACTTCTGCATTTTCTTCTAATTCATTTAAATTCATTTCATATATTTTATAATCTATTTCTAATTGTTTTAATCTTTCTTCTGTTTCTCTTAATTCTATTGTTGATAATAATTGTGTTATTGCTAGTATTAATACTGCTATTGATAAAAATATTTCTATTATTTGTCTTTTATTCATATTCTATTTCCTCCAATAATTCTAAAATATCTTTTTCTTCTTGATTATATATTTTGCTATAATCTTCATTTTCTACTGCATAATGATTTATTATTTCTTTTATCTTATCTAATACTTCTTTTTGTTTATTAAATTTTTCAATATCTTTTTCATAAGCATTTATAATATCTTGTACATCTTGTTGTGATAAATCTACATATATTTTTTTATTCATATTATTTACTCCTTTACTTTATATCTAAATTGTAATTATGATTTATTAACCATAATTTAGACTTTACTCTCATTTCGTCAGTTATTTTAGGATTTATTACATATAATCTTGCTTTATGTAATCCTGCTAGTGCAACTTCTGTATCACTTGGCATTTGAATATTATATTTTTTGCAATAATCCATTACTTTTATCATCACATCTGGATTATCTAGATTTTTAAGTATTTCATCTCTTTCTTTTATAAAATTATTCATACTTTACTCCTTTACTTTTTCTACTAAATCATCTTTTATTAAATCATATAATATATCTACTTCTTCTGTATTTATATTTTCAGTTAATATTTCTTTTTCTTTATATTGTCTTTCTTCATCAGTTTTATCATATTCACATATCCATAAATCTTTATTCTTCCAAACTACCCAATTTACTTTATCATAAGGGAATTTGTCTTTTTTATTTATTGGTCTAGTTCCATTATCATCATATACAAATTCAAACCTATACCATTCATCTTCTCCTATATCATTAACAAATTGTACTCTTTTAAATCCATACTTTTCTAATTCTTTTAAATCAATTCCATCACGGATTTTAAGCATTATTCCACCTACTTTCCCATACTCTATTTTCTTTCATTCTTTGACCATTTAATTTTCTCATATTATCAAATCTTCCATTTTGTAAAGCCCATTGTGTGTTTTGTTTATGTGTTACCCATTCTAAATTAGATACATTATTATTTTTTCTAAATCCATATTATTTACTCCTTTACTTTTTCTACTAAATATATTCCACCAATTTTGTTATATGTAATTTTATAATCCTCATTTTCAATTATTCTTGTATATAATTCTTTTGATATTTCTAATGTGGTATCATTACAACTAATATAAAAATTATCAAATAATATATCATCTTTATAAAGTTTTTGAACATTTTTACAAATAGTTATATTATTACTTGGTTTTTCTCCATCACTAATACCATAAACCAAAATACCAAACATAAAAAATACAATTAAATAAACAAATATGATGCAACAAATTTCTTCTAATACTTTTTTTATTTTTAACATATTATTCTTGATCCTTACTAAATCTTATTTGTCCTACTTCAGGAATTTTATCTTTATAATGTGTATCGTATAATTTATAATCTACTTTTAGTTCTTCTTGTTCTTCTTTTATTTCTCTTATATCAATTGCTATTGAAAAACAATATATTGTTAGAAGTAATAATGCTATTGATATTAATAGTTCATTTATTTTTTCTATTTTCTTCATATTGTAATTCCTTTCGTAATTCTTTTATCTCTTTTTTAGTTTCTTTTATTAATTCATTTTTTATATATAATAATCTTTTTATTTCTATAACTCTTTTATTTTTCATATTTCCTCCATAATTAATTAATAAGTACCAAACTCAACCTCGACAAACTCGTACTTACATATAAAGAATAATAAGAAATGAGAGTATTATTATTGTATAATAATGAGGTTTTTTGAATTACTTATTTATTAAATTCTTTTATATATTCATCAAAGAACTTCCATTTTCTATATACTTTATCTTGTTCTTTTCTTAATTCTTCACCTTTTTTATAATCTATTCCATTGCTTGAATTTCTTAAACCTAAGGATTTTCTTAATAATTCATTTCTTTTTTTATATATTTCCATATTCATTTTTATCACCTTTTATTTTTTCTTTTAATTCTTTTTTTATTTTTTTTATCATTTTCTTTTCTTTCCAATTTATTCTTAATATTCTAAATTTTCCATCTCTTTCTAATATAAATAAATCTGGATATAATCTTACTAGATCACTCATTCTTGCACTAGCTTCATAACCTATAAACCATTCTCCACTTTGAAAATCTTTTGCACTCCATTTTTTTATTTGCTTATTTTCTAGCATAATTTTTAACATTTTATCCATTTGTGTCATACCTTATCACTCCTTTTTATTATAATATCACTTTTGTTATTTTTTGTAAATATATGTTTATATATTTTATTAAAAAAATTTAAAGATAATTTTTACCATATCTTTTTATAAAATCTTCTTTTGTTTTATTATAATATTTTAGCCAACATTCCTCTGCTTTTTGTTTTAATATAATATCTAATTTATGACCATTTTTGCCATGAATACCATTTTTTCCTTCATGGTGATCATAACATAACCATATTGTTAATCCATCTTCATCTGCTTTTTTTCTATTTTTTCCAAATATTATATGGTGCAAGTGGAGATTATTTTTTACTCCACATATTGCACACATTTTTATTTCTTGATTACATACTATTGATTTCATTTTTTAAAATGCTAAATCCTCATCACTTATTTCTATACTATCTCCAAATTCTTTATATATATTTGTATTATCTTTTAACTCATTTTTAGGCTCATTTTCGCTTGTTTCTTCTTTTTTAATAGAATTGCCCTTTGTTGATAAGAATGTTACTTTATCACCTATAAAAATATAATCATAGTGTTTGTTTTTATCTTTATCTTCCCAATTATGATTTTTTATTATTCCTCTTACACTTATTAAATCACCTTTTTTACAATATTGATGTATTGTTTCTGCTATTTTTCCAAAATATGATACTTTTACAAATGTTGTATCTTCTTTTGAATTATTTATTGCTATACTTACTTCTGTTACTGCTTTGTTTTCTTTTGTATATCTTAATTCTAAATCTTTTGTTATTCTTCCTATAAACATAAATATATTATTCATAAACTATTCACCTTTCTTTTCCATTGCATTTATACATTTTTTCATTTGTTCTATAGTCATATCTGTTATACTATCTACTTTAAATTTTGTTTTTACTTCTTCTAAATCTATATTTTTTTCAAATGCTAAATCTTGTATTTTTGTTATTAATTCCATTATTTCTTTTTGTTCTTCTTCACTTGGTAAATTAACTAATTTTGCTATTGCTTCTTTTAAATTTTGTTTAGTACCTTCTTGCCCTAATAACCATAATAAATAATTTTTATCACTTTTAACAATTTCTCCTAATGTTTCTCCTGGGTGTTTTTTACCAAAATTTATTATTATTTTTTCTGCTTCTTCTTTTGTTATTTCATAGCCTTCAGGTAAATCTTCTCCAGCATATATATAAATTCCTAAACCAAACATTGCTAAATTTTTAACTAAACATCTCATTAATGTTTTATTAATATCAAACATTGTTGCAGGTTCTACTTTTTTTTCTTTATATTCTCCTGTAAATTCTCCATTTTTATAAACTTTGACTTGATATGTATAAGAATGATTTAACATTGCTTTATTATTTCCGTCCATTACAGGTAACCACATTTCTTTCCATTCTTTTCCATCAGTTGCTCTTGTATAAACCATATAACCTGTATTTTCATCATAAACATAAGGTAATCCATTTTCATTTTTTATTATTTCATAATCAGCCTCAGGACAGAGTTTTTTAAATTCACTCCATGCCCAAGTCCAACTTAAATATGTTAATCCATTTTTATTTTCTGTATGTTCATTTACATTTATTTTTAATAATTCTTCAAATTTCATTTTATCTCCACTCCTTTTCTATTTTTCTATCCATTAAAACATCATATGGATCAGGTTCATAATCATTATTTTCTTTTAATTCATCTATTTCATTTTGTAGATCATCTATGTTTTCTTGTAATTCTACAATTTTATTTAATAAATCATCTATTGTTATTAAATCTTCTCCTTGAAATAAATTTACTATTATATCATTTTCATTTCTAATATCTACCATTATTTTATCCATTTTTCATTCTCCTTTCTTATTTATTACAATTATATTATAAACTAAGTTTATAAAAAAGTCAACACATTTTTGAAAATTTTTACATTTTTTTTATCATTTCATATAAAGTTTTAATTTCCCATATACCTATTTTCATATCTAATTCTTTAATATAACCTCTGTAAGCATTAATTTCTTCATCAAATGTTAATTGTACTTTTGTATCTTGATCTAATTTAATACTTAATTCTTCTTTATTTTTTAATTTTTCCAAGAACTTCTCTTTCAAATTCAATAGCCTCCTTACTATATTTTACTTCATATTCTTTATTAAACCATTCAGGTAAAGTTTGTTCTTTCTTATTTTGTTTTATAGGATAAACTGATTTCCAACTATTCATTATTGAATTATTGATCATTTCTATTTTTATTTTATCATCGTATTTATTTAATTCTTTAAGTAATAAATTTATTGCTCGATCTGTATTCTTACATTTTATTTTTTTTCTTAAATCTAGAAATTCAATAAATAAATTATTTAATTCTTCATTTTCAAAATAACTTTCTTTTTTATATTTTTCTTTATTAATATTTATATTATTATTATTTATATTATTATCTTTTAAATTTTCTTTAATAGGGTATTTAAAATTTTTTAAATAGGGGTTATTAAATATTTTTAAATACCTATTTAAAATTTCTTTAGTACCTTCTTTATAAATTATTTCACTTTCTATATATCCATTATCAATTAATTCTTTTATCAAAGTTGATATAGTTGTTGTTGATACATTATATAAATTTGCAAAATATTTATTTGTTGCATAACAATATCCATCTTTTGTTGATAATGATGTTATTTCACCATATAATAATTTTGCTTTATCTCTTAAATTTTTATCATATCTTACATTTGCTGGTATAATTGCATAATAATTTGGTTTTTCTTCCATATTGCCCTCCATATAACATAAAAGACTACTTCATTAAGTAGCCTTGATATTAATAGAATTGACATTTTAATTAATGTTGTGCTATAATTCTAGTAATGAGTTACGCACATAACTCTATTTAATATCAATAGCCCCTAACTATTGGTATTTTTTTATGTCTATATTAATTATACTTTTTTTATTTTTAAAAATCAATTATAATTCATTAAAATAATAATTTATTTCTTTTGATTTATTAATATATTTTGTTATACAATATGCAACTGTCTTTTTACAATTCTTTTTATTATGTATTATTCCAGTTAAATATACATAAGTGATCCCTATATCTCTTGCCATCTTTGATAAATTTTGTTTTTTTATTTCTTCTAATCTTTCAATTTTAAAACTATACATTTTTTCCTCCTATTCTTCTGATTTTTTACTTGATAAAAATGTTACTTTTTCTGCAACTATTTCAATTTTATTTGTTTTAGTTTCATCTTCATTTTCTATTGTTCTACTTTGAACTCTTCCTTTTACTCCAACTACATCTCCTTTTTTACAATATTCTGAAGTATTTTCTGCTATTACATTCCATAAAATACAATCTATGAAATCAGTATCATATTCTCCATTTTCATTTTTATAACTTCTTGGTATTGCTAATGACATTGTTGCAATATTTTTATCTCCTTCTTTTTCTAATTCAACTTCCTTTACTAATCTTCCAACTAAAACTATTTGATTTAACATATTTATTTCTCCTTTCTTGTCTAATCAATTATTTTTAATTTTTCATCTATTGCTTTTATTAATTATCACAACCCTTCAATTCACCTATTTTTTTAATTCTTTTAATTGTTTTTCTAATTCTTTTACTTTTTTATGTTCTTCTCTATATTTTTCTTTATAACTTTGTTTTTTAAATTCATCTATTAATAAGCATTGTTCTGCTTGTGCTATTGCTAAAGTATTTACTACTTCATCTATTCTTTTTATTTCATGTTTAAGCATTATTTTTGCTTCTATATTTTCTTTTAAATTATTTACTATTAATCCAACTATTTTTTTCATATTAATCCTCCCATAATAAAGTTAATACACTTAATTGACCTACAAATAACCAACCCCATGATAATATTATTAATAATTCATAATATTTACTTGTTTGTAATAATTCTCCAAGCACTCCTGTATTTTTATATACTAATACACTTATCATTAATATAATAATTGTTAGTGCAACCTTAACCCACTTTTTTAACTTTCTTTTTTTCATTTTATTTTTCCTCCATTCTTTCTTATTTATTACATTTTTATTATAAACTAAGTTTATAAAAAAGTAAATACCTTTTTTGAAAAAAAATAAAAAAATGTAAAATAAAAAAACCTAGTTATTTTTTACTAGGTTTTAAAATTTTTTCTTTTGCTTTTGCTACAAGTCCATAAACAAGTAATTTCGGATCTTTATTTGTTACTACGAAATATCTACCATATTCTTCTGGATTTAGACTATCTATCTTTTCTTGCATATTTTTTTTATTTACAAAAAATGAAACCCAACCTTCTTCATACGAATAAACATATAATACATATTTCATTATTGTCTATCACCACAATCTATATGGACTGCTTGTCCCATTTGTTTAGTACCACCATAAGTATATCTTGCTCTACCTTGTGCTACTATTTGTTTTGTATATGCTAAAACATCAGCACCACTTACACCACTTACAATAATGTCAATGGCTGTTCCTTTTGTATGATAACTTCCAGCAACTCCTCCAACTTCTCTGTTATGTTTAGCACATCTAGTACCTGAACTAATTATTGCTGGTCTACCAAAATGTTCTCTTATTTCATCTGCTATTCTTTTTATACTATCTTTTTGTAGATTTAGCCCACAACCACATTTACAAGTAAATTCACTATCTTTAAAGTATTTACAAGTATAATGACTTGGTGCTGGAGTTGGTGATCCACCATTTAGTTTTGCATAAGTTTGCATACCTGCTATACCATCAACTGGTAGTCCATTTCTACTTTGAAAATTTTTTAAAGCATCAACTGTACTATTTCCGGCAAGTCCATCTACTGCTAATCCATAACCATATTTATTTAATAAGTTTTGTAAGTTTCTAATTACTTCAATTAGTTTATTATCAGTATTTTGTCCATATATACCATCTGCTACAAGTCCATTATCTCTTTGAAAGTTTAGATATGCTCTTTTAAGATTAGTTCCCTCAATGCCATCTATTCTTCCCATATAATAACCACAATGTATTCTTAAATTTCTTTCACGCCAACTAATATTTAACATAATTATTCATCTCCTTTATAATAATTTCTATTAGATATACCTGTTATTGCACCAATAAAAGTAGCAATAGCACCTATTGTTAATGTTATTATTTCAGTATCAAAATTATAAATTGTTCCAAGTGTACTAATTAATAAAACTAATGCAGGAACAAAAGTAATTAAAAACCATTTGAATACTTTATAAATCTCATCTTTTAATTGAACCTTTTTCATTCTTTAGCCTCCTCTTATATATTATATCATTATTTTTCTTTAAATATATCAGTAGTAGTTGTTTTCCATGTTTTAATCTTATCATTTAAACTATCTACATAATCATTTCCACCTAAAGACTTATATATTTTAAATAAGTTCTCCCAGTTTCTAAATACTATATCAGGTATTTCTTGTTTTTCTTCATACTTATAATAAACTATTGTTAATTTGTTTTGTATTAGCATTTTTAATGCCTCATTTTGTATTTCTTCATTTAATTGTTTTTTCTTTAATGATTGATTATAACTTTTTGCTTTATGTGCTAAATAACCTACTGATGATGAAACTATTACCCCTATTGTTGTTAATACTATATTTTGTATTATTTCTTCTGTCATTCTTTTTCGTTTTCCTTTCTTACTTTTGTTTTAAAATAATATCTATCATCAGTCCATATATCAAAATAATCATTAAATGGATTATATTTAATATGATTTACTTGTGGACTTTTTATTATTTCTATATATTCTTTCACAGATATTAGATAATTTCTTAATTTAAGTAGTTCTTCTATTTCTTGTGAATACATTTTTTTATTTTCCTTTATTAATTTAATATTTTTTATTCCTAACTAAATAATCCTGTTTTATATCCAATTATATATAAAGGTACACACCATTGAGTAGCTTCGTGTCTTCCAAAAGCGTCACTTTCTATTATAGTTATTGGAGTATGAAAAT
>Ga0326513_10002461_pt1 | contig 13696 bp, 14 predicted proteins | sample 2_2465_0518_D_FD_203654 | JGI IMG/M metagenome (GOLD analysis project Ga0326513, IMG submission 203654) | Bovine rumen microbial communities from UC Davis, California, United States - 2_2465_0518 | ecosystem: Host-associated > Mammals > Digestive system > Stomach > Rumen | place: USA...
TCTTCCAGTTCTGCTGTCAGGACTGGTTCCATGTGCGTTCTTAAGCTCATTTGTGGTCTCTCCAGTGCCATAGGTACTTGCGGAGTGGCCGGTAATGTTGCTGTTGCTGCCATATTTTTCTTATATTTTATGGTGGTTTACTTGGGCGACTAGGATGCAGTTGATCCCAGATACCCTTAAATTTCTTAATAGCCTTACAGAGAGCTACGAAAGCCCTCTCCCAAAGCGGTTAATAACTCCAGGTAGTCGGTACTCTTCTCTTTCATACACGACCTCCTTTAATTCTCAGTAGTAGGAGCTGTGAAACCCTCTACCTTTTTTGGTTTACGATACTTGCCGATCATTGTATTTGTGAAGTCGGCAATCTGAAGGACGCTGACGATGAATGATAAAATTCCAAACCCCGTGCGTCCGATACTCAATAATTTCTCTTTACTCATAATACTTTTCTTTTAAATTTTTTACATATATTTTTATTTAACACTTATATAACTTACTATATATAAGGCTATTAGAAGAATTTAAGCGGATAAAAAAAATAACAGAGCACATTCTTCATGCTCTGTCTGTCGCTCAACTCAGGCCGTCCACACCCTAGATTCAGATATCTTAAGCTGAAAGAGGTAGCAGATTCATCTTTACCGTTGGTTATTATCCTAAACTCTTCGTAAAGGCAGTAAAAACTTCCATATTGTTGAGATGCATTGGATATTCTTCCAATGCTAATTATTTCTATACATCAATAAGGTCTTGGGCGGCTGGTAGACGGCGGTTCTCACTTCAACTGTAATCATTATTAAATCTACAGTCAGTGTACATATTCGGATAAGTGCCTTTTCGCTGTTGGCAGGCATTGAAGTTCTTACTCTTGAAATATGGGCAGATTAACGCCCATATCAAAACCAAATAATCTATATGAAATGAAGGTTAATATATACAGAAAAATTGATGAAACTAGAAATGTTTGGTCAATTGATTTTTTTGAAGTCCTAAATATAATAAGGACTGGTGATTTGGAACTATTGGATATGGATGGAAGTGTTTGCTCTTTAGGTGAACTTATCCAGAAGATACGCAATGAAGTTCCACGAGAGAGATTACAGGAGTATAAGGATAGCCTGTTGCCACCTGTTTGTTATAATGGATTGTTCGATAGTGATGGGAAGTTGATACAATACAACGACATCACAGCTATTGATATTGACCATATTGGAGGCAGGGAGAGACTTGAAGGAATGAGGCAGAAGTTGATAGCTGATCCTCATTCACTGGCTATCTTTGAAACTCCTAGTGGTGATGGACTGAAGGTGATAGTAAGACATAACAACAGAGATCCGGAGCGACATTCGGATATGTATAAGCAGATTATGGACTATTACGAGTGCCATGATCCAAAGTGCTCAGACCTCAAACGTCGTCATTATCTTAGCTATGACCCTTTGTTGTGGATTAATCCCGGCGATGTGATACCTTTTCATTTTGATGCGACAATAACGGAACATTCAAAACAAAGGATAGCAGCAAAACCGTTGAACCATGAAGGCAGACGGAAGAGTGATAAAAGTATAATCGCTATGTTAAATTCTTCATGGTCAAAACAACACCCTGAGTATTGGATGGAAGGAAATCGGGCATGTGGAGTTTTTGAAGTTAGTTGTCAGTTATGTAAATCTGGTGTTAACGAAGAACTAGCTCTACAGTATTGCCTTGATAGATGGTTAGATACTGGTATTGACGAAAAGGAGATTGAGCATAACTGTCGAGGAGGGTATAAGTATGTCAGGAGAATGGGAGAAGAAGGTATTATTCAATGGCAATAATAATACGACTGTTGAGGGTACGCTTGTCGGCTCCCCCTCAACAACTAGCAGCTTACATTCACTCATGCGGCGTTTGCCTAAATGAGCCAAAACAAATGATAGCCCAGCCCCTTATAGAAGACTATAATGATAGAAGAAACTATTATGGTCCCTTTTCTATGCAAAAAACCGGGATATGCTATATAGAGATACTTATTTTGAGAAAAAAAGGACCAGGGACAAGAAGGGCATAGGCCCACTGAGTACCCTGTTCTCTATGTTTAATAAAGTAATAATAGTAAGATGATTACAGAAAATTTAATAGTAATGCCTAAAGGTTGCAGGTATATGAGCGACTGGAAGGAGCTACAGGATTACCTACCCGTCAAGGGTTGGTACATCCTGAACAAAACAGTATGTGGATGTGGAGGGACAACAACCTTCCTGGAGTCTGACGATGATCTGATACTAGTTTCGCCAAGAACCAACATGCTAAAGTCAAAACACAAGCAATACTCAGGGACTCACTTGTTCAGAGCAAAGAAGAGTGATAAGATTAAGACCCTGAAGGAGAGCTTGGAGGAGTATATACAGGCTGACCTTGGAGAGATATTTAGAAGTAGCAAGAGGAAACCGAGGAAGATACTGGTAACGATAGACTCATTCAAACATGTGGTAGATATTATTGGCAGAGATAGGATGAAGAGATATACTGTTCTTGTCGACGAGATGCAATGTTTAATTACAGATGCATCCCTGAAAGCACATGTTGAAATGGAATTCTTAGAGACATTGAAGAGGTCTAATGCTAAGTCAGTTTGTTTCATGTCGGCCACTCCAATACGAAAGAACTATCTGGAGTATGTGGATTATTTCAATTATCTGCCATATTACAAACTGGAGTGGGATCCTGACGTAATAGACAGCCCGACGATTAGGAATGTCATTATGAAGAAGGACGAGACCCCAAGGACAATATGCAGGGAAATAATTGACAGGTACAGGCATGATGGATATTTTGCCAGGAAGATAGTTGATGGAGAGGTAGTATATTCAAGGGAAATCTGTATCTTCATCAACGAGGTCAAAACTATCGTCAACATCATCAAAGACAACGAGCTAAGGCCAGAAGAAGTTACCATCCTCTGCTCCGACTCAACATCACAGAAAAATGAGCTTCTGAGGATGGGCTTCACGATAGGCAGACTTATAACCGACAAGAAGAACCCCAGAAACACGACATTTACTTTTCTGACTAAGGCTTCATTCGAGGGCCTGGATATGTACTCGGATAACTCTTCAACTGTCGTATTTGTGAATGGTCATAAAGAATGGGAAACACACGATATATCCATTGACCTTCCGCAGATTATGGCTCGTCAACGGTTAGAATCAAATCCCTTCCGTCGTGATGCTATTGTGTACTATAAAACGAAGGAACATCCAAAGACAAAGGAAGAAATCGGCGAAGAGATACAAGGCTTATACGATTATTCAAAGGCAATTATCGAGAAGTATCAGCAATTAGACGACATGATGAAGTATGAGTATGCCCAATCGCTGAGAGTTGTTCGTGAGGATGAGAGATACAAGCGGCATTTCATAGATGTTATTGACTTGGGTGGGGACGGTTTTAAGTTGGAGATTAACCAGCTTATCATCATGGCTCGCTTCAACTTGTGGGAAATGCAGAACCATTACTACTCCCATCCCATCCAGCTAGTAAAGGGCATTGAGTCTAACATGAAGAACAATTACAGTCAGAAGCCAGAGGTGCTTGAACGTTTTGAGCAGGCGTTTTATTGGAAGAAGGGATGGCAGGATCAGTTGAGGATGTACTCGCTGTTTTCTCACGAACATCCTGAATTCCGAAATGACCTTAGAGCCAACCCTTACATACCGTTTGAGTTCCATGCCTATTTTGATGTAATAGGTCCCGAACGGCTTGCAGAACTCGACTACAGGCAGAAACTTGTGGAAGCTGAATTTGATTATATAAGACGTTCACCAGAGATAACGGAGCTTTGTATGAGATCGTTCAAAGCGGGTCAGTTCTACACAAATGAAGAAACGAAAAGGAAACTGACGGAGATATATCTGATGCTTGGAATGAACAGAACAGCATCGGCAGTAGATATAGGAAGGTATCTCGTTGTGGAACAGAGGAACCAAAGGAATGAGGACGGCAGCAGAACAAAGGGATATGTAATCTGTTAAAGTCAAAAAGGTTAAATATGGGGTATTTTGGCTGCTTGACGTGCAAAAATGGCCAAATACCCCCACTTTTTTGATCGATTTTTAATGAAAACCTTATACATGAAAAGGGCCATCTGGGAAATTACTCAGATGACCTTATGAAAACTGTAGTCTTTATTAGCTACAGAATTATTACTAACGAAAAAAATATTATTATGCGTAGAAGAAATGATGATGGCCTGACCTATATTGACGGTCAAGGTTACGAGGGAGTAGTGTATAGTTATCAGAACAGCTCAGATGACAACAAAGTTTATGTTGGCTGCACACCGAGAGAACGAACCAGGAGAGACAGTTGGAGGAATTGGAAGAACGCTTATGCCGGGGAGAAAATCAAGAATGCAAGGCAGAGCAGCGCACCTTCAGACTGGACTTACAAGATTGAAGAGAGATTGTACTCAGAGGACTTACAGGAGCTACAGACCAAACTTGAAGAGCGTGAAGCTTACTACATTGGCCTTTATGACAGTTGCAATCATGGTTATAACAGCAACTTTGGTGGAACTGGAAACACAGGAAAGCATCACTCAGAGGAAACAAGGCGCAAGATTTCCATGAACCACCGTGATTATCAGAGCAAAGAAGCGAGAGAAAAGCTATCCGAGTCTCTGCTAGGGCACGAGGTAAAGGAGAGCACACGAGACAAGATCAGCAAAGGCAATTCCGGCAAGGTGCGCACCGACGAAATGAAGCAGGCCCAGAGCGAGAGGCTAAAGGGGATTGAGCCTAAAGCTGCTTCTGAGGCTGCGAAGGTGTGGAGGGAACAGAATGGCGGGAACTATTGGAGTGGAAAAAAGATGTCCTCCGAAGCCAAAGCCAATATGTCAGCAGCCCAAAGGAAACGTGCCAGCAAGATTAAGGCGCATTATCCTGATGACAGCGAGAAGGTCTTTGAGACGATGTTAGATGCTGCGACAGAATTAGGCATCGGCACGGGATCTATACACAACAACCTAAAACATAGCAGCCCAGACTTCAAGACCAAGGGCGGCTACTGGTTCGAGAAATTAGAAACGGAATGATATGGAATTGCTTGAACAGATGATTTACTCCGTTGATCGTAAAGATGGAGAGGGGATTAGGCAAAATATGGGAGTGCAGGAGGAAACTGTATGGCCTCCAAGGACAGATGGAAAATATGACGAGGATATTATGGCTCTCAATGTGTTTTATTCAATGGAGCCAGGAAATGTTATAACCATCGAGCTTCAAGACTTATTGATAATCTGCCCAAGAACCCGTCCCAGAGTGGATGCTTACCGTGGACTGGTTGCAGAATTGGGCAGACGTGGAGTTAGTTTAATCATAAAATCTAGAAAGACAAAATGAAAAAGATAATTTTTATTTGTGGTCAGAAATACAACCTGGCCGATAAATCCGTAAAAGATATTGAGAACGATATACAGCAGCGTATCAATGAATTCTATGGTAGTGATGACAGAGCCTTAGCCACTGTGAACATTGTGGATGGAAAGGTTGACATTGAAATCCAACGTAAATATGTGAAGGACGTGGCGGATATTTTGCCTTATAACACCTACTTTAATGACGAACATAACATCTTTTGCATCGACTCAGACCTCTTACTGGGTAGAGATTTTAAAGGTTCGCTATTGGCAAAAGATCCAGGGGGTGTTGGTTTTGGTTATTATTACTCGTGGCCAGTCAGTGAATTTATCCAGCTATATAAAGACAACTGCAAGCTCCTGAAGGCATCCAAACCTAAGAAGATTGAGTTCGTTGGCGATAGGAAACACATAAAACTGAGCGTTGGATATTAAATCAAGAAAAACAAAATGAGATCTAAGAAGCTGTTGATCTATGGCAGAATGTTTACTGTAAAGCTTGACGGGGTCTCTCCAAATGATGAAATGGTAAGAGCTGTCAGGGAAAGATTGATGGACTACGAAGAAGAGTATATTGACTTTGGGGTCATTGTCAACTCGAAAAATCAGTTATCCTTGATATTCCTTTTTGATTATGAAGATGATGATGTTGGTGGGGACAATGCCGCTTTCAGTGATTTCATTAGGTTTCTGACTGGCGACGGATTACCAGATTTTAAGCTAAAGTACCCCATATGGAAGAAACAGGATGGCGTGGAATATATCACTGCCAAACGTCTATGCGAGCTGTATCTGAAAAACAATCGCTATTATGGAGGTGATGATATAGAAGCCATTGACATTGACGCTACTCCGACAATGCTTAAAATCGATATAACATTCAAGGACGATGACATATAAAGGCAGCAAAGCCAGGATTGTAGACGAGATCCTGCCTATAATGCTTTCCACTATGCAGCCAGGCCAGTCCTTTGTCGATGCTTTTTGTGGCGGTTGTTCAGTCATTCAGCATGTCCCAGAAGAGAACCATAGGATAGCTAATGACCTCAACCGCCACCTTATTGCCATGATGGAGAGGCTCACGACTACAGACTGGGAACCGCCGCACATCATTGAGAAGCCCTATTACAACAAGGTTCGAGCCTCTTATTATGCTAACGACGACAAATACGATGACGCTCTGATCGGTTGGGTGGGATGGATGGCTTCGAGGAATGGCAGGTTTTTTGATGGCGGCTATAGTGGTCTTGGAAGGGATGGACGAGATTATATTGGTGAAAACATCAGGAACATCACGCGACAATTGGATGATCTTCGAGGGGTGGAGTGGTATTGCGGTGATTACTCAGAGATACCCATTCCTGCTGGCTCTCTCATATACTGCGATCCTCCATACAAAAATACATCAGGCTATACGACTGGCCGCAACTTTGACTACCCACGGTTCTATGACTGGTGCAGGAGGTTGTCGAGCGAGGGCCATACTGTTTTCGTCAGTGAGTATCAGATGCCAGGGGATTTTGAGTGTGTTTGGCAGAAGGAAGTCAAGAATACGCTGAATGATATGAGGACATACACGGCAACCGAGAAGCTGTGGAGAATAAAGAAATAGAGAGGATTTGATTTTCCTCTCTAACTTTTCTTGTCTTTAATACTGCTCTGTAGATACCCCAGCCTCCTCTAACCAAACTCATTATCACCTGCCTGGAAACGATGTAAAAGGAATCTCTCTGACAGGCCATTTTTAACCAGGCACCCCCACCTCCAGTTTCAGCGTTTACGTGTTTACAATCCTCCGAACCCCCTTTATTTATTAGGTGCGGCGTGTGTAAAGTCTGCTGTAAAAGTTTGGAGTGGTTAACAAGAAAAACGTAAACGATAGACAGTCCTTTTACGCATAGATTTTACAGGTAGAACACGAACTTACTACCCATCGAACCAGTACCATCATAATCACAAGGCACAGGGAATTGACAGCAAAGATCACTCAGGGCATCTTCATCGAGGTTGGCCATCAGTTCAAGTTCTATGGCCTGACGCTTGGGTACTTCTGCCTGTGAGGGTGGCAGTATCTTTTTATTTTGAAAAGACATAGGGTTGCAATGTTGTTGGACGGTTGCAATACCGGGTTGCAGACATCAACTATTTAAAAATGAGAAAATTAAGTAAGACCTGCAACCCTGCAACCCCGTAGTGAGACATATTATTTCCGGTATTTAGGCCGTGTATATAATAGGGTTGCAGGGTTGCAACAAAAGCAAAAAAAAGCGGACTCCTAAGACTCCGCTCCATTTTCAAGGATTTTCCCAATGCGTTTCTGATACACTTGACGTGGAACTCCAGACTGCCGTTGTGCCTCACTTTGATTTTCTGTTTCAAGGAATATCCTGTGGAATTCCAGAATTTGATCGTCAGGGTATTTTTTCCCATCGTCAACATCATCAACATCGGCATAATTATGGCCCGGTGGAGAGTCAGCAGAAGAATTATTCTTATCAACGATCTCTCCCATGTTCTCAAAGCTTTTATAGCCCTCTGGTGATGTAGTCCAAAGAAGATCAAAACTCTTGTTAATCATGTAGTGATACTTACGGTTCTTCTCAACAGAGATTTTTGTATGACTTTCACCATAAGAACTAAAACGGATTCTGGTACTGAAAAGTGCTTTGAGTTTATAAGTTCCTGCAACATCCCCCTTTTTGTTGATGTGGTCAATAACAAGGAATGTTACATGGATTCCTCTATTATTATTCATTTCTTTCTGTATTGACTCTATGATACTTCTCATTCGTCTAAGCTCCACGTCGCTAGAGTTACATATACAAGACATATTATCGAGGACAACAATAGTATCAGTATGGCATCTATCAAGTTGTTTTCTTACTTTTTCTAACCATTGACGGAAGTTCAAGTCCGAAAAGTTCTCTATGAAGTAAATCTTGTCCTTCAAGCGTGTACGGTCATAGTCCCCAAAGAAATTTTGGAAGTCTGGCTCATTCATTTCTCCATTGTACCAGAGGCATTGACAAGGAGGATGGATGCCTTTGTCATCAGGCATCATTCTGGATTTCCTACCTGACACAATATCTATAATCCAGTTTAGAATGATGGATGTCTTGCCGACATGCTCTTCACCATAGCACAGGCAAATATCGTCACGATAGAGTAGCGTACCTACAAGTTGGTGGTCATCATAGTGTCCGTCTACAACCGGTATTTCATGTGCTTGTCGTATCGTCAGCTCTGTGTTTTCCTCTTTTCCTTCCTCGTCATTCTCGTTCTGTTCTTTCCTCAAACCAGATAGAGCAACGGCAGCAAAAACGTCGTTTAGTTTTTTACTAGTATAAACGTCCTTGTCCGTTTCTCCTTGTACTTTGATGACTTCTAGTTCGTGATCATATTGATGTGTTTTCAACATGCACTCAGAAGCTGTTTTGTATTTACTGTAGATAAGGAAACTACTCAGACCGACAAAACCTATTGTGCTGCCGATAAACAGACAAGGAACAGCAGCTTTCTTGGCTTCGATGGAATTGCAACGAAAATGTGCGCCCCATTTGCCGAAATTAAAACCAACACTAGCCATTCTTTTTCTTTTTTAATACGTTCTTAATAATAGTTCCAGCCTTCTTAGCATTATCCTTGACACCATCAACCATTTTATTAAAGAGAGGTCTGTCAAATATGGCTAAGTCTACAATAGCGACAACCGCATCAATTAAGAGACAGGTCAAAATAACTTTCTTTGTCGTTGTCATCTGTTTAAAGTTAGTGGGAGAGGACACCAAAGCCCCCTCCCTGGCTAACGCACCAGACAGCTCTTCATTGAACTTGGGAGCATCATTTTTGCCGTAAATCAGCTTCGTAACCTCGTCCTTGCTCAACTCACGTCCTACCGTCCAGAAGTAGGAAGCCTTGGGAATAGCGTGGTAGTTGCGGATCTTACCCAGATACGAGATAACGATGGGGTCTTTTGAGCGTGCGCCTGCAATAGCCAGTCTATCCTTAGTGGTTGTGCGTGTCATGTCAGCGTTGGTAGAGACATAAGCCTTGCCAAAGTCCTCTGGAGTATCAAAGTGCCTATAGACAAAGTGGTAGTCAAAAGGAACTGTACCATTCTTTGCTGCCAGAGCCAAAGCAATCAGGAAAGCATAGAAACGGCCATGACCTTCCATCACACAGTAGGCTCCCTCTATGTTCTCGTCCTTGACCTCTTCCCATGTGGCAGGGTCGATGAGAACAAGTCCCCATGCTAGTGCTGTCTTTGCGTCCGTGATAACCGCTGGGGTAGTCATGCCATTCTTTGTGCAAGCCGACAACATCTTCATTCCACGTTGCCATGAGCGGCGGTTATCCCTTATCCAGTAGATTTTGATACCGCCAAGTTTGTTCAAGTGGTAAACCTTATCTTCTTCTAGCGGTTTACCATTCCATTTCTCACTAGCCACACTCAGGAGGATGATCTCAAAGATGTGGTTGTTTACGAACTCTCTTACCTCTACTTCGGTAATGGGAGCGTTCTTCTTTTCTGCCCTGGCCTCTGCTACAGAAGCGTTAGCGTTCATAACGTTCTTCTTCATAATTGATTATTTCTATAAATTATACAATTTTACTTTTACTGTTATCATTACTTCGGGGTGAGTCTCATTGATTAGGTCGAGAGCTGCAAGCCTATGAAAACCATCTTTTACAACATACTTGTCATCTTTACTCTCTAATATAATAGGTAATAGGATAGAGCCATGTTTTAGAATTGAGGTAGCGAGACTTCTAACATGAGACATACATAACGACCTCTTAGGGATGACCAGACGGGAACCTACATTATCTTTGAGATTCTGTAGGCTAACCGTATGCCCCTCACAAAGCAGACTCTCTATTGAAGGGAATCCGATTGCAGCAGCGACTGCTCTTTGAAGTGGATTTGTTATGTATTCAATCATATCTCAATGTCACCAGTATTTGTCTGATTGACGATGCAAATTTATAGCATTTTATAGAGGTGCAAGTTGATATTATTTGCAGATTTCATTGATACATAACGATTTAGAATAATCATAGAAAAGATTTAGATTCTTAGAATCATCATAGAATCTTGTTAGATGATTAGTGACGATTTTAAGTAATAAACACAAAAAAAGCGTGCCATAATGACACGCCTAATTCTTTTTGTTTTTTGTGTTTATCTACGCCTTGTTCTTAGGAACATCGTTCTGGTAGATGTTCAACCGCCTAAAAAGTAGCTCTCTTGAAAAGACATCTTCCTTATCTTCAAAAACGTCCTTTGTTGTGATGACCTCTTCCCCTCGTTTGAAAACACCGTTATCAGCATCAAATATAATCGACGGGGAGTAGATACACCTCAATTTCGGAGCGTAACCTTGAATTCCATCTACCAAGAGATAAACAGAAACGTCTGAAGAAGGATCCTGAGCTTCTGGAGTTGTGTATGATACGACAACCCCCGGATTAAGTTTCACTTCTATTATTATCAGCCTAACAGTCCTATGTATCAGTTTTAAACTTTTGACGAGAATTTGAATGTACTTCCTCATATCCTCTTTAGATGTCTCTAACGCTAATTCGGTATCAGAGAGGTCGGTCATTCTACTAATCACATCCAGGTTTTCTTGTTCCTTCAGAATTGATGACCTGTAATTTTCAATCTGCTTGTCATATTCTGCAACTTTTTCTTTTACCCTTGCTTGAAGTTTTGGTGACATTCTGCCTAAACTCAGAATTTGGTCCAGATACTCGTCTTTTTCTTTCTCTATAGCTTCGACCATCTGCTCAAAGTTTGCTTTCCTTTTCTCAATTTCAGCTGTATCTGTGCCAGATGATTTTTTCAGGAAGTCAATATAGGTGTCCCAATTACTTTTGCAGAAACTCCAGATGGCCGTGTCGAACAATGGCATGGCAAATGTGTTTCTATTCTCATGGAATTGCCCACATCGATAATAGGCCATCAATCGACCATCCCTATATCTATAACTACCAACCAAGAAGCGACCACATACAGGGCATATAAACATCTTTGCCAAAATGGTTACATGTGTCCTCGACTTATCTGCATACACATTAGTGGCCACTTCTTCGAGGTGACTATATTCTGAGTACATTCGCTTCTGAACTGCATCAAACAGTTCTTTCGATATGATTGGAGGGTACTTGATAGTATGGCTGGTACTCTCAACATACTTTGGGGCATCCTTATGGCCGTAGTCCCAATATTCAGGATTCTTCCTTCTGTTGTGAGTAGTCTTAGTACCAGTATAGCCCTCGTTGGTCAAACATTTCTTTACATTACTAATGGAAGTAAGGTAAGGATCAAAACCCCTGGCGACACATTCTAACATGATGGCTCTTGCGGAACACTTCGTTTTATCTCCATTGATTCCATGCAAAGCCCATTCAAATATAGTTTGGATCTGCTTGGCTTGTTCGTCGTTTTTGACCAAAATTGACCTATATTTGCCATGTACTTTTTCTTCCGTTTTCTGTTTGCTGTAGCCGAAAGCAGTAGGGCCAACAACAGAATACCCAGATGCTAGTAGTGAATTGAGACCTCTTGCCATCCTCTTTTTCTTCTCTCTCATTTCAGATTGAGCCATAGAAGCATATACAGAGAAGATGATGTCGGTACTCATGTCTACCTCACCATTGTCATTGAACAAACGGAAGTTCTGGTCTTTGACGTATAGCTGTATCTTATTGGCAACAAACCATTCCTTGATTTGCTCTAGAATAATCTTCTCTCTAGCTAATCGGCTAAGTTCCGTACACAGGACTATACGGCAATCATTCTCAGAGAGAAATTCGATGACACGCTTGAAACCGTCTTTGGCCTCCATGCTACGGAAGCCAGACTCTTTCGTAGATATATCAATCAACGGCTTATCAAGTCCCAAGTCTTTAGCATACTTGTAAAGTGCATCCAACTGGAACTGATAATCCTGCTGCGAAGTAGATACTCGCGTTAAAATTATACATTTTTTCCCGAAATCTATCATTGGTCTCAATATTTTTGATTACCTTTGTCGAAGATTTGAGTGCCTGGTGGCTATAACCTTCTTGAATTCGGCGACAAAAATACAAAGATTTTCTTAAATCTCCAAATTTCTAAGCCGCACGTTTTTGGAGGAAATCGGGCTGTAAAAGACAAAGAAATATGCTAAATATCTGTATATCAAGCATCTTGTGTTCCTGTATAATCGGACACATTTTTATTATGATTGGTCCTCCCGGTTCAGGCAAAAGTATGATGGCAAAGCGTCTGCCCACCATTCTTCCGCCACTTTCACTTGCTGAAAGCCTTGAAACTACCCAGATTCACTCCGTAGCAGGAAAGATAGGAGACAGGCAGGCACTCATCTCCGTACGTCCATTTCGCGCGCCCCATCACACAATATCGCAGACAGCACTCGTAGGAGGAGGCAATAACCCGACTCCGGGAGAGATAAGCCTGGCTCACAACGGCGTGCTCTTTCTTGACGAACTGCCGGAGTTCAACAAGCAGACACTTGAGGTCCTCCGTCAACCTTTGGAAGACCGTACCATTACCATCGCACGAGCCAAATACACCGCCCAGTTTCCGGCATCGTTCATGTTCGTAGCCAGCGCCAATCCCTGCCCATGTGGATATTATGGCGACCCTACGCACGATTGCGTATGCACGCCTTATCAGATACACAGGTATATGAACAAGATCTCTGGACCTTTGCTCGACCGTATAGACATCCACTGCGAGATTCAGGCCGTGCCCTTTGCTGAACTGTCAAAGATGCAGCCAGGCGAACCCTCTGCCGTCATACGTGAGCGCGTCATCAAGGCGCGTAAGATTCAGGAAGAACGTTTCACCCACCTCCCCAAAAGTGGAGGAAAGGAGGGGACCCGTGTATATTGCAACGCTATGATGACCGAGCGAATGCTCCACGAATTTGCGGAACCGGATGCCCAGAGCCTTGACATGCTCCGCATGGCGATGGAGCGTCTGAAGCTCTCCGCCCGTGCCTACAGCCGCATCCTCAAGGTCGCCCGCACCATCGCCGACCTCGACGGCAGCGAGAAAGTCCAAAGCCAGCACATCGCCGAAGCCATCGGATATCGCAGCCTTGACCGAGGCGACTGGGCGGAGCGTGGGATGTAATGTAGTACTGAAAGTGAAAATATAATTAACGTGAGTTCGACGAAATATAAGTGTTTGAAAGTTTGGTAATTTTACAAACACATATTGAGTGTGCCTCAATTTTCGGGTTTACCTACATTTCCGCTGTAACTTGTTAGTGTATATGGCGT
>Ga0326513_10002462_pt1 | contig 13695 bp, 11 predicted proteins | sample 2_2465_0518_D_FD_203654 | JGI IMG/M metagenome (GOLD analysis project Ga0326513, IMG submission 203654) | Bovine rumen microbial communities from UC Davis, California, United States - 2_2465_0518 | ecosystem: Host-associated > Mammals > Digestive system > Stomach > Rumen | place: USA...
CAATTGAAATAGCTTGCGGGCAGAATTCGTATATAAAGAGAGAACAGCCCTTTATCTTTAGGGATGACCTTGCTCAAGTCAGGCTTAATCAGCTTATTCAGGGAGTCATTGATCTCTATCTTGTGGATGAAAATGGCCAGATTGAGATTGTCGACTATAAGACAGATCGTGTGAGCAAGGATGACGGCGAGGAAAAATTGAAGGCTCTCTACAAGGTTCAGCTTGATATCTATGCCAAGGCTATAAGTCAGCTTACGGGGGCTAAGGTGAATAGGAAGACTATCTACTCATTTGCCCTGGGGAGAGCTATTGAGCTATAAGTATGGCTAATTATAGAATGATTGGAATTTTTTAAGAAATATATGCCTTGAAAGATATAAAATTATGTTCTATAATACACACTGATTATTAATCTGAATTACTATGCCTTTTGCTAGAAATTCAGCAATTATGGAGGATATGATTATCATGAAAAGAACTTATCGTGTAACTTATTCAAGTAAGTCAAAGCTTATAAAAGATGCTGATAAAATCAAAGAAGTAGAGAAGTCTATCGTTGAGGAAGCTGGCGCAAAGTCTGCTAAAATCGAGGACGAGGGACAGATCGTTACTGTTGAATTCAAGGATGAGAACACAACAGATGTTATGGCAATCGTTGTAAATATCTTCAGAAAGCTTGATGCTAAGTCTGAGGTGACATACCGTTTTGAACTCAATGGCTGTAATGCAGTGGTGAACGCATAATGTCTGCCATTAGAGAAGAGATAGAGAAGAGAAGAACCTTTGCAATTATTTCACATCCTGATGCCGGTAAGACAACCCTCACAGAGAAGTTCCTTCTTTACGGAGGTGCAATTAACCTTGCTGGATCTGTTAAGGGAAGAAAGACAGCTAAACATGCTGTTTCTGACTGGATGGAAATTGAGAAAGAAAGAGGTATCTCGGTAACCTCATCAGTATTGCAGTTTAACTATGATGGCTACTGTGTAAATATCCTTGATACTCCTGGACATCAGGACTTCTCAGAGGATACATATAGAACTCTCATGGCGGCAGATTCAGCTGTCATGGTTATCGATGCTTCAAAGGGTGTTGAGAAACAGACTATTAAGCTCTTTAAGGTTTGTGTTATGAGACATATCCCTATTTTTACCTTCATCAATAAGATGGACCGTGAAGCTAAGGATCCTTTTGAATTGCTCGATGATATTGAAAATGTGCTTGGCATAAGCACATGCCCTGTAAACTGGCCTATTGGCTGTGGTAAGGGCTTTAAGGGTGTTTATGACAGAAACACCAACGAGGTTTCACTTTTTAAGGCTGCCATGAATGGCCAAAAGGAGATTGAAACACATATACTAGACAGGGATTCAGACGAGCTCAAGGCTGAAATTGGTGATTTCAACAATGAGAAGCTCGATGAGGATATTGAACTTCTCGACGGAGCAAGTGCAGAGTACAACCTTGATGAGATTCAGGCTGGTAATCTTACGCCTGTATTCTTTGGATCTGCTCTCACAAACTTCGGAGTTCAGACCTTCCTTGAGCATTTCTTGAAGATGACAACCACACCACTTGCAAGAGAGGCATCGACAGGACTTATAGACCCAGTCGAAGAGGACTTCTCAGCATTTGTCTTTAAGATTCAGGCCAATATGAATAAGGCCCACAGGGATAGAATCGCTTTCATGCGTATCTGTTCTGGTAAGTACGAGGCAGGCATGGAGGTTAATCATGTCCAGGCAGGCCGAAAGGTCAGACTTACTCAGCCTCAGCAGATTATGGCTGATGAGAGACATATAGTGGAAGAGGCTTACGCAGGTGATATCATAGGTATATTTGATCCGGGTATTTTCTCAATCGGTGATACCTTATGTAAGTCAGACAAGAAGTTTGAGTATGCAGGAATTCCAACATTTGCCCCAGAGCATTTTGCCCGTGTGCGTCAGATGGATACTATGAAGAGAAAACAGTTCATAAAAGGTATCAGTCAGATAGCACAAGAGGGTGCAATTCAGATCTTCCAGGAGTATAATACTGGTATGGAGGAAATTATTGTAGGCGCTGTTGGTGTGCTCCAGTTTGAAGTTTTGGAGTTCAGATTAAAGAGCGAGTACAATGTTGACATTAAACTCGAGACACTCCCATATGAATATATCAGATGGGTTGAAAATCCTGAAGAGATCGACCTCGACAATCTGGTCGGAACTTCTGATATGAAAAAAATTAAAGACCTTAAGGGAAATCCATTGCTTATTTTTGCTAACTCTTGGAGTGTTCAGATGGTAATGGACAGAAATAAGGGCTTGAAACTTGCCGAATTCGGTAGAAACAATTAATTTTAAACACTGGCGTTTATTGATTAGTTTTATTTTATCAAAGAGGGATGCTTTATGATTAGAGTATACAGACACGCGGTGGTAGATAAGACTTGTAAACGCATGATAGCTTTAATGCTCTCATGCGTTCTTCTGTTTGGTCTAATCTTTAATATGGATTTTCAAAAGAAAGTTTATGGTGACGATTTGGGCCAGGGCTATGTTATTGCCGGAGTTGATGGCCTCAGAATCCGTACAAGTACAGATACTTCCAACACAGACAATGTTATAACTCACGTGAGTTCTGGTTTCATATTCGATGTTATCGAAAAGGTGGACGACTGGTACCATATCAGGTTTGACTATGATGGCCAGACAAGAGAGGGTTATATATATGCAGATTATGTAAAACTGAAGAAGACTTTTACATACGAGGAGAATATGGACTTTGAAGCCTACCTTGACAGTCAGGATTTTCCAGAATCCTACAGACCAGCCTTGAGAGAGCTTCATGCAATGTATCCAAACTGGATTTTTGTGGCAGATATGATTGGAACTGACTTTGAGGAAGTTGTTGACAATGAGGATGTTCAGGGAAGAAGCCTTATATATGGCAGTGCAGACTCTTCTTGGAAGTCAACAGATTCCTATGCTTACAATCCAGAGACAGATTCTTACTATGAGCAGGATAGTGGTGGCTGGGTTCAGGCATCAAGAGGCCTTATAAGATATGCTCTTGACCCAAGGAATTTCCTGGACGAAACTCGAATTTTTATGTTTGAGGAATTGGCTTATGATCCTGATATACACAATCTTGAGGGAGTTGAGAATGTTATAGCTGGATCCTTTATGGAGGATTCTAGCCACAATCTGACTCTAAATGGAGAGTCCTACAACTATGCCTCAGCCCTCCTCTATGCGGGACAGTATTCAGGAGTCAGCCCTTATCACCTGGCATCAAGGATTATCCAGGAACAGGGCAACAGCGGATACGGATCAAGCATATCTGGTAATGTCTATGGCTATGAAGGTTATTATAATTATTACAATCAGGGAGCTGTTAAGACGTCATCTGGCTCGGCCGTAGTAAATGGCCTTAGATATGCAAGCCAGTATGATGACGATACTCTAAGACCTTGGAATAACAGGATGAAGTCTATTGTCGGAGGAGCTTACACTATAGGTTCTCAGTACATAAGACGTGGCCAGGATACTATATATTATGAAAAATTTGACGTGAAGTCATATTCACCATACTGGCATCAGTACATGACCAATGTTTTGGCAGCTAGAAGTGAGTCCTACTCAGCGGCCAAGGCATACTCAGATGAGATTAAAGAGACTACGCCTCTTGTTTTTTCTATACCAGTTTATGACAATATGTCAGACAGCCCATATGAGGCACCGGTTGGAGATGGAAGCCCTAGCAATATACTTGAATCTCTTCAAGTTTCAGACTATGACCTTACACCATCCTTTGACCCTTACACTTCTGATTATGAATTGATTGTCGCATCTGATGTGGACAGCGTATCAATAGATGCAAATGCTTATGTATCTTCTGCTGATATTTACGGCTTGGGCGATGTGGGACTTGATTATGGTCAGAACGACTTTAGTGTGACTGTTAGAGCTGAAAATGGCGATGAGAGGACCTACAATCTTCTTATTGTGAGAGAAGGAGAGCCAGCAGACGAGCCTGCTCCAGAACCTGAATCAGAAGCTAGATGGGATAGCAATTATGATTACGATGCATCTTACATCTCAGGCCTTGAAGTTGGAACTGATGTAGAAGACTTTAAGAATAATTTCAGCACAGAAAATGCAAGCATAGAAGTTATTGATTCTGATGGAAATGAGAAGTCTGGCCTGATGAAAACTGGCGACATAGTAAGAATACTAGATGAGTCTGGAAATCTTGCCGATTCAAAGACTGTAATTATCTATGGAGATATCAATGGCGACGGTGAGGTGGATATTATGGATTTAATCTATCTGAGAAGACATCTTCTAAATATCGAAGCTATTTCTGGAAATGGGGCTAAGGCTGCCGATATAAGCCGAGCTGATGGAATTGATATCATGGACTTAATCTATCTAAGAAGGGATCTGTTAGGAATTGACAGGATTAATCAAAGATGATGAAAAAGAATAAAAACAAAAAGCTTTTAGCTTTTATTTTTGCCACAATGCTTATTCTTAGCTTGAGCTGGACAAGTGTATGGCACAATAAAGTCAGCGCAGCTCCGGTCAGCATATATGTATCAAGTGCAAGCGGACAGATAGGAAGCACAATTACTATCAATATATCCATATCATCCGATGACACAATAATTGCCGGAGGCTTTTTGATAGGTTACGATCCATCTGTTATCAGCTATGAGGGCGGAAGCGGCGATGTTGGCGGAGGAAATGGAAGTTTAAATATAGTAAATACAGGAGCTTCGTCTTACAGCTTGAATTTTGAGTGTGTGGGCGTAGGCTCAACTTCAATCAGCATTTCAAGAGTTCAGATGTCTACAGGAAATGATGTTTTGAGCCAGGTCGCTGGCATATCTAACGGCTATGTGACAGTTAGTCCGATTGAAGATAGCAATCAGCCTTCATCGGATTCTGATCAGCAGCCAGGTCCTGACAGCAATCAGGGAGCAGATAAGACTGAAAATAATGCGAATGCTGACCAGTCGCAGGATGAAAGCAATAAGCCAGAGTCTGTTACAGGCGCTGATGGTAAGGAGTACTCGACTGTAAATACTTTAAAGAGTCTTTCAGTCTCACCTGGACAGCTCTCTTCGGCCTTTAATGAGAAACAGCTTGATTACAATGTTGAGGTCAATGATAGTGTTGACAGACTTGTAGTGTCAGCTATAGCTACAGATAGCAAGGCCAGTGTCACTGTCAGCGATAGAAATCTAAAGATGGGCGAAAATACAATTAGCATTAAGGTTGTGGCTGAGAGCGGAAGCTCAAAGACATACACTCTGCATGTATATAAAGGAGTTAAGGCCAACGAAACTGAAGCGGCGCAGACTTTCACCAGCGCTAGAGTTACTCTTGACGGTCTTGAGTATGTGATTGCAAGAAAAATTTCTGAGCCTGATATACCGGACGGCTTTGCGGCAGAAAAAGGAACTTATAAGGGACAGGAAATCGCTCTTGTTAAAGGCTTTAATGGAAATGTGGCTCTTGCCTATCTTGTGAGAAGTGACGGAGAATGGGCAGGCCTTTGTGTATATGATGAAAAAAATGAGCTTTTTGCTCCTTACAGATTGTTCATCTATGGTGATATAAGATTTATAATTCTTCCCCTTGAGGGGGCTAGTCAGGTGCCTTCTGGCATGAAGGAGACGAGCCTTGACATTGATGGCCTTAATATGAAGGTCTTTATGGATGAGAAGAATAAAGACTACTGTATCTTCTATGGAGCTGATTCGAAGGGGCATTTGGGCCTTTTTACATATGACCTTGAAAACAAGACAATTCAGAGATATTTTGCAAGTGGCACTCTGGAAAAAGCCCCTGAAAAAAGTGAAACAAAAGCAGATGTGGAGTCTTCTTCAAAGAATATGGCCCTTATCACAGCTTGGGCTTTGGCTGGTATTTTCTTTATAATTGCAGGATTTGCCTCATTTTTAGCTTATAGGAATCATAAGAAGCTAGTCAGGGCTAGATTGGTTGCAGAAAAGATTTTTAAAGAAAAAGCAGCTGATAATTTGGACATCTTTGAAGCTGATGAACTTGATGATAATATTTTAGCTGATGATTTTAAAGATGAGAGCCTTACTGAGGATGCTTTAGATGATGATAATCTGGCAGATAAGTAAGCTGATCAATAGGATGCATTTTTAGTTGAAAAAAGGCTAAGAGAAGTAAATTACTTCTCTTAGCCTTTTCTTATATGCTTGCTGTCATATGAGATAGCTTTTTTTCTTCTTTGATTGCATATTTAATAGCTTATTAAACATGTTTATTTAAAGCCATATTTAATAGCTTATTAAATATGCTTCTTTAAAGCCTTATTTAATAATTACTGCCTGGTAAAAGTACATTTGGTAGAAGTAGACGAAGTCTTCCATGCTGTGTTCAACCATGCCGTAGGTCGGATCTGCGAATGTAACTGTGCCCTTATTGCTGTCGTAGCCACAGAGAACTACACAGTGCTCATTTGATGGCCAAGGGAAGTAATTGCCGTCAAGAAGGGGAACATCCTTATAGGTGACCTCTCTCTCGGCATAATTGTATGAAGTCCAAACTATAACTGGGCGACCTTGGCTTAGCTCATTGAAGATGGCTGCTGGATCAGAGTAGCTTATGGAACTAGCCACAAGCTTACTTCCCTGGTCTTTTAAGAAGGAGTTAGCACATATGCTTATGGCTGGAGCGAAACAACCCGAGCCGTTCACTTCCCATGGGGATCCTAGATAAAATTCAATAAAGGCCCCGGTTTCAGGGTTTTGTTTGATAGGAAGATAATTTTTTGCAAGCTCTTCCTTATCGATTTCAAAGCCGTAGAAGTGGAGCAACTCGGCGAGAGCTGTGACCTCACATCCTGTTGGCAGTTCTGGGTTCTGATCTATAAAGGGAACATTGAGGGCTACACTTGCCTTCATATTAGAAAAGTCAATGCCGCCTGATTTAAGAGCGGGGTTGACCACCTGGCTGGAAGACTGGGGGCTGTTCTCAACATTGGACGCTTTACTGCCAGATACTTTCTTGCTGACGGGCAACATGCCGGTGGAATCGGCGTACGCGTAGAGAACAACTATTAAAGCCAAGATTGATATAGATAATATTATAAGACGCGCTTTTTTCACCTGTCAGCCTACCTTTCTTAAATTTAATGAAAGTCAAAAAGCCGTGTCTAGGCTGTTTTGACACATTTGTTACAATTATATCAGATTTAGGATTGATTGCAAAGTTGGATATGTGTTATTATAATACAGTATGTCAGATTGTATTGCCACGAATGTGGCGGAACGGAGGATAAAATGGTAACAGCTATCGTTGGTGCAAACTGGGGTGACGAAGGAAAAGGCAAAATCACTGATATGATTGCTGAAAAGTCAGATATAGTAGTCAGATTCCAGGGCGGAAGCAACGCAGGCCACACAATCATCAATGATTATGGCAGATTTGCTTTACACCTGCTCCCATCGGGCGTGTTCTATAATCATATAACAAGTGTTATAGGTAATGGTGTAGCTTTCAATGTACCTAAGTTTGTTGAGGAGTTGAAGGCTATCACAGATCAGAATGTACCTATGCCACATATTATCGTGTCAGACAGAGCGCAGCTTTTAATGCCTTATCACATTGATCTTGATTCTTATGAAGAGGAGAGACTTGCAGGTAAGTCATTTGGTTCTACAAAATCAGGTATTGCTCCATTCTATTCAGATAAGTATGCAAAGATTGGTTTCCAGGTTTGCGAACTCTTTGGTGATGAGAATGATCTTATGGATAAGGTTAAGAATGTATGTACATTAAAGAATGTATTGCTTGAGCACCTTTACCACAAGCCAACTCTTAATCCAGATGAGGTTTTTGCAACTCTTATGGAATATAAGGAGGCTATAGCTCCTTATGTTGCTGATACATCAACATTCCTTAACAATGCGCTTAAGGAAGGCAAGAAGGTTCTTCTTGAGGGTCAGTTAGGTTCACTTAAGGATCCAGATCACGGTATCTATCCTATGGTTACATCTTCATCTACACTTGCAGCTTTTGGCTGTATCGGTGCAGGCGTACCAGCCAGCGAGCTTAAGGACGTTGTGACAGTAGTTAAGGCTTATTCTTCAGCAGTAGGCGGCGGTGAGTTCGTAAGTGAGATCTTCGGCGATGAGGCAGATGAACTTCGTAAGAGAGGCGGAGATAAGGGCGAGTTTGGTGCTACTACAGGAAGACCTAGAAGAGTAGGTTGGTTCGATGCTGTCGCTTCTAGATATGGTGTTAGAGCTCAGGGAACTACTCAGGTTGTTCTCACAGTACTTGATGTACTTGGATATCTTGACCAAGTTCCAATGTGCGTAGGCTATGAAATCGATGGCAAGGTAGTTAAGGATTTCCCTACTACTCCAATGCTTAAGAAGGCTAAGCCAGTATTTAAGTTAATGCCAGGTTGGAAGTGTGATATCAGAGGAATTAAGGAATATGACCAGCTTCCAATTGAGTGCAGAAACTATATCGATGCAATTGAGGAAGAGCTTGGCGTTCCTGTAACTATGGTTTCTAATGGACCTAAGAGACATGATATTATAATAAGAAAACCAGAAGCTGAAAAGTTTTTTAAATAAAACCTGAGGGTATGGTTTAAAGAGATAAAAATGCCCTGTCATGATTGACAGGGCATTAATTATATTGATTTTTGACTGAAAAGGGGGCTTATCTGCCAGACCTTTTAGAAAGAAATTTGTAAACCAGCATCATGGCCCATACTATGATAGGGAGCATGATTACTGTGAATATAAGACCTGGAAAGATTTCTGCTAGTGCAGGATTAGAACTTATTGCACATATTAATGTGAATATAATAAGAGCAAGCCAAAGTACTACGGCTGTAAGAGCCAGTACGCGTTTGATTTTTTTCATATAAATCTCCTATTAGTTAATGATTTGAATGTACTTATAATAGGATATCAAGAGACTTATGTCAAAATATTATGAAAGTTGAGGAAGAGACATGATAACAAATGTAATTGAGTACCTTGAAGAGTCTACTCGTAAATTCCCAGATAAGAAGGCGGTTGCCGATGCAAAAACAAGTATGACTTACACTGAGTTGAGTCAGATTTCAGACCAGGTTGCAGCTGCTTTGATCAAATATACAAGTCCAAGACAGGCTGTCCCTGTATTTATGGATAAGAGCTGTGAGACACTCGCAATCTTCCTTGGTGCTGTGAAGGCAGGCTGCTTCTATGTATGTTTAGATCCAACTCAGCCAGCTGAGAGAATTAATCACATACTTGAAACTCTTGGCGCAGATATGATGGTTGTCGATGACAAGTCAGTTAAGAGACAGGAAAAGCTTGGATTTGAAGGAAAGGCTCTTCTCGCCAGTGAGGTTCTTGGCTATGAGATCAAAGAGGAAGACAGAGCTAAGCTTGCAGCTATTAGAGAGCAGGCTCTTGACATAGATCCTCTTTACTCTATCTTTACATCAGGTTCAACTGGAATACCTAAGGGAGTAATAGTATGTCACAGATCAGTAATTGACTTTATTGAGAATTTTACTCGGATATTTGATATCACAGATCAGGATATTATTGGAAATCAGGCACCTTTTGATTTTGATGTATCGGTTAAGGATATTTACTCATCACTCAAGGTGGGAGCAACTATACAGATTATTCCTAAGACTTTCTTCTCATTCCCAACAAAGCTCCTTGATTATCTTGATGATAACAAGGTTACAAGCCTTATTTGGGCGGTTTCAGCTCTCTGCATAGTTACAACATTAAAGGGCTTTGAATATAAGATTCCTTCAGCTATTAAAAAAGTTATCTTCTCTGGTGAGGTTATGCCTATAAAGCACCTTAATCAGTGGATTGAGGCCTACCCTAATGCTATGTTTGTAAATGTTTATGGCCCAACAGAGATAACATGTAACTGCACATATTATATTATTGACAGAAAATTCGGTCTTGATGACGTTCTTCCTATGGGCAAGGCCTTCCCTAATGAGAGAGTTATGCTCCTTGATGATGATGACAAGCTTATTGAGCAAAATCAGGCTGGAAAGACTGGTGAGATCGTAGTGTCTGGAACATGCGTCACACTCGGTTACTTCAACAATAGAGAGAAGACAGACCAGGCCTTTGTTCAGAATCCATTAAACAAGGCTTACAATGAGCTTGTATATAGAACAGGTGACCTTGGATACTACAATGAAAACGGTGAGATGTGCTTCTCATCTAGAAAAGATTTTCAGATTAAGCATATGGGCCATAGAATTGAGCTCGGCGAGATCGAGATGGCAATCAATGCTATAGATGGCATCAACAGAGCTTGCTGTATCTTCCATCAGGATGCCAACAAGATTTTAGGCTTCTTTGAGGGAAGCTCAGACAAGAAGACAATTACTCATGAATTGTCTCTCAAGCTTCCTAAGTTTATGATTCCTCAGGAGTTTATTGATGTGGATCAGATGCCAGTTACTAAGAATGGCAAGATTGACAGAAAGAAGCTTATGGATGACTATCTTGCAACTAAGGAAGGTGAATAAGATGCTTAGCATAGATAAGATTATTGAGATTGCTAAAAAAGAGGGAACTCCCCTCTATATCTGGGATAAGGATGGCCTTGCAAATAGAATTCAGACAATGCGTCAAATCCTTGGAGATGATGTAGATATAGCCTATGCCATGAAGGCAAATCCTTTCTTGGTTGATACTATGAAGGGCTTAGATACTAAGTTTGAGGTTTGTTCACCTGGCGAGTTTGCAATCTGCGAGCGCGAGAAGGTAGATATGAAGAGCATAGTTCTGTCTGGTGTCAACAAGGAGAGAGCAGATGTAGAGCACACATTTGACGACTGTGGCTGTGTGGGAATCTATACTATTGAGTCACTTGATCAGTATGCCTTGATTGATGATGTGGCAAGCAGCCGACAGAAGAAGGTTGAAATTTTGCTCAGAGTTACAAGTGGAAACCAGTTTGGCATGGACCAAGAGACTATAGAAGACATAGTTAAGGATAGGGCTAAGCACCCATATACTGAGATTATCGGAATTCAGTGCTATTCAGGAACTCAGAAGAAAAAGATGGACATAATAGCCAAGGAGCTTGACTGGCTTGATTCTATTCTCAAAGACTTGAAGGAGAAGTACGCATTTGAGGCTAAGGAGCTTGAATATGGCCCAGGTCTTTCAATAGAGTATTTTGGTGATGCTGCCTATGAGAATAATTATGACTCTCTCAAGGAATTTGCCGCTCTATTAGAGGAAAAGGGACTTAAGAAAAAGTACCATCTCACTTTTGAGATGGGAAGATACATAGCAGCTCTTTCTGGCATCTATGTTACTTCAATTGCTGATATCAAGTCCAATGCAGGCATTAAGTACTGTGTTGCCGATGGCGGTATCAACCATGTTAACTACTATGGTCAGGCCCTCGCTATGAAGGTTCCGGCCTATGACTATGTGGACGGCTCAGGTAAGGTATATAATGGCCGCAAGCTCTTGGCAGTAAGAGATGGCCAGGAGGCTAAGGCTAAAGAGGCTAAGAAGGCTGGTCTTGACTTTACAGAAGATTTAAGCCTTGACGGAATCAGCCTTGAGCGCTGCACTATAGTTGGATCACTCTGTACAGTTGCTGACGTTCTTGTCAAGAATCTTCCAATTCCAGCTCCAAAAAAAGATGATATGATTGTCTTTTACAATATTGGAGCTTACTCAGTAACTGAGGGAATTTACTTGTTCTTGAGCAGAAAGATGCCAAAGATTTCAGCTTACAGCGAGGAAGGCGGCCTTGAAATCTACAGAGATTTCAAGAATTCTTATGAGATTAATTCAAGACAGGAAGTCTAAAAGCAAAGTTTTGAAATAAGGCCTAAAAATATGCAGGGCAAATGTTTAGGCTAAATATGCTTGACTTAGCTTAATAGATGTTATATTTTAGTTGTGGAGCTTTGAAAAGAGCTTCAAAAGAATAATATTGCTTAAGGAAGGTTAGGTTATTTATGGAAGAATTAATTGATATTTTAGAGGAAATCAATCCAGACGTTGATTACGAGACATGTGATACATTGATTGATGATGGATATTTAGATTCATTTGCAATTGTTTCATTGGTTGGAGAACTCAATGATACATTTGATATTGAAATCTCACCAGCTGATATTATCCCTGAGAACTTCAACTCAGCAGCAGCTATGTGGGCTATGATTCAGAATTTATCAGAGTAACTTTCATTGACTTAATCAATCCCCAGGTCTATATAAGGCTTTCTGCCTGACTTGGAGGATATATTTAAAGGAGTTTATAAAATGAGTTTACTTGAAACATGGAGAGAGCTTGCTTACAACACAGAGATGGACCAGAAGCAGGCTGGTACTTTTTGGGGTACATATTTTAATTTAGAGAAGGGTATCTACGAAAAGATACTCAGCAATCCAAATGAGCCTGTAAAGGGAACTGTTAAGGCCCTTGCTGAAAAGTTTGAGGTAGAGCCACTTATCATGGTTGGTTTCCTTGATGGTATCAACGATAGCCTTAAGGTTGCCAATCCTATAGAGGAGATGGAAGAGGATACTGAAGTAAGCCTTGACTATGATCCAGAGAAGCTTTACTACAACATGGTTGGCTGCAAGGCTGATTGGTTATATGAGCTTCCTCAGTGGGATTCAATCCTTGATGAGGAGACAAGAAAGCAGCTTTACAAGAAACAGAAGCTTTCTGGTACAGTTGTTAAGGGCAAGAAGATTGGCCGTAACGAACCATGTCCATGTGGTTCTGGGAAGAAATACAAACAATGCTGTGGTAAGTAGTAGGAAATATAAGGGTTTGCGAGGATTTTGTCCACGTAAAAATTGACCGAAAATTGCCATTTGTCCACATTTTGTCCACGTAAATTTAAAATTGTGGACAACAGGACAAAAAATGCTTTGAAATTTAGTACACGTTTTGTGGACAATTTATAAAGATAAATGTCATCATTCGATGGCATTTTTTGTTTACCAATTTTAGAAAAGGAGATTATAAAAATGGTAAGCGTGAGAAAACGTGGGAAGGTATATGAATACCGATTTGAAACAGCTTCAGTAGATGGCACAAGGAAATGGATTACTAAATCTGGATTTCCAACAAAACAAGATGCACTTAATCAAGGTGCATTAGATTACAATGAATATTATAGGATAGGAAGAGTAAGAAAGAATAAAGAAATGTCGTATGCTGATTATTTAGATTACTGGATTGATACTTATTGCAACTTCAATCTTAAATATTCAACTATAATTACATATCTTAATATTATTAAACTTTATTTAAAACCTAGATTAGGTAGATATGCATTATGGCAAATTGATTCTCAAATGCTACAAGAATTTATTAATAAAATCTATGTAGAAAAAAGTTTATCTAAATGGTATTTAAAAAATATAATGAAAGTGGTTAAAGGTTCATTAAGATATGCATGTTATTCAGTTAATTTTATTAATGAGAATCCTGCTGAAAAAGTACATATTCCAAGATATGAGGTAGTATGTGGAGATCCAGCACATATATTTACCCAAGAAGAAATAGAAAAGATATTAGATAGATTTAAAGATGTTCCTTATATCTATTATTCATTCTTAACAGCATATTACACAGGAATGAGAGTATCAGAAGTATATGGATTAACTTGGGATAATATTGATTTTGATAAAAAGACAATAACT
>Ga0326513_10002463_pt1 | contig 13695 bp, 11 predicted proteins | sample 2_2465_0518_D_FD_203654 | JGI IMG/M metagenome (GOLD analysis project Ga0326513, IMG submission 203654) | Bovine rumen microbial communities from UC Davis, California, United States - 2_2465_0518 | ecosystem: Host-associated > Mammals > Digestive system > Stomach > Rumen | place: USA...
TGTCCACCTAGATCAGTTATAGCCTCAACTCTTTCTTTCATTTCTCTTGCGGCCTTGTTAGTAAAAGTAATCGCAAGTATATTATATGGGTCAATCTGCTTATTCTCTATCATATAAGCGATACGGTGGGTTAAAACTCTTGTCTTTCCTGATCCCGCACCCGCTATGATGAGTAAAGGACCGTCGACTTGCTCGACAGCCCTTTTCTGCATATCATTTAATCCATCCAATCTCATAATCTAAAAAACCTTTCACATCCGTCTTATCAGGTCCTAAAGCAACCTCCACCGACGAACTCTCTGATAATTGAATTTATTGGAATACTCTGTGTATTGCATGGTATGAAATACTCGACAAATTTCAGAAGACGCTTAGCCTCCTGATATTCAGGAGCATCCTCATCTACTGAATACAAAAGTGGTACTACATAGTTCTTTAAGGCAGAAATCTCATATGGCAGTGATGAGTTAAAGATGGCGTCAGCCTGCTCCTGATAAGGGAAGATATTCTTCTCCTCACCCTTTCTAACACTTGCCCACATAGAAAGTGTTCTGGCTGCTGATGCTCCTCTGTGCTGGTAATCACGCACCATACGTCTTATAAGTCTACCATCTGTTGTAGATACTCGGTTGTGCTCGTCAATATTTAACTGAGTCAGAGCACTTATATAAATCTTAAATTTCGAATCAATAGGAAGGCTGCTTGAAAGCTTGTCATTGAGGCAGTGAATTCCCTCGATGACAAGTATGTCATCCTCTCCCATCTGAAGGAAATTGCCATTGAACTCCTTCTTTCCAAGCTTAAAGTTGAAGATTGGCAATTCAACCCTCTCTCCCTCAAGCAGGGCATTCATCTGCTTATTAAAAAGTTCCACATCAATAGCTTCAAGACATTCAAAGTCAAAGTCACCGTTCTCATCCTTTGGAGTCTCATCCCTCTCAACAAAGTAATCATCTACACAAATTGGATGAGGATTTAAGCCCTGTGCCATAAGCTGAATTGACAATCTCTGTGAAAATGTTGTCTTTCCGCTTGATGAAGGGCCTGCTATCATAACAAACTTAACGCCTTCCCTAGCCTTGATCTGATTCACGATATCGTGAATTTTCTGCTCCTGCAAGGCTTCCTGGACAAGAATCATGTTGCCAAAATCACCATCTGTGATGTGCTTATTGAGCTGAGCAACAGTGTGAAGATTGAGCATATCTGCCCAGTCAGTTGTGTCATTCATAACTTTAAATATTTTGTTCTGAGGCTTAAACTCAGGAGTCAGCCTAGGCTCCTTCTTAGTTGGCATCTGAAGTACAAAACCATTCTCATAAGAATAGAGCTCAAAGTACTTTAAAATTCCTGTCGAATAGGCCATATAGCCGTAGAAATAGTCATTGTATCCGTCAATTGAATATATATTTACATAAGAGCTGATACGGTACTTAAAGAGAGCAGCCTTGTCTGACATGCCTCTCTCCTCAAAGAATTTAGAGGCAGTTGCTGTCTTCAAAGTCTTCTTCTCGATTAAAAGATTCTTCTCCACAGCATCAAGCATAATGCCCTTCACCTGGGACAAAAGTTCATCTGATATAGTATCTAGACCTCTGACCTTGCAGAAAAGTCCCTTACTCAAAGAGAATTCCACACTTACCTTGTTCTTACCGTCTGAGCCAAGGACCTTGTCAAAAGCGTACAACATAAGCATAGTCACGCTTCTTCTGTAAGTATCATTGCCCTCATCAGAATTTGCCAATACAAAATCATACTGGCTGTCTTCACTTATCTCTCTGTCAGAAACCTCATGCAGCTTGCCATCAACCTTAATCAGGATGATGTCCTCCCCATAATTAGGTTGAGCTTCACGAACCAAGTCAATTATTTTTTTACTCATTGCTCTACCTCCATAATATTCTTAGAAATCATTAGGCAAATCATTCTCTCATCCATCTGCCTTTTTCTCAACTCTATATCAAGGCTTGTATCCTTAATCATAGCTAGTTGCTTAATAACCTTGTCTGTCTTCTCAATTTCTCTCAAAAGGATCTTTTTGACATAAACATTATTCTCTTCCAAAAGATTGGCCCCAAACATGCAAAGTATCTCATAAGAAATTTTTTCTGCATCTATTTCTTCATGGCCTGTCTCCTCCTTGTCGAGCAAGGAAATATAGTCATTGACGTAACCCAAATACTTCTTTGCCAGCTGGCTTCTTCCATAAACAAGGCCCTCATAAGTCACATCATAGATAAAGTAAGTCTTTTCAGCCTCCCTTATTATGTGCTCCTTCTTCACGGCAAATCCATTGTGAAAGAGAAAGTTTCTGAAGTAGGTGTAATCTGACTGGGGCGATAAGACAAGATGTGTTCCAAGCTCCATATGGTCTTTTCCTGCAAGTAAGATATCAGACATGAGTCTTCCGCCCATACCTGTGATAGTTACCGCATCTGCCTCACCTTTTTTTAATTTTTCAAATCCATCAGAGATTCTCAAATCGACCCTGTCAAGAACTCCTGCTTCAATCATGTGATTTTTAGCCCTTCTTAAGGGCTCATCCCTCAAATCCATGGCAATACATCGCTTGACTATGCCATATTGAATCAGATATATAGGCAGATAACCGTGATCAGTGCCTATGTCAGCAAGGCAATCTGCCCTGCCAACAAGCTCTGCGACCCTCATAAGCCTTTTTGAAATATAAATCTGATTCTTCTTCTGTGATGTCATATCAATCAAGGAAATCCCTCAACTTCTTACTTCTGCTTGGATGTCTGAGCTTTCTTAAAGCCTTAGCCTCAATCTGTCTGATTCTCTCACGAGTTACGGCAAATTCCTTACCAACCTCTTCAAGAGTTCTAGCTCTGCCATCATCCATACCAAATCTAAGTCTCAATACCTTCTGTTCTCTGTCTGTGAGAGTTCCAAGTACATCTGAGAGCTGCTCCTTGAGAAGGGTTGATGCTGCTGCCTCTGCAGGTACTGGAACATTGTCATCCTGGATAAAGTCTCCAAGATGGCTATCTTCCTCCTCACCAACTGGAGTCTCAAGCGATACTGGCTCCTGAGAAATCTTCTGAATCTCTCTTACTCTCTCAACTGGCATTTCCATCTCTTCTGCAATCTCTTCTGGACTTGGCTCACGGCCTAATTCCTGAAGGAGCTGTCTAGAAACTCTGACAAGCTTGTTGATAGTCTCAACCATATGTACCGGAATACGGATAGTTCTAGCCTGATCAGCAATAGCTCTTGTGATAGCCTGTCTAATCCACCATGTGGCATATGTAGAGAACTTGAATCCCTTTCTGTAATCGAACTTTTCAACAGCCTTGATAAGACCAAGGTTACCCTCCTGAATAAGATCAAGGAAGAGCATTCCTCTGCCAACATATCTCTTAGCAATTGAAACTACGAGTCTTAAGTTAGCCTCTGCAAGCTTCTTCTTAGCTTCCTCACCCTTAAATACCTTCTTGTTAAGGTCTTTTCTTGTATTGCCTATAAACTCTTCTCTTTTCTCGTCTCTCATTGCTTTTGCAACCTTAGACTCGAACATCTCATCTGAGACAAGAGTGCTTGTATCATTCTTTGGAAGATCCTTATAGTACTCATCAATGATTTCCTGGGCTATAATGCCATTCTCCATCTGACAAGCATAGTTAACTTCATCCTCAGCTGAGAGAAGTGGAACCTTACCAATCTCCTTTAAGTACATTCTTACAGGATCTTCAAGGCCTATACCTTCTGGAACAGAGAGGTCAATCTTCTCCATATTGATCTCTTCTTCATCATCAATCATATCATCATCATCCATAGGTTCTTCCTCGTTCTCCATACGAACATCAACCTTCTTGCTGATGAAATAATCAAAGATCTTATCCATCTTATCGGACTCGATATCAACCTCTTCAAATGCACCTATAATCTCATTGTAATCAAGAACATTGTTCTTCTTTTTAGCAAGGGCGAGCAAGTCCTTAACCTTACTCTCTATGAGAGCTGTGAGTTCAGCCTTAGCCTCCTCCTCACTCTTCTCATTTTCTCCATCCTTCTTCTTTTCCTTCTTAAGCTCCTCATCGAGGTTGTAGCCACCGCTGAATGCCTGACCTTCATCCTCTTCCTTCTTAGCCTTCTTAGAGCTAGCCTTAGCTTCGCTGTCAGCAACCTTTGCTTCCTTATCTGCAGACTTAGTTGACTTAGAAGTCTTCTTTTCAGCCTTTACATCATCTTCAGCCTTAGCCTTGCTTGATGCCTTCTTAGTCTTTTTAGGCTCTTCTGCCTCAGCCTTTTCGCCAGCGCTCTTAGCTGACTTAGAAGTCTTACTAGCCTTCTCCTCTGTAGCTTCATCAGCCTTAGCAGCTGCCTTTTTTGAAGATGAAGTTTTAGCACTAGCAGTCTTTGAACTTGTCTTTGAAGCCTTCTTTGTCTCCACTTCCTCTTCCTTCTTGCTTGCACTTGCCTTTTCCTTAGTAGCTGTCTTAGAAGTCTTCTTTACTTCCTTTTCCTCAGCCTTCTTGCTTGCGCTTGCCTTACTTGTAGACTTTACTGCCTCCTTTGTCTCCTTACTTGCAGTAGTTTTCTTAGCTGTTGCCATTTTGCTCCGCCTTTCTCTTCTTTCCTTTTCCTATCATCTAATCTAATCGGAATTATAAATAATCTAATTTTTCTAAATAAAAATCGCCTAAACCCCATCTAGTCCAAGGCTTATATCGCTAGCCCTTATCAAAAGATATGGTCATAACCCTCTCTTTTTCCTTCATCAATTCTGTAATCTTTATCAGGTCATTCTCACTCTCAAGCCTTTTCTCAATATAGGCTAGTTTGATTCGAATCACCGTCTCAGTCACAGTCTTTAACTTCTCCTCAAGAGTCAGTCCATCGTCTAGCTTGGAAGTAAATATATCTGAGACTTCTCTGTGTTCGTCCTCGGATTCATAGGCATTCATAATGATTGCAGGCTTTATCTGCCCCTCATCACTTTGCTCCTTCATCCTCCTGGCCACATCACAGACAAAGTCATTGCTAAACTCAGCAGGGCTTAGTATTTCAAAAACCCTCCTTGACAGTTCTACATCGTCTGACATAAGAGTCAGAAGGATTTTTTCTGACTTCTCAAAGCCGCTCTCCTTAGGTTTTATCCTAGCCTGAGCAGCCCTGCTAACTACAGCCTCGGCGCTTTCCGGCTTGATGCCTGCATTGCCCATCCTGTTGACCATGTCAGTGAGCTCAGTCTCATCGATAACAAAGCGATTTGCCACCGCTTTTATATAATTGCTTCTCTCAATCTTTTCCTTAAAAACCAAGAGTTCTCTTGCTGTCTCCTCGGCAAATTTTGTCGCTTCATCGGGATCTGAAAGGTTAAAGTTTCTCTTCTTCATCTCAATCATGTAGAGGAAACTGTTGTCAGCCGTATCAATCCTTTTCTGAAACTCCTCAGCTCCAAGATTCTTGATAAACTCATCAGGATCCTTGTAGGGTCTCATATTAATTACTTTAGTCGCAATACCTGCAGACCTTAAAATCGATACAGCTCTTATAGCAGCCTTAACACCTGCCTCATCGCTATCATAGGTTATGTAGGCAAGTTGCGCATATCTTTTCATCATCTGAGCCTGAGACTCAGTAAGAGCCGTTCCTAGCGATGCAACCGCCTGGTCAAATCCAGCTCTGTGCAGAGCTATAACATCCATATAGCCCTCACATATAATCAGGTTCTTCTTTCTGGACTTTCTCGCATAATTGATTCCAAAAAGATTAAGCCTCTTATTGAAAATCAATGTTTCCGGAGAATTCAGATATTTAGGCTTTGCGTCGCCCATAACTCGACCGCCAAAGGCTATAACTCTGTTCTCCTTGTCCATAATAGGGAATATTACCCTATTCCAAAAGATATCAAATGGCTCTCTGGACTTATAATTAAAAAGACCTGTCTTTGACAAAATCTCATCAGAGTAGCCCTTCTCCTTTAGGAAGCGGTATAGGGCCTTGGAATTACTTCCAGCATAGCCTAAGCCAAAGTGCTTTATAGTCTCCTCATCAAGACCTCGCTTGGTCAGATACTCCATGCCAAGCTTGCCGGCCGGTGAGTGTAGGACTCTAAAATAAAAGACCGCCGCCAGTTTATTGATATCATATATGCTTGCCTTGATTGTCTTATTAGGGTCTTCCTTTCTCTCAAAGGCATTCTCAGGCAGTTTGACACCTGCCCTGTTTGCAAGCTCTTGTAAGGCTTCCTGATAGGTATAATTCTCATATTCCATGACAAATGTTATGACATTGCCTCCAACTCCACAGCCAAAGCAGTGATAAAACTGCTTATCAGGCGAGACAGAGAATGAAGGCGACTTTTCACTATGGAATGGACATAAACCTGTGTAGGATGAGCCACTCCTCTTCAACTTCACATGTTCAGAAATCACATCTACTATATCGACCCTAGATATGATTTCATCCCTTATATCATTATTGTACATATCTCAACTCTTCTTCCATGATTTAGGCACGTATATTTCCTCAAACTTGCTGACAGAGTACTGATCAGTCATGCCTGCTATATAGTCACACACACAGACCTCATAATCCTCACCGCCATTTTTAGCAAGATTCTGGTAGAGCTCAGGCAAGAGCTCAAAATGCTCCTTATAGAAATAGAAGAGCTCCTTAATCATGCCCTCAACCTTAGTCTCCTCGCTTTTAGCCAAAGGATTTACATAAAGGCTTGAGAACATATACTTTCTGAGTGACATCATGGCCTGGCCCACCTCGTCAGACATCAGAATATCATCCTTGTCCATACTGTTGATTACAATATCCTTGATCAAGGTGTTAAGCCTTGCCTTTGTCGAATTTCCAAGTATCGATGTATAGACCTTTGGAATGTCGCTCTCCTTTATAATCTCGCTTCTTATGCCATCATCTATATCATGGTTTATATAAGCTATCTTGTCAGAGAGTCTCACAATCTTCCCCTCTAGTGTAGAAGGACAACCGCTGGTCCTGTGATTAAGCATTCCATCCAAAACCTCAGCGCAAAGATTTAAGCCCGCTCCGTTCTTTTCTAACTTTTCAACTACTCTGACTCCCTGCTCGTAATGACTAAAGCCCTTAGAACACACATCGTTTAGTGCCCTCTCTCCGGCATGTCCAAAAGGTGTATGACCTATGTCATGTCCCAAGGCTATAGCCTCGCACAAGTCTTCGTTCAATCTCAGTGCCCTTGCAATACTCCTTGCAATCTGGCTCACTTCAAGTGTATGAGTCAACCTGGTCCTGTAATGATCACCTTCCGGCGCCAAAAAGACCTGTGTCTTGTGCTTTAGTCTTCTGAAGGATTTACAGTGGAGAATTCTATCCCTATCCCTCTGAAAGCAAGGTCTCATATCACATTCTTCTTCCGCTCTTGCTCTTCCCTTTGACATATCACTAAAGGTGGCATATTTGCTAAGATATTCATGTTCTCTTAATTCCTGTTGTTCTCTAATACTCATAAGCACACCTTTCTAAAATATAAAGTCAGGGTAAAAAAGCCCATATTTTTATATTCACGTATAATCCTTGATTTCCTTTTTTTATTTTAATTTTTTTCAAATTTATGGTACAATATTGCCATTGAAAAATTTCTCGAAGACAGGCCTTATTTTGGTCATCTTTGGCAATAATTACGAAGGAGTGTGATTTTTCTTTGGATTCTGACAGTTTAATACAGCTATGTATCGTTTTTGTACTACTTATGCTTTCAGCTTTTTTCTCATCAGCTGAAACAGCCTTTACTACGGTTAGCCATATCCGTATCAGGGCCTTAATTGATGAGGGTAACAAGCGTGCTATTATGGTTGACAAGATTTTAAAGCACAAGGGTAAGATGCTATCTGCAATTCTTATCGGCAACAATATAGTCAACCTCAGTGCATCAGCCTTGCTGACAACTGCCGTAATTAAAATATGGGGTTCTTACGCCACAGGTATAGCAACTGGTATCATTACAGTATTGGTACTTATTTTTGGTGAGATTAGTCCTAAGACAGCCGCAACAATCAAGGCTGACTCAATAGCTCTTTTCTACGCACCAATAATCCTGTCTTTGATGACAGTGCTCACACCACTTATCATTATTGTTGATTTCCTTGCAGGCTCATTCTTAAAGCTCTTTAAGATAAACTTAAAGAGTGGCCGAAAAGCCATCACAGAACAGGAACTCAGAACATTTGTCGATGTAAGTCATGAGGATGGCGTAATTGAAACCGATGAAAAAAGAATCATCAACAATCTATTCGATTTTGGCGATGACGAAGCAAAGGATGTCATGACTCCAAGAATAGACATGACTGCGGTATCTATCACATCTAGCTACGCAGATGTAATCAAGGTATTCCGCGAATCCAGATATACACGTCTCCCAGTATTTGAGGAGAACAGCGACAATATTGTCGGAATAATAAATATCAAGGATCTCATAATAGTTCCAAATAAGGGTTCCTTCAACATTTGCTCTATTTTGAGAAAACCCTTCTTCACCTACGAACACAAGAACACTTCCGACCTCTTCAAGGATATGCAAAGAGCTTCTCAGAGTCTTGCCATCGTTCTTGACGAATATGGAATGACCGTGGGCATGATTACCACCGAGGACCTCCTAGAGGAGATTGTGGGCGAGATTCATGATGAGTATGATACCGATGAGACTGACCCTATCACCAGCCTTTCCGAGAACACTTATAGAATCAACGCCCTCTGCAAGCTTGATGATATCAATGATGAATTTAAGCTTGGTTTGGAATCTGAAGACAATGATTCAATCGGAGGCTACATAATAGAGAAACTCGACTGTTTCCCTAAGCGAGGCGCTAAGCTGACTGTAGATGGAGCTTTATTTATAGTTGAACATGCCTCTAAATCAAGAATATATTCAATAATCTTGAAATTAGACCCAAAAGAGGCTGATTAGATCACATGAATTCGGGCCAAATTAAGTTTCAATTCAGGTCTAAGTCAATCAATAGCCTGATTCGAGTCTAATCCGATTCAAAATCAAATTAAATAAGCCCTCCCAAGGCCATCTTACATTTAATTAAGATGCCTTGAGAGGGCTTTTTTATGTTTTTATAGCTTATTTAGGCTCCCTTACTTAGGATTCTTTACTTAAGATTCTTTATTGTAAGTTACACTTCCAAGATTGTCCTTGATTGTGAGCTTTCCATCCTCAAGTGTGTATGTGCACTCATTCTCCTGCTTTTGTTTTAAGACCTCGGTTGTGATCTTTAACTTATCTCCCTCTACAGTGTAAGTAAAATCCTTAGATACTGTACCATTGAGAGTCATAGTGCCACTCTTGTCTTCTCTGAATTCATAGACAGATTCCTTGCCATCGCTTGATTTCCACTTTCCAACTATGGTCTGTGTTTTATTCTGTGATCCGCAGGCAGTGAGCATAAAGCTAAACACTACAAGCAAAACTAATGGTAAAATTCTAAATCTTCTTTTCATATTTTTTCCTCCACACATTTAGAAAATCATCAATAGTCAATGTGGGACAATTTCTCAACTATCTCAGCAAAATTCATACCATGTGATGATTTTACCAAAACATTGTCCCCTCTTTGAATATGTACATTTAAGTTGTCAAAAAAGTCAGCCTTGCTGTCATAATGAGTCACCTTAAGATGCTTATTATCGCACTTCTTACACTCGTCAGATGCTCCGTCAGCCAAACTTTTTGCAAGATTGCCTATAGCAACCAACTCATCAATCTTTTTATAGGCAAGATATCTTCCTACTTCATAGTGGAGCTCTCTCTCCTCTTTGCCAAGTTCAAACATATCTCCCAAGATAGCTACTTTTCTGCCATCTGAGGCATCAAGAACATCAATAGAAGCTCTCATCGAACCTGGATTAGCATTGTAACAATCGTCCAATATGCAGAGTCCGTTGGCTTCGATCAAGTTATTTCTTCCCTTAAGTGTAACTACATCACTGATTCCAGCAATAATCTGGTCAGAGCTAAGTCCCAAAATAGAGGCAACTGTAGCCGCAGCAAGTGCATTGTAAACCATATGCCTACCAGGAATAGGAATGCTGACAGCAAAGTTAGCCAGTCCATCAGCTGGATTAAGCTGGTGGAACTCAGCCTTCATACCCTTGAGTCCCAAGTTTTTTATATCTGTGGCATAGGCTCCCTCATGAGAATCGATGCCAAAGAAATAAGGTTTTCTTCCCTTAACTTCGCCTACTGTTGAGAGCTTGTCATCATCTCCATTGAGAACAACATATCCTCCATCTTTCATAAAGCGGAACATATCTGTCTTTTCTTCTAAGATTCCATCCCTAGTCTTTAAATTCTCAAGATGGCACTGACCAATATTTGTAATAACACAGATATCAGGGCTTACGATACTGGCAATCTTCTCCATATCTCCAAAGTGGCTTATACCAAGCTCAATCACAGCAACCTGATCATCTTCCTTAAGCCTAAAAACTGTGAGTGGAACTCCCAAATCATTATTGAAATTGCCCTCAGTCTTTAATACCTTGTACTTCTTTTCAAGAACAGAAGCAATTGTCTCCTTAGTACTTGTCTTTCCAGCACTTCCACTTATGGCAACCACCTTTAGGTCTGTCATCTGCTCTCTATAAAACTTTGCAATCATTCTAAGGGCTGTGATTGTAGACTCAACCTGAATGTAAGGTCTAGTCTCTCCCTCAAGCTCAAGCTCTGATATGCAAACTAAAGCTCCTTTTTCAAAGCATTGGCCTATAAACTTATGTCCATCGCTTCTCTCACCCTTTATTGCAGCAAAAAGCCCATCTTTCTCAACCTGTCTTGAATCAGTGGTGATAGAACTGATTTCCCTGTCAAGATATGATTCATCGCCGTGATATAGGCCATTGCAGGCGCTCACAAGGTTCTTAATACTTAAACCTTTCATCTTTCCTCTTCTCTAACTTATTGAAATGCAAGCCCTAAAAAGCGCTTGCATCAATTAAGTATCTTATTATTTTAATTTTGTCTTGTAATTAATTATTGTGCTTTGCCCTCAATTAAGCATTTTAATATGCCTTAATTAAGTATTTAAAAGCCATTAATTATTGTACTTGTCCATTGAGCACTTGATAATCTTTTCTGTAAGCTCATCGTAAGACACGCCAATTGCAGCTGCTTCCTGCGGAATCAAGCTTGTTGGTGTCATTCCTGGCAAGCTGTTGATTTCAAGTACATACATCTCGCTGTCTTCTCTCATGAGAATGTCAACTCTAGAATATGTCTCAATACCTACTGCATTGCATGCTCTCACAGCTATGCTCTGCATTTTCTTGCTCTCTTCTTCTGTGATATCAGCAGGACAAGTCTCTTTAGTATTGCCTGAGTACTTGTTCTTATAATCATAAAAGCCTTCCAATGGCTCAATCTCAATAACTGGTAAAGCCTTGCCATCAATAACAGCAACAGAGAACTCTCTGCCCTTTACATACTCTTCAACCATAATCTGGTCTTCAAGTGAAAATGCAAGATCGAGAGCCTGCTTAAAGTCCTCCTCTTTGTTGACGATTGAAACACCAACAGAAGAACCACCGCAACATGGCTTTACAACACATGGAAATGGTACATACTCAATCTTATGTCCCTTTCTAAGAGTAATTCCCTTAGGCATAGGTACATCGTTCATAAGCAATACAGTCTTTGTGAGCTGCTTATCCATTGAAATAGCACTAGAGAGGTAACCTGTACCTGTATATCTAATTCCTAAGAGGTCAAATGTAGCCTGAACCTTTCCGTCCTCGCCATTTGCTCCATGGAGTCCCATGAATACAATATCAGCTGCCTTGCAATAGTCCAAAACATTCTTACCAAAGAATGCTTCTCTATTTTCTTCTCTTCTAGCAGCCTCATCAACTACTGACTTTGTCTTAGCTTTAAGCTCATCTGCAAGCTTTGCCAAATCATTGTCAGCATTAAAGAAAGCCTCGCTGTTTTCATACTCGTCACTTCCAAGAAATACATCAATCATATTGGCCTTATGACCGTTTCTTCTGAGTGATTCACAAATCATTCTTCCTGATACGATTGAGATATCTCTCTCTGTGCTAGTTCCACCAGCAATAACTGTTATATTCATACTTCCTCCAAATCACCTTAATCTGCTGCCTTCAAAGTGTGCCCTTGTAGCAACAAGTTTTTTTATCTGATTAAACTGTGCAGATAAGTCTCCCTCACTGACTTCAGTGTCAAGGCTTACTGCAAGATCATCAATCAATTTTTGATCAAGCTGACCTCTAAAATTGTTTAGGAGGTTATATTTGTCCTCCATAGAGTCAGCATCTAGAAAATCTAACAAGAAAGGATTGATCATTCCCTCTCCTGACTCATCCTGGTCTAAATCCTGTTCCAAGACTGACTCTTCAAAATCAGCCTTGTCTTCATAATCAGCGCTTGTCTTAGGCTCTGCTGCTGACTCTGAAGATGTCTTAAACTCAGGCTCTTCATTCTTTATTTCCACAGGCTCCTCAAGTCTTGTAAGTCTTGCCTGCTCCACTTCCTTGACATCAACTTCTTCAAAACGATATTTTTGCTTAACGTCAGGGTACTTTACATGGTCAACCTCACTCATAAACATTGAAAAAGGCCTTACGTAGAGCTCATAAGTTCCGTAAAGCGCTTGATATAAAACCATTTTTTCTTTAGTTTCTGAGTGAATACAAGTTCCCTTAACCTGATAGTACTTATTTTTAAAATGTCTGTAAAAGCCCATTACATGGACCTGTCTTACGAAATTGTCTTCCATAGATCAACCTCACTGTATGCACAGTTTGCTCGAATGATTTAAAAGAAGGCTCTGACATATATTCAAAACAGCCACAACAACTACATAGCATATAGATACAATAAAGCTACAATCGTTCTTTAAGGACTTCTCTTCTTTCAAGTAAAGCTCGTGCTTTGATTTAATATAATCCAAAATCATAGATGGAGTCTCAAGTTTAAGAACTGCTTCTTTATCAACAACGACACTGTTGCCTCTGACATATTCCTTTAAAGAAGTCTTTAAATACTTCTCATAAAGGCAGTGATCCTTGAGATTGCCAAGATAGATGCTATTGTGCGGATATGTAAAGTAGTCTGCTATATAGTGAGTAATCTCGCCCAATTTCACACAATAGTCTGTACTGATTCTTCTAAACTCCTCAGAAGATTTTACAGTGCAATCACTTATAAACTTGCTCAAAAGGTCAAATGTTTCATCAATATTGTGCTTTGTAGTAATAAATGATGGTTTACAATCAGGAAGCACACTACCGATTATAAAGGCCTTTCTATGACAATCCAAAATTTCACTAGGAACATTAGTTGCTAAAAATCTCGACAACTCAATATGTGACTTTTTTCTCATGATTTATCCTCTTTAAAAACAGAACCTTAGACTACTACTTTATTCTATATCTAAAAAGGCCGAATTACAAGCACTTTTACTGCCTGCAATTCAGCCTGTCTCATTTCATATCACAAAAGCATCAGCCAAAGCCTCTCCCTATGTCAAAAAAGCCTCAGTCAAGGTTCTTTACTATCTCATAAACCGCATCAGCTAGGGCTGCATGACCTTCTTCAGTCAGATGTTCCCTGTCAACCTCGCTAGGCTCTGCAACCTGAGCCGCATCAAGGAAGAGGCAGCCGTATCTTTCAGCGAGGTCTCTATAGGCATCAGCAAGTCCCTTCGACACCTC
>Ga0326513_10002464_pt1 | contig 13694 bp, 11 predicted proteins | sample 2_2465_0518_D_FD_203654 | JGI IMG/M metagenome (GOLD analysis project Ga0326513, IMG submission 203654) | Bovine rumen microbial communities from UC Davis, California, United States - 2_2465_0518 | ecosystem: Host-associated > Mammals > Digestive system > Stomach > Rumen | place: USA...
GTCTTTTGTTTATGAGCAACAAATTTGAAATATAGGAGGCCACCCTTGGCAACAGCTGGAAGAAAACGTAAGTCCGTTCAGGAATTAAAAATGAATGGAATGTATGGGAAAAGAAGCTCTCATAAAACCTATAATGATGAGGTTCCGAACCCAATTATGTATAAATCTGCTCCAAAACGTTATCTGCAAAGGACTAAGATTGCATGGAACGAGTTCATGCGTGTCAAATGTGCACAGGGAGTTTTGTCTGAAGAGGACAACAGCCTGATTGAGATGATGTTTGACTCCTTGAATCACTACTTCTATGAGGAAGATGAACTGTCAAGGATTCAGAAGAAACTCAACGAGCCTGGGATCTCAGCAGAGGACCGTGAGACACTTCTGGGAGAAAAGACACTGACCACAAAAGTCAGGAACACATTGCGGAAAGAGTTCGAGCAGACCGCATCAAATTTCGGCCTGTCTCCTACTCAGAGATCAAAGCTGATTCTGCCTGAGAAGAAGAAAGAGTCTGAGCTTATGCTCTTCCTCAAGGAGGGTTGATGCAAAGACTCTGGGATTATGTGGAATGGGTCAAGCAGCATCCTAAACAGACATGCAAATGGACTAAGCTCGCAGTAAAGAGATTCGAGCGTGACCTGAAGGATTCTGAGAAGGACAGCTTCCCATATCGTTTCGATATAAAGAAAGCCCGCAGCTTCATAGGCTTCACGGAATGCCTCAAACAGTACAAGGACAAATGGGCGGGACAGAGGATCCACCTTGAGCCGTGGCAGGTGTTCGTGTTTGCCAATGTCTACGGCTGGGTCCATAAGGATACTGGTCTCAGAAGGTTCCGTAAGGCTTTTGTCTTTGTAGCAAGGAAGAACGGAAAATCAACAATGGTGTCATCGGTCCTGATTTATGACCTGATGAAAACACCTGGAGCCGAGGGTTATTGCGCTGCCACCAAGAGAGACCAGTCGAAGATTGTATATGACTCAGTGGCCCAGATGATAAAGCAACATGAGGATCTGCGTGAACATCTCCGCATATTCCGTTCCACTCATTTCATAACGAACGAGGCAACAGGAGGAAGGATTGCTGCCTTGTCTCATGAAGCAGATACCTTTGACGGACTTAACCCATCAACAGCGGTCATAGACGAGGTAGCCGCCATGAAGACATATGACATCATCCAGGTCCTTCAGTCAGGTACGGCTGCAAGACCTGAGCCTCTTATATTTGAGATCACATCAGGAAGTGACAACACCACCAGTGCCGGTGCTCAGGAGTTTGAGCGGTCATCAAAGATCCTTGAGGATGTCTACAAGGATGAGACCTACTTCTGCATCATGTACACGCTGGACAAGGGAGATTCCTGGAAGAACGAGGCCAACTGGATAAAGGCCAATCCGAATCTTGGAATCAGCGTCAACATCGAGACACTGAGGGCACTCTGCAAGGAGGCTGATCAGAACCCATCACTGGAGCCTGAGTTCAGAATCAAGAACCTTGGCCAGTTCCTTTCCCCTGTCACGGCATGGATCCAGCACGCAAAGTGGGACGCTTGCATCAGGAATGCCAGGAACCTTCCGAAGCTGGAGGACTTGAGGCCACAGGATTGCGTGGCTGTGGGAGCGGTTGACCTTTCCCAGAAGGTTGACTTCACGACATTCACCGTGGCCATCTACCATATACCGAGCGGGAACTTCTACATGCGTCATTGGTTCTATGTGCCAGAGGAACAGGTCCAGGACAAATGCAAGACAGACTCCCCTCTTGTCTTCAAGTGGATAGAGCAGAAGTTCATCAACGGCACTCCGGGGCCAACTGTGAACTATGAGGTCATGTTCTCAGACATGGAAGAGGCCATTGACAGATACAAGATTGATGAGGTCTTATATGACCCTTGGAACGCAGGGCAGCTGATGGACAGGATCGGCCCTCTTTGCAATCTTGTTGAGGTGAAGCAGAACTACCAGTCAATTTCCCCTATGGCCAAGGACTATGAGGCTTCTGTCCTTGAGGGAAAAATTGTTGATGACAATCCTGTCATGTCGTGGATGATCAGCAACTGTGACATCTATCGGGACCAGAACGGCAACATCAAACCAGTGAAGCATGGAGGCAAAGACTCACCGCTTCACATAGACGGAGTGATCACATCACTTATGGGAGTGGGAAGACTCAGAAGCCTCATTGACGGCGGTTATATCGACACAAGAGACCCAGAGGAGATTCAGAGAGACATGGAACGGAGGCTTGCCGCAATCGAATATTGAGCTTGCCACACATACTATTATGAGGATAGTTTATGGCCATATTCGATTTCATGAAGCGGAAGAAGGAGCAGAAAAGAGACTTCTATCCGTCAAGCCCGTCAGTAAGATCTGCCCTGCTTTTCCCAGCTGAGAAGAATCCCACTGTCGCAGCATGTATAGATAAGATTTCCAAGACTCTGAGCTCCATATCTATCGAGCTTTATGAGAACACCACCAACGGCATGAAGGCAGCGAGGACCCACTCCCTGCACTTTGCGCTTGAGGAGCCTTCCATCGAAGAGACTCCCTCCCTCTTCTACCGCACGCTTTATTCCTTCCTTTACTACAAGGGCAACGCTTATCTGCTCAAGATGCGTAACTCAAAGAATGAGGTCATCGGCTTCATCCTTGTAGATCCGATGAAGGTCTCAGAAGTAAAGCGTGATGAGTACGGAAGGAAGATGTTCTTCATCGGTGACAAGTGGCACAATGACAACTCAATCCTGCATATCCCATATCCAGGAGAGGGTTATAACGGAACTGTTGGTGTGTCTCCGATTACTATCCACCGTGACATCGTAGAGCTGGACAACATGCTTCTTTCCTACATCCAGAACTACTTTGACAATTCGGTGGGAAGCCGTCTTCTGATTCAGCTTGGCCAGAGCTATCCTTACCGCAAGGAAGGCATGGATAAACTCTATGCCGAGATAGCACCCATCATGAATAAGTTCGTCTTGGGTGCTCAGAATGCCGGTAAGCCGATGATCGGTATCCCTGACTCAGAGCTCAAGGAACTGAATCAGACGAGCAACGTTCAGGCAGAGCTCAAGAGCCTCCTCAAGATGGTCGAGCATCAGATAGCCCAGACCCTCTTCTCAGTGCCTTATGAGATCCTGGACTCCGAAGCCAGCAAGTATGACTCCATTGAGACGAAGATGAATGATTTCCTTTCATCATGCATCAAGCCCCTTGGAGATCATATTTGCCAGAGCTTCGAGATGCTGCTTACTCCGGCAGAGCGGCTGAAGTATTCAATCAAGTTCGATTACAAGAACCTCCTGACAACAAACACCAAAGACACGGTGGACTACCTTGCTAAGGAGGTCAACAACGGCCTTCTCACTCTCAACGAGGCACGCAAGAAACTTGGCATGGAGGACATTGGAGAGGTCGGAGACTATCACTTTGTCCAGTCCAATCTCATGCCGCTGACAAAAGACAACGTGGACGCTTACATGGCTCAGAACAAGACCGCAATGGGACACAACCCCAACGGAGATGACAAGAGCTGACACATACTATTATGAGGACACAGAAATGAAGGATATTCAGAGACGAGAACTGAAAATCACAGATGTTACGACAAGGGAAGCCGAGAACGGAAAAAGGATGATTGAGGGCATGATCCCTTACAACCAGAGATCCGAGTACATGGGTTTTTATGAGTACATCACACCGAGCGCATTTAACAAGACACTTGCTGATGGTGCTGATGTCAGAGCATTCCAGAACCATGACACAACAAGGCTGCTGGGAAGGGTCAAGAACGGAAGCCTGAGACTCAGATCCGATGAGTTTGGCCTTCATATCGAGTGTGACCTTCCTGACACCTCTTATGGTGAGGATGTCTATAACCTCATCAGGGACGGGTACAACACAGGCATGAGCTTTGGCTTCACGACTCTGCAAGACCGCTGGGAACAACAGGAAATCGAAGGAAGAATGGTGGATGTCTGCTATCTTCTTGAGGTCAGACTGTATGAGGTCTCCTTCTGCGTGAGCTTCCCCGCATATGAGGCAACTAACTCACAGGCAAGGAACATCCGTTCCATCATTGATGACATAAACGCAATCAAGCCTGAAGACCTCTCTGAAGAGGACAGACAGGCTTTGAATACAAAACTGAGAGAGCTTATTCCTGAAGTTGAAGAGCCCGCTCCAGCCGAACCCACTCCAGCCGAGACAATCACTGAAGCCGAGTCCGAGCAAGAGAGACAGCTTGAAGCTTTCCTGAACGAGCTCAGAAACAAGGAGTAAACACTATGGAAGAGAAGAAGTTTGACGAGATCATGACTGAGCTCCGTGCAACACAGGAACAGCTCAAGTCTGACCGTGAGGCTTTCGCTGCCGAGCAGAGAGCCTTTGAGAAAGAGAAAGAGACATTCAAGGCAGATCCTATTGTCAAGAGGGATGCAGCTGTCACAGATCAGCTCCGTGATGTCGTGAACGCAATGAAAGAGAAGAGAGCCATCACTCTCCAGGGCGCAGGTGCTGTTGAGGTTGTCAACCGCCTGTTCAAGGTCTTCAAGAACCGCACAGACATCCTGAACGGTCTCCGCTACTTCTACGGACCGAACGCACAGACAAAGATTCCTGTCCTCTCACCGAGACCGGCAAGACCCGCAAGAGTCGCAGAGGGAGTCACCAATGCCTCATCCGATTCAACAGCAGCACTTGGTGCAACAAGCCTTGAGCCTGAGACATATTTCTCAGAGCTTCCAGTCTCTTGGGAGACTCTGAAATATCTGCCTGTCGATTTCGAGAATGAGCTTATTGAGATTTTTGCCGATGCTTTTGCGGACGCAATGGCGGCACAGGTCGTTGTCGGAAAGGGCAAGCCGACTTATAACGAGTTTTCAGGTCTTTTCACCTCCGTCCCCGCTGGCAACCAGATTGCATGTGCCTCATCTGGCGCACCGGCAATGGCTGACCTTGTTAAGCTCGCACTCAAGATGCAGGAGAAGGTCATGAATGATCCTTGCATCGTTATCTCCCCGACTCTCTATGCTGGCATTACAGCCGCAGCCGTCACAGGTTTTGAGGTCTACAAGAACGAGCTGATCATGAACAGGACCATCGAGGGTGTTAAGGTTCTCGTTTGCGGATATGCTCCGAGCACAACAACCGCCAACTCAATCGTTGCTGTCGGATTCGACAGAGCTGATTATGCGGTCGGAGTAACAACCGACATCACAATCAGACCGATCAATGCCATCAACAACACCAACACATATTTCCAGGCGCTGCTTGGCATGGACGGCAAGCCGATCTGCGCTGCAAATGTGTACGGCCTCAAGGCTGTCAGCTCCAGCTGATAGCTTAATCAGGTGTTCTGCGTTCTTTGACAACGCATAACTTGTTCCATCTGGACGGTCCCTCCCTAAAGGGGGCCGTCCTCTTTTTTAAGCTCCCACACATACTATTATGAGGACCCATATGATTGTTACCGTAAGTGAATTTGATGTTTATTCAGGGAATTATGAAACAGACACCGCAGTCGTTTCGATGAAGAATGACATCCTTGGCGCAGCTGAGGAGAAGGTCATAGATTATCTTGGCTTCTCACCTCTTCAGGCTGAGAGATCCGACATCATCAGCGCAATCGGACAGAACCGCCTTTATCTCAAGGCTCATCCTGTCAGTGCGGTATCTTCCCTGTCTGTCAATGGCTCCGTCATCAGCGCAACTGATTTCACTCTGCATGACACTTACTTGAGGCTCAATAACGGAGTGTTCCCTAACGGCATAGACAATGTTGTGGTCACTTACACCGCTGGCTGGTCTTCCGATGCAATGCCCTCAGTGATCAAGATGGTAATCCTCCAGATTGCAACTCTCATGCTTGAGGAATCTGGCGGCAACATCGGAATCACCGGCAAGTCCTTTGATGACAACTCAAGGAACTTCATCAACTACACGAATTTCGACAAGTGGCTCAAGAAGCTGGACGGTCTGAGGATTCTGAGGTTTGACTGATGGCTGGGAAGATCGGTGACGGTGTGGTCAGCATCTACGGTGATGTCGCAGATGCGATGGCCTTGTTCAATGGCTTGGATGTCAACAGGACGGCCATTCAGAAGAAGATCCTCTCCTCTGTGGGAACAGGTGGAAGACAGGCCATAAGAAAGGCTTACCGCTCACTCCTGAAGAGAAGGACCGGGACACTCTACAAATCAATCAAGAGTTATGTGAGGCGCAACGGTTCAGCTGTCGTGTTCACCAACACCGCAGACAGCGGGAAGAACACCGGCAAAGGCGGCAAGCGTGGCAGATACGGCTTCATGCTTGCAAGCGGTTATACCATCCAGCCCAAGGGAGAGCATCTTCTGACCTTCAACATCAACGGCAAATGGATAAGGAAGCACAGCGTCACGGTAAGGGCCAAGGACTTCACCGAGGGACCTGTTGAGAGATATGCGGAATCAATGGACTGCAAGAACCGCATGGACACGGCACTTCAGAAACAGGTCGATTACTGGGACAAGAAACTGGGAGGAGCAAGATGATAAATGAGCTGACCATCATCGAGAAGATGGAGAAGACAATCGAGGACAACATCAATACCTACATCGAGGGTGATGTCCCATACCTCTCAGCCGCCAATGTGACCATTGACTTCCCTGATGTGGATCAGATGCCCAGGGATGTCATGATCTACCTTCATCCGAACTATGCGGAATATGAGAATCTGGCAACCACGAATGACAGGTCCGTCTTCACTGTCGCAGTCTTCCTTCTCTGCAAGAGAGACACAAGGCAGAGTCTGACAAAGAAAACTTTCGTCTACTTCAATGCGCTCTATGAGACATTGAGGCGGCACATGGAGCTTGAGGGAACCGTGGATTTCTCAAGGGTGACCAATGCAGAGTTCTACCCTGCCATTGATTTGAACAAGAACGTACAGGGGGCTGAGGTATCAGTCGCTCTCGAATATACGAAAGACTTTTGAACAAGGAGTGAAAAATGGCATTCAAAGTTGGATCAGGGTCTGTTTGTCAGGCCGCTAAACAGACAACTTGGGGCACTCCGGTAGCCCCCTCTGTGCTGCTGAACATGACAGGTGAGTCTATCAGGACACAGATCAACAAAGGTGAGGAAGGAAACCTCATCGCAAAGAAGACAGCTGGGCAGAAGGACACTCTCAGCATTGTCGTGGACGGAGGAATCGACACCATCCTCAGACCTGAGTTTGCAGACTGGCTATTTGAGGTCGCTCTGGGCAAGGCCGTCAATGGTGTCTATACTCTCGCAGATCCCAATACGCAGATTCCGTTCTCAACGGTTGTGATGAGCCGTGGTGGAATCGTCAAGTCATATCCTGACATGACAGTCAGAAGCCTCACCCTTCAGGCTCCGGCACAGGATTATGTCAGGGCAAATATTGACTTCGTGGGAAGCAAGGAGATTGCTGCCGGTGAGACTGGAGCTCAGACACCAGCTTCACTGTCCTTCACTCTCCCATCATACCGCTGTACCAAGGCAACATTGCTCTATGGAAACGGTGGAACAGCCGCATCCTCACTGGTCTCAGAGCTCTGTGTCGAGAACTGCAACATCACAATCGACAACGGTGTTGAGGATTCCCCGGCAACATATTGCTCAGGTCTCTACAATGAGAGGCCGATTCCTGGGCTCAGGTCCGTCACAGTCTCATGTGACATCCCCTATTCCGAGGCTCTTGATACATTCAGGGACACCTACTTCAGTGATGACACTTCCCCATGTGTCGCACTCAAGCTGACCTTCACAACCGCAGATGCTGGAGAGAAGGTCGAGGTCTATCTGCCGAATGTCAACCTCACAGCAGCTGGCGGCAATGTCAGCGGTCCTGGAATCATTGACGGTTCATTCGAGGGTGAGGCCCTTTCCATCGGAACAGCCGAGCCGATCACCATCACAGTCACACACGCATCAACGTAAATAAGGAGGAACGAGTTATGGCATTTTACAAAGACAAGCATTACGCAAACGCAATCCAGAAGGTAAGGATTGATCTGGGTTCTATCTTCGGCCTTGAGAAGGATGATGAGGTTCACATCCTTCTCAGGGAGCCGAGTGAAGTTGAGTCAATATCCTTCAAGAAGGAGCTGACAACAGATGAGGTCAAGGGAGTTGAGTTCTTCAAGAGCATCCTTCCCGGTCTCATCGTGGACCATGACTTCTTTGAGGATGAGACAAAGAAGATGAGCAACGAAGATGTCGCAGAGCTGGTGTTCTCCAAGTCAGAGGCAGCCGATCATGTCCTTGAGACTTACACCAATGCGGTTTTTCGTTCCCGTCTGAACAAGAAAGAAGGGAAATAGAGTCATTATGTAAGGAAGTCTTTGAGGGCCGTTACAACAGGGAGTTATATACCGAATACCGTTACTGGCTTCCCTACATAACCGATATTTTCCAGCCAATCTGCTCGTCAGAGAATGGGGATCTGATTTCACTACCGTTTCCGGGGTGTCTGATGGACCAGCCATACATGACGATGCAGATTGTCTCTCTTGTTCAGATGTGCTACCGGAAACACCTTGCCGACAAGGTTGACAAGATCAAGGGAAACAATCCGAAGGCAAGAAGAAGGAATAGATAAAGATGGCCAAAGCGAAAGTAGTCATAACAGCCGACAACCAACTCAAAGGACCGCTTAAAGCGGCACAGCAAGACCTGACAGGTTTTCAGAAGGTTGCCGACAAGGTGGGAGACTCCCTCAAGAAAGCATTCTCAGCCGCTGCCATTGTCGCAGGGCTCAAGGTCCTGAAGGATGCCGTCTCTGACTGCGTAGTAGCGTTCAAGGCTCAGGATGAGGCCATGACAAGGCTTCAGGCTTCCATCAATGCCACAGGCCAGTCTTACAGATACACGGCACAGGATATTAAGACTTATGCACAGGAACTTCAGTCCGTAACAAGGTTCGGGGATGAGGTCATAGAGCAGACCGCTTCCCTTCTTGTTGCCACTCAGAAATTCGACAAGGACGGTCTCGAAAGGACCATAAGCCTCAGTGCAGACCTTGCCGAGGCAATGGGCACTGATCTTCCCTCTGCCGCCTCCACTCTCCAGAAGGCTCTCATCGAACCCGGTGAGGGTCTGAACAGGCTCCGTTCCATCGGTATCACATTCACGGATTCCGAGGAGGAGATGATTGAACAGCTGAGAGCGGCGGGCAAGGAGTTTGAGGCCCAGGAAGTCATCCTCTCCAAGGTTGAGGCCGCTTACGGAGGCATGGCAGAGTCCATTGCCTCAATAGACACATCCACGCTGGACAAGATCAAGAATGTCTGGGGAGATCTCAAGGAAGATCTTGGCAGCCTTTTCATGAACACATTGGGGCCTGTCTTTGAGTGGATCTACTCTACCCTCAGATGGTTGGAGAGGCTTGCCTCTCAGGTTAATGAGAGTGCGAACTTCAACAAGTATCTGGCCAACAATGATGTGAATGCTCTTGCGAACAACTTCACGGCTGACTTCCTCAACAAGGAGCTGGAGAAGAGAGAGAAAGTGTTCACGCAACAGGTCGAATACCTCAGAGACTCCTTCCCCAGAACTTGGGAGAATCTAAGGACTCAGCTTGAGATCTCATTTGATGAGTTCATCACAATGGATGCCAAGGCTCAGAGGGCCGCACTTGAGGATATCTACTCAGATGATCCGATGAGAGTGGCGCAGATCCTGACAGAGTTGAGTTTCCTTAACGACAGTAACCGCATCCAGCAAGCCCTTGCCATCCAGGAAGCCGACACCATGAAGGCCCTGGTAATCGCAGAGCAGAAAAAGGCCGAGGAAGAGCGTGAGATATGGGCAAAACAGGCGCAGACCAACAGAACCTCCGTATATCCTTGGGGCAATTCAACGGCTGCCGCTCTGATGGCTGGTGCGAACACCACAATGTGGATGGGTTACACCGGCACTCTGGGGCCGAGCAACTACATGAACAGCTTCGGCTCTCAGGGAATCAACATGCAGAAGCTGGATGCCTATCTGATTGCCGCTTATAACTGGGTTGAGAGCCTTCCGTCTTATCCTACTGACAGAAGCTCAGGTCTTGGTCTTTACGGCACGGTCACATCTAACTTCGGCCTCCAGAACACTCCCCTGTCATTCAAGGACACCATGAGCATCCTTGGCCCTGCGAAGGTCAAGCAATACCTTGACATGGGTTCAAAGGACATACAAGGGATTCTCAAGGACTTCGGCAAGTATTCCAAGACATATCAGGAAGATCTCCAGAACAAGAACATTGATGCCATCCAGAGCATCCTTGACAACAGCATCGAACCGGGAAGTCAGCTTCATCAGTATTTCTCAGAGATTCTGAACGGCCTCAAGGGAGGAGAAGAAAAGGATACACGCACTTTCCTAGAAAAGTTCGGACAGAACATCGGGAAATGGGCAGCAGGGGTGACAGGAGCTGATGAGTCTCAGGGCAAGGCATTCGGTGGTGCGGTGATGGGTTCATTCATCAGCAATATGGGAACAGCCGGTGAGGTTGTCGGAAAGCTGGCCACTAACATGGCTGCAATGGGTCCGATCCTTGGTGCTATCGCCACCGCTCTTGAATATGTGTTCCAGGGATTGAGTGAGACACTTGGGCCTCTCCTTGAGGAGTTTGTAATGTATGGCATAGAACCGCTGCGTGAGTTCGGAAGAATGATCGGAGAGGTCCTGAATCCTCTGCTTGAGGCTCTTATGCCGCTGGTACAGAAATCAGCCGAGTCTCTGATGAACGTGTTCAACCTAATCGGTGCAGTGCTTCAGCCGATAATCGAGATAATTGGAATGGCACTTACCCCGATTCTGGATACTCTTGTGAACATCATAGATGCGATTTCCCCTGTCCTTGACGAATTGGCAAAGGTTCTCATTGGAGTGGTAGGAACAATCCAGTATCTTGTCCAGGGCCTCCAACACTGGGTTGCAGTAGTTTTCAACTGGTTGGCAGACCTTGACCTCATGGGTTGGAAGCCTTTCGAGGGTCTCAGGATGACAGATCCGGGGAATCCTGGTAACTACATAGAGTTCATGCAGGGCAAATATGCGGACTATGAGGCAAAGAAGGCTTCTGTGGCGCAGTTCACGGAAGGAGGATCCACGCAGACAGCCCTGTCCTCTGCCGCTTACCGTGGTGCTACTAATGTGACAATCAACATCTATGCTGAGGGTCCGATAGTCGGAGACGGTGGCATGAAACAGTTCGCAAGGATGATCAGAGATGAATTTGATCAGCTTGATTACTACGGAGTGAGCGCATGACATACGAGAATCCCAAACTGGTACTGACCTTCCTGGGAGATGACCTTGAGGAAGGCCACAGCACCGTCCAGACGATAGATGACTCATGGATAGTGAACCGTTCCATAATCCCATCCATGCAGCGTCTTAACGGACTGAAGAGCTCATCAGACCAGTACAGCATCACCCTCTTCCGCAGATGCCCCTCCGTGGAGGACATCATAGCCACAGAGGGAAACATCAAGGCCCAGCTCTATGACGGAGATGACATCTTCTTCACAGGATTTGTCAGCACCTCCTATTCCTGGGCTGTCACGGATCACGGAGAACAGGCACTGGTCCTGACCATCGAATCCATAGGGACAAGGCTGTTCTCCCAGCCGTTCCTTGAGACAGGGTACTACTTCTTTGACTGTCCAGCTTCAGCTGCGGTCTATAATCTCATCAATCCCCTTGGGCTAAGAATCAGACAGGGAGATGAGAGAAAGATCGTGCAGCCTGTCAGGAGAGAGGCCGAGGCAGGGAAGACAGTAAGAGACCTGATTGATTCTCTTTTCTATGAGTGCAACGCAATCTACTGGTTCAATGCCGATGGAGAGCTCTGCATAGAGAAGATCAATGCAGACACAACATCTGCCCTTCTCGTTGATTCCTCTCACCTCTTCCACCTCCGTGGTGCTGCCATATCACTCTCCAAGGCTCTGAGGACCTATAAGGGCGCAAGAGTCCGCTACACGGACACCGGCACGGCTGACAATTATCTTGTCTACCGCAACACATCAGGACAGGATCAGAGGTATCCTTATTGTCATCTAAAGCTGGGTGCGGGTGAATGGTACGATGGAGCCGAGATCTACACAGATCAGGAATGGACGGCTGCCACCGCAGACCAGTTCAGGGAACCTACTCTTATCAGTGCGGTCAATGCCGGTAGTGAATCCTCAATTGTGGGAAGCGGAAATATCATCGCAATCTCAAACGCAGAGCAGAATGTGGTCTGTGAGTCAGGCATAACGGTTCAGATAGAAGCTGTTGGCGGCAAGTGGTTTAAGATCACAGCCCATAACACAACCAATGCGGACAAGTACATCACCAGGATGGACCTCTATGCCTCCATCGTCTATGAGAAGAACTTCGGGGTTATCCGCACACAGATAGACGGCCCCACAGACGGTAAGAGCCTCTTTGAAGAGGAATTGTCCTGGATTCACGACAAAGATAACGCACAGAGACACGCTAACCTTCTGTCTCAGTATTATAAATCATGTGGAGCGGTCTATACGTTCTACTCTGATCTGTCATTGACACTGGGAAGCGTGATAGAGCTCAATGACGATGTTTTCTCAGGTCTTGATGTCTTCGTACTGGTCTATGCGGCAAAGGGCCTCACGGACTCAGAATTGATTGAATACAAGGCCGTTGGAGTTTCCACGTTCAACCTTGATGCCCCGGTATGGCACGGAACGACAGGTTCAGCAAATCCGAGCGGAGCACAGGGCCCACAGGGAGAGCCTGGAGCCACAGCGGAGATTCAGTATGCCCTTGGCTCAAGCATCACAGATCCCCCAGGGGAAGAGATGCAATGGTCCTCTGACAGCATGTTGTGGGACGGTCAGGTCATGTACTGGAACACCGGCACATGGGGGGATGTCGTTCCTGAAATGGAGCGTGGCATGTACATCTGGATGCGTTCCCGCATCGGTGATGCTCCGTGGCAGTACACTAGACTGACAGGCACATCCTCATGGGATCCTCAGTTCCTTGGTGTATATGATTCAAATACGGGTGTGCCTACACAGACTCCAGAAGGACTTGGATTGATTGAGGGAGACTACTTTGTAGCTGGGGATTCATGGTCTTCATTTACAAAGGGAGAGACATATAAGTACACGGGTGTTTCATGGATTCCAGCAGGAACCGACAATCCAACAATACTTCTTCAGGCTCTTTCTGCAATGAAAGAAAAAGGGGTCGATTTCAATAATCTCAATGATCCGAATACGATAAGCTGGTTTGCAACAATTATTTCTGATACTGTCATCGCAAAAACCATTAAGGCAATTCAAGGTTTTTTCGATTCAATATATGTCACTGGCAATAGCCAATTCGATGGAAATATTTTCAACGAAGCTATCCGCACATACAAGGGAAGCAACGGTGCTACGCTCTCTTTTACAACTACAACCGTAGATGATATTGTGTATTTGTCCAGAAATTCAGTAATGTCAGAGTTGGGATCTTATGGAACATATACCGTAACATCAGGTTCAATAACAATAAAAAATGACAGTTCTTCTACAACCTATACATATACGGCAACTCCTTCTTCTCCGTTTTCTATAGTCTTTACATCGGCAGACTTTAGAATAGTAAAACTCTCTGATTCAACAACTGTTGTAGAAACCATTGTTTATTCCCCTCAATACGATGGTTATCGGTTGACAAATC
>Ga0326513_10002466_pt1 | contig 13692 bp, 31 predicted proteins | sample 2_2465_0518_D_FD_203654 | JGI IMG/M metagenome (GOLD analysis project Ga0326513, IMG submission 203654) | Bovine rumen microbial communities from UC Davis, California, United States - 2_2465_0518 | ecosystem: Host-associated > Mammals > Digestive system > Stomach > Rumen | place: USA...
GGCGGGTCTGCTGTGGTCGTGGACTACTATGCGGATACAAAACTGTATATTGAGAAAATGTTAGGAGCGTAAAATGAGACTATTCACACATAACGGAGCAAAATACCGATTACTCCGCACCATCATACAGGGCGTCATCGGTGTCATCATCGCCAATCTGGACACCATCATCGCACACGTGAGCATACTGCCGATGTGGGCGAGGGCAATCGTGGTGGCGGTGGTCATGGCAATCTTATCGCCCATCATGGCGGCCATGGGCGGCGAGGAGAGCGATAAGGCGGAACTGCCGTACAACTACTGGGAAGACGGCGATGACGAGGAGGTCGACGATGACGAAGACGAGTGACGTGGTAAAGGTGGCGGTCAGCCAGATCGGCTACAAAGAGTCACCAGCGAACAGTAACAAGACGAAATACGGCAAATGGTTCGGCATGAACGGCGTGCCGTGGTGTGCCATCTTCCTCGACTGGTGCTTCGAGCGGGCAAAGGGTGGGGCGCTCTTTCCGCACAACCCATCGGCTGCATACGCTCAGGACGAAATCGTTTCGGCCTGTAAAGGCGTCTGGGTCATGAAGAAGAACACGAGCAGAGCCACACGCCGTGCATATCTGGCACAGGCAAAACCCGGCGACGTTGTGACCTTCGACTTCGGCAAGATGGATGCCTACCGTCGCCATATCGGCATCGTGGAAAAGGTCAGCGGTTCGGACATCATCTGCATCGAGGGCAACACGTCAAAGTCCGGCTCCCAGAGCAACGGCGGCATGGTATGCAGACAGACAAGACCGTACACGTATATCTGTGCGGCGGCTCGTCCTGCTTACAGCGATGCGGTCAAGCCAGTTAAGCCGACACCAGACCCCGTGACCAAACCGCTTCAGGTCGACGGCATCATGGGATACCAGACCGTCTGCAGAATGCAGAAGTGGCTCGGTACGTCCGTAGATGGCGAGATCGGTCCGAACACTGTCCGCGCGCTCCAGAAGAAGGTCGGAGCGAAACCCATTGATGGCAAGTGGGGCAAAAACACCAGCAAGAAGTTCCAGAAGTACCTTAACCAGCATGGGGCAAAACTGGCGGTCGATGGGGTCTTCGGCAAGGCATCCGTGCGGGCACTGCAGACATATCTGAACAAGGTCTATTCTGATAAGCCGAAACCAGAACCAGCGCCGAAACCGTCCAAAACGGCCGCGGAAAAAATCGCCGCTATGGCAAAGGCGTGTGCGTGGCCCGCAGGAACCAAGAAGAGCAAGTATGCTTATCCAGGCGGAGCGCCGACGCCCGAATTCAAGGCGGCAATCAACAAGGCCTATCCGGACCGGAGCGGCTGGGGCAAGCAGACGAGGGCAGGGGCGTCCTGTGACGTGTTCGTCGGGACGTGCGTGCGCGCGTGCGGCGTGGATCCAAAATTTCCGAGAGGGTTAGACGGTGTGGAAAAGCACTGCAAGAACTCTGACAAGTGGCAGACAATCAAAGGCATCACCAAAGAGAGTCAGCTGAAGCCGGGCGACGTAATTTTCCAACTGTTTAACGGCGGGGGAGGTCATATTTTCATCTATCTGGGTAACGGCAAGATTGCGAACGCCCATTACGTGGGTAAGACCTACGGCATCACCCAGAACTTCAGCACCACGACATCACCATCGAAATGCAAGACTTACAATGTTTATAGGGCTAAATAATGAAACAATGCATTGATATCAGCGCATGGCAGGGCGAGGTCTCTGTCGGCACGCTTATGAAGTCAGGGATACCGGCAATCGTCCTGCGGTCGTCATATACGTCGCAGAAGAGCTTTTCCCTGCATAAGGATAAATACTTTGACCATAACATCGTATCGGCCTATAAGGCCGGTATGAAGGACTTGGGCATATACCACTACAGCCAAGCCATATCCGAGACCGAGGCGATACGGGAAGCACGATTCGTGATAGACACGGTAAGCAAGTACCGGACATGGATAACATTGCCGATTTTCTTCGACTGGGAGTTCGGCGGCAGACTGAACGCTGGTGTGGCCCGTAAGATGGGAAAGCAACGCTGCAGGCAGATCTGTGACGCATTCTGCAGGACCATCCGGCAGGCGGGTTACAAGGCAGGCGTATACGCGAACCTGTCGACGCTGACCGGTTACATCGCAGACGACCTGTACAAGTCGTGGCCGATCTGGGTCGCCCAGTACGCAAGGAAATGCGATTATAAGCACCCGTACATGATGTGGCAATACTCATCGTCCGGCAAGGTCGCAGGCATTCCGGGACGCATCGACATGAATTATCTGTACGGCTCGGATGATGTTAAGCCGCACGGAAAGACGTATTCCGGCAGGCTTCCGGTGCTCCCGCATCGAGGGTGGTTTACATCCGGCGACAAGGGCGAACAGGCGAAACTGCTGCAGCGGTTCCTGAACTGGTACTTTGGATTCCAGAAGCTGACGGTCGACGGCGAGGTCGGGCGGCTGACCATGAACGCGGTAAAAGATTACCAACGTAATGAAGGTTTGCATGTGGACGGGGCGTTCGGGTCTGAATCCCTGAAGCATGCCCGAATTGTTCGGAGGTGATATCGATGCTTATGACAGAAGGTATTATCATCGCATTCATCACAGGCGGGCTGGCCGTCGCGTCCAATGTGATTGTCGCATGGGCGCAGAACTCCAAGACCATCTACCGGATCGACCAGCTGGAGAAGAAGGTCGAAAAACACAACAATTTGGTCGAGCGCATGGTCTCGGTCGAACAATCTGAACAGGCGCAGTGGAAATGGATAGACGAATTTAAGGAAAGATTACCATAACATCGCCACCATCACGGTGGGCTTTACGTCCTCCTTTTTGGCATACGGCTCCGGACACGTTCCGGGGCCATTTTTTTATTGGTGAAAGTGTTTTCTGACGCCAGACATGTATCGAATCAGGTCGGATTCGGCACAGTTTAAAAGCGTGAGCATGGTGAAAATATCCATAGGTATAAGTTATCAACGAGGGCAAATAAAATCGCTTAAATCGAAAATTAGACGGTCGGTGAAATCAGCAGAGTCAGCTCCGCGAAGAAATTTGACTCGCCTATAAGACAATCGTGCCGATTCGGCTGAATGACCCGATACGGTCCGCCGGATAGCGTCACCATGACACGCGCTCCGGCACGGAGCATCTGCAGAACGATATCCTGATCGAACTGCTGCACGTATCCGATCTGCTTGCCGTAGACCATCACCATGAGCGCGCCCGGGTCGACCGGATTAGTCGGTTCCGGCACGATCTGAGCCATATGATTGGTAATTTTGTATTTGCGCTGGGCGATTCCGATGAATTTGTCATATGCCTTTTCCGGCGGCACCATGTATGCGCGGTTCAGATCCAGCAGTGGCTCTATGGTCTCCTGGTATCTGCTTGTCCATGCGACTTTCGTTTTGTACAGCGGCGGGATATTCGGTGTCTGTGTCTTAAAAATGCTCATTTTTTCAACGCTCCCATAATTTTTTAGCAAAATCTGTAATTTATTGTTGACTGCGGAAGGGGCCGCCTGTATAATGGCTTTAGGCGGTGAACTTTTCCTAAAATTATGAACAGCGGATATTTTCGCAGGGTAAAGCGCATATAAGCGATACAATTTTCACCGTCTGACAATGAAAGGCGGTGATTTTTTTATGAGGCATGAGAAGGTTGTCAAGATAGCGGCGATCCACGCTGACACGGCAGAAGAGTTCGAGGCGAAATTCAATAATCGCATCGATGAACTGGATACGTTCAAGATCGTGGAGCGCAAAATCGAAATCGGCGGCGGAAGTTTTGACGCCGTTCTGGTCTATGAGGAAACCCATTATATCGCAGATTCCGTTAAGGATGAATTCCACTTCGAGGGCATCCGGTATCTGTGTAAGCATTGTCCGTATCTGGACGATCCCCACGACAAGAGAGTCAAGCACTGCACCTGTAAGTATGCCGAGCTGGGCATGACGCACAAAGAGCAGGAAGCCTGCGAGATGTTCTACCGGCACTTAAAGGCAGGTCGCATCACACCATTGAGCGATTACGAGAGATAGGAGGAATTATGGACAGACCGTTACTAATGTATTATCTCGCCCAGCACGATATCAACCCCATCGAACTGGAGAACGATATCGGATGGAGCCCCGGAACGAGACTGGCACGTATCACGCACGGGCGCGGATGGAAGGTCGACGAGCTGCTGACGCTTATGCGGCTCGGGCTGACAGAGGAAGAGATCGGAAACGTATTCTTTAAGGAGGCACGGAAATGATTACCAAGAAAGACGTAGCAGAGATGATCGGCGCGTGCATCACGTTCGCCTGCATCATGGCGGCGTTCGCGTGGGCACTTAATTCTGTATATCCCATGTACCAGTAAGAAAGGAGGAAAGCATGTACGGGGAGAACCTCACCAGATGCTTCGAGGGTGCTTGCCCTTACGGCCAGACCGGCTGCTGCTTCGAGTGCGACCACCAAGTCCGGAAGACGTGCGCGGACAGGTGCGACCAGATCGGGTGCCATGTCGGTCAGATCCGGAGCATGGTAGAGGCAGAAATAAAAAGAGCCGCCCGGACAGGACCGGAACGGCACTCATAAAAGAACATATTTATTATATCAGACTGGAGGAACTAATGGCAAGTATCAGATTATCAGACATAACCTTCGACGACCTCGACGAGATCCTCTTCCGGAGCGACGAGGAACCGGACCAGACGGAGATCGACGAGGAAGCCTGGAGCGATATTCTGGATGATTACGAGGGGGTGACGGCATGAAGTATTACCACGATCCGGAATGGCTCATGGACGAGATCAAGCTGGTTCGGTCGATAGCGACCGGCCCGATCTACGGAGAGGACCCGGCTACGATGGCAGGATACTGCAAGGGCACCAACAGGGCGGTCACCATCTTACTGGAGAGCATCATCGACGCGCTGGAGGATCAGCGGGACGATGCGGAGAAGCTCACAAAGGAACTGAGGAAGGTGGTAGAAAGATGATGTATGAAATATCGGACGCGGCTCTGGACTCATACTACGCGAAGGTCTTTGAGGCCTCGCACGGGTACGATCCGCTGGAAGGACCATATGAAGATGAATACGATGATGAAGAGGAGGATGAATAATGGCAGAACATATTCACTGGAAGAAAACGACCAATCCCGACTATCTGGGCGCATATGCGTTCGATGACGGGAAGGACATGATAGTCAAGGTGAAGGACGTCCGGATCGAGACGGTGCAGAACCAGCAGGGCAAGGAAGACAAGCCTGTTATGTACTTCGAGGGAGATGTGAAGCCGCTGATCCTGAACACGACCAACATGAAGGTGATTGAGAGGGTCGCTGGCTCTCCGTACATGGACGAGTGGGTCGGCAAGAAGCTGCAGCTGTACGTCACGATGGTGGCTGCATTCGGAACGACGACGGACGCGGTGAGAGTGCGGGAGTTCGCTCCGCAGGGTTAGGAGATGCAAATGAAGTTAACACAATCCACATACTTTTCCACAGAATCAAACAAAGCCTATATGTCCGTCTCCCAGTTCAAAGCCTTTAAGGCCTGCCCCGCGTCGGCCATGGCGGAGATCAGAGGCGAATGGAAACGACCAAAGTCGACTGCGCTTCTGGAAGGCTCATACATCGACGCGCACTTCTCCGGAACGCTGGCGGAGTGGCTGGACGAGCACCCGGAAGTACTGAACAAGAGAACCGGAGCATTAAAGGCCGAGTATAAAAAGGCACGTGCAGCCATCGAGGTCGCGGAAGCTGATCCTGGCTTCATGGAGTATCTGAAAGGCGAACCGCAGAACATCATTACAGGCGAAATATGCGGAACGGCATGGAAAGCGAAACCGGATTTTACGTTTCCGGATAAGATCGTCGACCTGAAGTACATGAGGGACATCAACCCGATCTGGAAGGATGGCGAGCGCAAAACGTTCATAGATGCGTGGGGCTATCACATACAGGGCTACGTTTACCAGCAACTTGAGTACCAGCGCACCGGCGAGATGAAGCCGTTTTATCTGGCAGTGATAACCAAAGAGGATCCTGCCGACCACCATATCATCGAAGTGCCTCAGCCGATACTCAACTCGGTCGCCGGTATAGTGGAGCATTATACTCCGATATTTGAGGCGATGAAGCGGGGCGAAGTCGAACCGGAACGATGCGGAGCATGCGCATATTGCCGGAGCACGAAAAAAATCGAGAAACCGATGAGCTACTACGACCTTATCGATGCCCTGTAACCAAGTAATTGCAATGGGAGCATCGTGGGAGCACGATAAGGAAAGCAAACTAAAAGGATCCTTCCATGTGGGAGCATGGGAGCACGGAGGAAAATTATGTTACCGAATATGAATTTATCAGACGTTAAGAGAAGCCAGATCAAACCGGGCGGGTACGTGCTCCGGGTTCTGGCAGTAGAAATCGACACGAAGTACAACAGGCTGCAGTTGAAGGTCGACATCGCAGACGGTCCGTATAAGGATTATTTCACAGACCTTGAAAGCCGGTATGACTTCTGGGGTTTATACGCCAACCTGTATCTGGACAGCGACGAGAAAACCAGATGGAAGTTCCGGAAGTCCATCGATGCGTTTATGGCATCCAACCCGGACTTTACTTGGAACTACGACGGCGAAAACGACGAGCAGACACTGGTCGAAAAACTGATCGGGGCGACATGCAGGAACCGGCACTACATCGGCAACGATGGCAAGGAAAAGACAAAACTGCAGGTATACGCACTGTTCCCGGTGAATGATATCAAGGCCGGCAACTACAAGATCCCGGATGACGTCTACGCTGATAATATGCAGCCGTCCGCGCCGGCATCTGCCGGAGTAGTCGACACGACCGCGCCGGATCCTGTTCCCGGGTTCGGTCCGGTGCAGGACGATGATATGCCGTTTTAGGTGCGGGCCATGCTGATCATAGAAGACACGCGCAACAAGGACGGAAAGCACCAGAAAAAACACGATTACTGGAACGAGGCCGGGGTCGAATGGCTCCGGTCCGCGCTCCCGTTCGGTGATTACTGCCCGGCCCCGACTGTGGCGGTCGATACGAAGCAGGACATACAGGAAGTCGTTGCGAACATGTGCGGAGCGGTCAAAGAGAAACAGAGATTCCGCAGGGAGTGCCAGAAAGCGCAGGCGGCCGGATGCAGGCTGATCTTCCTCATAGAGGATAAGCGATACGAGAAGCCGGTAGATCTGATCGGAAAACAGATCTACATCCATAACGGGCAGACCATTCCGGGCGATCAGGCCTACATGGCTATGATGATGCACCATGAGCGTTACGGCTGCGAGTTCCGTTTCTGCGCTCCGGAAGACGCGGGCAGGATCATCGTGGAGATACTGGAAGGGGGTGGATGATGCGCGACGCAAAAGGCTGGGTAACGCTGCACCGCAAGATCTGGACGACCGACCTGTGGACGAGTAAAAAGCCGTTCGACGAGCGAAGCGCCTGGATAGATCTGATCCTGATGGCGGATTATGAGCAGACCGAGAAGCTGAAGCGCGGACAGGTCCTTACCAGTTACGGAGAACTGGCTGACAGATGGCACTGGAGCAAGTCAAGGGTACACCGCTTCATCCGTAAACTGCAGGATAAAAAAATGGTCAAAATCGAGCAGAACAAAAGCGGAACGGAAAACGGAACGCAAAACGGAACGGTTCTAACCATTGAAAAATACGCAGTTTACCAGTCAGTGCGGAACGGCATGCGGAACGAAAAGCGGAAACATTATAACAATATAAACAATATACCCGGTCGCGCTAAAGGCGCTCCGGGTCCATTAAGGGCTCCCGATCCGCCTATGGAGGAGCCGGATGTGATCGATTGGTAGGAGGGCGACGTGCTTAAAAGAGATACGGCAGAAATAATTATCGGCACGTGGCTCAGCGGTGAACATCAGGAGGACGCGAAGCTCATACCGGCGAATGACTTTCCGGATGATACGCTCGCGGCGATTGCCAGAGAGGTACGAAACGGCGAAAAGGATCCGATCAGGATCATCAGAAGGGCGAAGGCCCCGCTGACCGTTATGAGCGAACTGATGCCGCTTGCCAACGACACCTTATACGAATCGGCACTGGCAGACATCGAGCGGCAGACCGTAGAAGAGTGGCTGGATAAGCACCGGAGCGACGACCCGAAGGACATCATTGCTTATCTGCAGAAACACACGCGGGAACAGGGCAAACCGGTGCCGGAGCTTCCGGATCTGGCTGACCAACTGGTCAACTACGTGGCGAACACGTTAGAGGAACGAGCCAACGAGACGGTCATGCTTACCGGCATAAAGGAATTGGACGAGATGTCCGGCGGCATTCATAAGGGCGACCTGACTGCACTGGGCGCGAGACCATCGACAGGCAAAAGCAGTTTCGCTTTACAGGTAGCCATGAACGTAGCGAAGTCCGGCGGCAAGGTCATTTTCTTCAGCCTCGAGATGTCACAGGACCAGAACATCGACCGGATGCTCCTGCGGTGGGTGCAGGGAGTCGACCAGAAGACGCTCCGCTCCGGCAGGCTGGCAGATGAACAGATGGACGAAGTCGGCAGGGTATCAGACGAACTGGCGAGGCTGTCCGGAAGGCTATCGTTCTTACCGGAACGGAACTTAACTACCATCGAGGCGATAGTACAGAAACACAAGCCGGATCTGATCGTCATCGACCAGCTGACGCAGATGACGGATGACCAGACCTTCACGGACGTCCGGAGCCGCTTCACCCACATGACGAGGAATCTGAAGCGGATCGCGATGGAGAACGACGTAGCGGTGTGGCTCTGCTGTCAGCTGAACAGACAGGTCGGCGGCATCAGCAGACCGAGCATGGATTACTTAAAGGAGTCTGGATCCATTGAGGAAGACAGCGACTGCGTCATCCTGCTGAGCCGTGACGAGGAAGAGGAGCAGGCGCGCGGACTTACAGGCAACCGCATCGTGACGGTAGATCTATGCAAGCAGCGTCAGGGCGAACTGGGCGCGTTCAATGTGAAATTCGTCGTGCAGCGGTTCATGTTCAAAGAACTGGAAGACGTGCCTGGATTTATAGAGACGGAGAACGAAGTAGATTTTTAGGAGGGCGACATGAAACCAACAGAAGTTATGAGAGCGATGATAACGGCCATGGGGAGCGACCCCGAACTGGATGAGGCACTGCGCACGGCTGCGCTGGCCTATCTGGATGCGGTCGAGGCAAGGACAGACAAACCGAAGCAGGCCAAACCGAAGAAGGACGATGCGGAGGAAAAGGGCTACAGCCCTAACGGCAAGGCCAAGGCAAAGATAGACGACGGCACCATCAAGGCGCTGTACGAGGGCGGATGGTCTCTGACGAAGATTGCGGAGGATATCGGCTGCAGTACGCAGACGGTGACGAACCACTTGAAGGCGATGGGACTGAAGGCATAGGAGGCAGACATGGAAAGAAAACTCGGAAAGAACATGACGGACATCATCGAAGAACTGCGGGCAACGCTCGAAAAGGCACAGCAGGAAGTCTGCGACGACCTGTGCAGGTTTCCCAGACAGAACCGAAGCGAGGAAGAAATGCGGTCGATATGTAACAACTGCCCGCTGAACAGATTGGATTAGGAGGTGACACCATGAGAGCACTTTACAAAGCACCGAACGACGCGAAGTTCCATCAGCTGAACATCCCGAACGAATTGCACCCGATGCAGGAATTGGTCGGCGGATACATCGAGACGCTGACGGCCCGTATGGATCCAAAGGTCGTGGCCATCTGCAACGAAGAGGGAGCGATCCGGGACGACATCGACTTTAACTGCGCCATAGCCTGTGAGGATGCGGGCGGGCGCTTCGACTGTCCCATCTTCGGCCCGATCCTGCTGGTCGGTGAGGATGGTGAGGACTTCACCGACTGCCCGATATCGCTGATGGTGGCGAACGGAATGATTAGGTGACACCATGCCGAAGCGATACAAGCCGAAGGAGCTGTCCTGCAAGATATGCGGAGCGAAGTTCATGACGCAGGGGACGCACGCAAAGTACTGCCCCGAATGCAGTTATCAGCGAAACAAGGAACTGCAAAAGGAGCGCATGAGACGTCACAAAGCGGGAAAGGCCAAGACGATGCGCAAACCATCGATATGCTGGAAATGCCGGAACGCCGTGCCGGAAGTGGTAGACGGCATCCAGTACGGCTGCAGCTGGTCGATGGAAGCAAAGCCGATACCGGGATGGACGGCGGAGGAATCGAAGTATCTGGTAGATTCCTGGAGGGTATGGGAATGTCCGCAGTTCGTACCAGAAGAGAAGGAGGCGAAGAAATGAGAAAATTAGTAATCGTTATGGTGATGCTCGGATTTATGACCGCCACGGCATCCGCATCCGAGATGCACATGATCGTTATGACGCAAGATGATACGGAAATCGAGGTGAGCGTAGACAAAGCCGACTGGCAGACCGAGACGCTGGACAAGGGCATCAATTACAGGTCATACCAGACCAAGGCAAAGACACCGACCGCCGAGATTATGAGTTATGGCGATGTGATACCGCTCAAGACGGTGCAGGGCAAATCGGGTGACTGGTACTGTATGGCGAGGATTGCACCGCCGATGGATGGAGATGGGGGTGAGGAAGAATGACAAACGCTGACATTATTCGGTCAATGACTGACGAACAACTGTATGAGTTCCTGTCATGTTGGGAGCAACAGGACATAGACTACGCCGTTACATTCTGCGACTTGTGCGAACAAGGCAAGCGAGAAGGTGGCAAAGGAAATGCTTTAGGACTTGATTGTGATGGGTGCAGAGAACACTTCCTAAAAGTGGACGCAGACGGTTATCTCGGTCTGAACGGATGGCTACGGCACAACGGATTTGAGCCGTACAGAGAGGATGGTGAAGCATGAAGATAGGCGATGGTGTATTCGTTCATGGGTACGTTGATGAAATCCGCAAAGACACAGTTATCGTCAAAAACGATGGCGGTTACTTCGGAACGGTTAAAGGTGAAATATTTATAGCGAATAATTTTACCAAGTGTTCAGAGTGTGTATACAAAGACGAGTGCGAACAAATTGTCGCATTTGACATTGGCGAGAACGAAGTGCAAGGACACAGAACCCGTTATTGTTCCTACGGACGCAGAGAGGATGGTGAGGAAGAATGAGCATGATAAGTGAACTCGTCAAAGGACTGCGAAAACTTGGTAACCAGTGGAAACACAATGACGTTGCGGCATACCATATGATATTCGACGCGGCATACACCATAGAAATGCTGTCGGCAAAATTGTCTGCTCACAATCTCGGCAATGGTGGGTGGATTCCAGTAAGCGAGAGGTTGCCGAGTGCAGAAGATTGCCCGATGGATTGCATGGTAACACGAAAAAGCAAGTATGTTGGCAACTATGTGGACATGGCGGTAGCAGAGGCTAACGGAACATGGACGCACGAAGATTGGGACGCAATAGTCTTGGGTGATGTAGAGAGTGGCAGAAAGACAGGGCTTATAAGCACTCGTGACGATGAGATTATTGCGTGGATGCCATTACCAGAACCATACAAAGGCGGTGATGAAGAATGATGGTATTCAAGCATGAAGCATGGTCGCACGAGGAAGGAGGATACCGTCTCAAGGGATTCAACGTCCGCATGACTCCTGCCGAGATGCTCACCATCATGGACGCCCTGCGACTGCTCCGGAACGATGCCGACACGCACCCGACTGACAGGAAGGCGGCGGAGTCGATGCTGAAGGAAATCAGGAAGAGGGTGCTCGAATGAGGTGGCTCGTGGTTGGAATGATATTTGGGATGGTGACGGGCGTAACGATCTGGAACGTGCTTGTATGCCTGTGGTGGGACAGACGGAGGTGATTCGATGACAGCAAAGGAATACCTAACGGAAGTGCGGCGAATCGACGCGGACATCCAGATGCTCACGGCGGAGATCGATAAGATACGGCTCGAGATGTCAGGACTGATAGACGACACCATATCATCATCGTGGCCGGACGGTCAGCCGCACGGAACAGGCACGGGAGACCCGGTCGGAGAAAAGGCCGCACGGCATGCGGACCGGATGCGGACCAAGGCGAAGGAACTCCGGATGCAGCTCATGTCACTTGAGACCAAGCTGGCCCGGATCAGATCCGACAGGTGGACGCTCCGGATGCACATCATCGAAGACATCAGCAAGGTGCCAGATCCGACGCACCGGCGCATCCTGTCGCTGCATTATCTGGAGGGGCGCAGCTGGGAGTGGATCGCGGTCGAGATCGGATACAGCTACAGGCATACGACCCGCCTGCACGGCGAGGCGCTGCAGGCAATGGAAAAGATCCTGGCGACAAAGTGATCTTGTCCTACCATGTCCTATATGACCTGTGGTATAAGTATAATAGGCGAAAGCCTACAAGGGAGTTCAGATCTCGCTCTTTCGGAACTTCATTCACCGCACAATAACAGAGGGCACGCGCTGGCTGTATCGGCGCGTGTTTTCTTATGGAGGAGATGACAGACATGGCCAAACCATTTGCGCGGCGGTTCTACTCCTCGAAGGCATGGCAGGACTGCCGGAACGAATACGCGCGGAAACAGCACTACCTGTGTGAGGATTGTCTGCGTCGAGGGATATATAAGCCCGGCGAGATCGTTCACCACAGAATAGAGATAGATCCGATCACCATCGAGGTGCCGGAGATCGCTCTGAACTTTAACAACCTGGAGCTGCTCTGCCGTGACTGCCATGCAAGGCGGCACGATCTGCAGGGCGGACGCTGGGCAAAGGTGAATGCAGCACGAAGGAAAGCAAAGATAGACGCGCGACGGTTTGTCATCGACGAATCAGGTCGTGTCACTGCAAAATAAAAAAGTTAATACGGCTTGAAACTCATGCCTCGGATATGTCCCGGGCCAAGCCACAAAAGAACGGGAGCGGATGATTCTGCTCCCGGTTTTATTGGAGGCGGAACGATGGGATTAATAAGCGAGGCAACGGTTGCGAAAAGAATCAAAGAGAACACGAACGGCGAACAAGAATATATTTCCGGGTACAGCACGCCGATTAAGTATGCAAGGTTGCAGGTTAGGTGTACTGTGTGTGGCGAGACATGGGAAACGTCGTACCACAACTTAACGACGCAATACCGAGGGTGCGCGCTGTGCAGGGAAAAGAAAAGGTCAGAAACTGAAAAAGAAAAGCGAGAAGAGGCCGAGAGAAAACTGGAAGAGCGAAGACGGCGGCGAGAGCAACGGATTGCAGAAAAAGAGCGGCGGCGATCAGAACGAGAAATACCGCACTACTGTCCGGTATGCGGTGGACTAACGACGCGGCCCAAATATTGCTCGGACAAATGTATGAAAAAAGCAAACTGGTCGACAAAAGAAGCAAAGCGGCGGGAAAAGATTACGGCCGCGATGGTTGACAAAGACATAACGGTCAGAGGCTTGTACAAACGTGACGCGGGCGTATGCCATATTTGCGGAGGGCGATGCAATCCAGAAGACTACACGGTTAGAGGCGGCGCGTTCATCGCGGGTGATTGGTATCCGTCGATAGATCATATTGTGCCGCTTAATAAAGGCGGGGAACATTCGTGGAACAACGTAAGGCTCGCTCACAGACGTTGCAATTCGCTAAAGTCGGATAAAGTTGCGGGAGATTAACCCCCTCATGGTACAATTTTGCACTGGCAAGGATAGAC